>Ga0222640_1000672_pt1 | contig 10359 bp, 8 predicted proteins | sample AntAcemetagen187_FD_181144 | JGI IMG/M metagenome (GOLD analysis project Ga0222640, IMG submission 181144) | Saline water microbial communities from Ace Lake, Antarctica - #187 | ecosystem: Environmental > Aquatic > Non-marine Saline and Alkaline > Saline | place: Antarctica: Ace Lake | collected... | reverse complement strand
CCACCACCAATAGAAAGTTTCTTCTCGAAAATAACAACTCTCTTACCGGCCTTGGCTAAATAGTAAGCACAAACCAGACCGGCCGGGCCTGCACCGGCAATAGCAACATCAACATCTAAACAGTTTACTAACTTATCCTTGTACGACTCAATAATAGCCTTTGAAATTATTACCTCATCTAACATAACTACTCCTTTTCTTCTAAACTACAAGGAAAGATATCGCTCTCCTGTATCTGGTATTATTACTACTATTAATTTACCCTTATTTTCTTCTCTTTTTGCAACTTCTACAGCTGCCGATACAGCTGCACCGCTTGAAATCCCAGCCAAAATACCTTCCTTCTTGGCTAAAGAATCAGCCACGGCTATAGCATCTTTATATTCTACACAGATTATCTCATCAAGCAAATCTTTCCTTAAGACCTCAGGAATAAACCCCACACCAATACCTTGAATCCCATGGGGACCGGGTCCTCCTCCAGAAAGAACTGCAGAATCTTTAGGTTCAACAGCAATAATCCGAATACCGGGTTTTTTACTCTTTAAGGCTAAAGCCACACCAGTAATCGTACCTCCGGTTCCTACTCCTGATACTAAAATATCTATCTTACCTTCAGTATCTTCCCATATTTCTCGGGCTGTTGTATTTTGATGTACTTTAGGATTAGCTGGATTCTTAAACTGTTGAGGTATAAAAGAATTTTTGTTCTCTTTAGCAAGCTCTTCCGCTTTCTCTATTGCTCCTTTCATACCTTTATCGCTAGGAGTTAAAACTACTTCGGCGCCTAACAACGTCAATAGTTTTCTTCTTTCAATTGACATATTCTCTGGCATAGTAAGAATTAATCTATACCCTCTCTGAGCACAAACAAAAGCTAAACCGATTCCAGTATTACCACTAGTAGGTTCAATGACTACGCTACCTTTGTTGATAAGCCCTTTTCTCTCGGCGTCTTCAATCATAGCCAAACCAATTCTATCTTTTACACTCCCGCAAGGGTTGAAGAACTCAAGCTTCCCTACTAAATCAGCTCTTAAATCTTTGCCTACTTTGGTTAGCCTCACCAAAGGAGTACCCCCTATAGTTTGAGTAATATTATCTAATATTCTCATCTTTCAACTCCTTTTTTTACGACAACTACACAATCCATTTTTTAAGCTGCTTCTCGTCCATGCCTTTTACAAATTTTAGTTTCTTTTCCTTCCCGGAAACAACTCCATACGCAATCTCTACTTCCGAGCTTAGACAAGTATACCTTGCTATTATTCCAGCAGCTATATCTTTTAACTCTTGGCCAGCAAGACCTCTACCTATTCCGGTTGGCCCAGGTAAGTTCTTTGGTTCAAATAATAAATCTTCTTTCTTAGCTAAAGAAAAAAGTTTTTCATTCTCCTCTTTATCCCTGCCTACAATTAATTTAAAATCTGGGGTTATCCGAAAATGTCGACCCAACTTTAATAATTCTATATCTTCAATGGATAATTTATCATATTTTAACAAATCTTTAAGCCGTCTACAAAAATGAGAGTCAGTCAAAAGACACCCTCCGCCAGGCCAGGGATATTCTTCTACCCCCCACTCTTTAGCTAAATCTATTTGCCGTCTACGCCCCCTTCCCTGAATATTAAATAAAAATTCTTCTCTAAGCCACCCCTTTTCTTGAGGAATAGTCGAAGCCAAAAGCAAAGCTGATAAAGGTCTGACCAGTAATCCCTTTAACCCGCTCTCCTCTTCAATCCTTTTTAATGATTGTCTTTGTTGAGACATTGGCCTTTGTCCTAAAACTTCACCAGTAGCAATAAACGAAGCTTTGACTTCTGTCATAATATTCTTAGCCTGCTTTAACATTAATATCTTGCAATCAATACAAGGATTAAAGTTCTTTCCATACCCATGCTTAGGGTTCTTTAGCATCTCTAAATAATCATCGGTAAGTGCAATAATTTTGAATTCGCAGCCTAGCTGTTCAGCAATCCTTTTAGCAAAAAAACTATGGCTATTTGGTAAATCGTATTTTAAAAAAGGTATCAAAAAGTTTATTGCTAAAACTTCAATTCCTTGATTCTGAATAGCTTTTATTGCTAACGAACTATCTAATCCACCAGAAATTAATACTACAACCTTCATGAGTCAGAATAAGAAGAAATAAAGAAATTTACCTTATTATTTTAACATAATTAAATAAGGATTAAAAACTTTCTTTGGGAAGATTAAAATAGCCATGTTTTAAGGTAGGAAATTCCTTCTTTATCGTATCTAAAAGACAAAGAACTCCTTGGGGTTTTAGCTTCTTACAGGGAATATTCTTTAGGTAATAATCAGGGTCTATATTCAAGTTACGCCACTGAATCATATCAATACCGGTATTTTTTACAAACCTAACCAAAGATCTTATCTGTTGCGACGAATCAGAGAATCCCGGAAAAACAAATAAATTTATTGAAACAAATTTTTTATACTTCTTAGCTATTGCTATTGATTTTATAAGATCAGAAAATTGATAACCTCTAGGCCGAAAGTAGAGATTGTAGAATTCCTCATCAGGGCTATTTAGACTAACTCGAAAAGAATCCATACCGGCCTGAGCTAGCATCTCTATTTTCTTGGGAATACTAGCATTTGTGTTGATATTTATTGTGCCTCTCTTAACGCTCTCTCTTACCTTTATTATACTCTTGGTAATTAAATCAGTCTCAAGTAAAGGTTCTCCTTCACAACCTTGACCAAAACTAACTATTGCTTCTCTGGCTACTTTCAAATGATTAACCATAACTTCAGACACCTCATCCACCTTAGGCCTAAAACTTATCCTCTGATGTGATGAGACACAATCTGACTCTTGATAGCTAAGACACCCAATACAACTAGCATTACAATATTGTGCTGTAGGCAAAGGTGCTTCCCATCTTTGAAGAAAAAGATTCTTTGCTGCTAAACAATTATAATTAAGGGCACAGTTAGCTAAATGTTTATAAAGTCTATTGCCAGGGTATTTCTTGAAAAATAATCTGACTTGTTTATTAACTAACTTATTATCGTAAAACCGAGGACTTTGACGAATTCTTCCATCTATTCTCTTAGCTGCTATATAGAAATTACCCCTATAGTAACCGCAAGCTGTATAAGCCCAAAGAGGAAGCGTCTTTGTTGCCCTGGTAGTTACACAGGCTGGGTTATATAACCTCAAGAATGCTGGAATAGGAAACGCCGAGACTGCAAAGACCTCTTTACCTTGAAACTTATCTAATACTTCGAACTGCTTTTTTCTGGAGTCAAAGCCTATTGCTTGTCGCTGAGGAAGATAAAAAAGAGTACTCCCCACAGGTAATTTAATTAACTCGGCTTCTTTAGGCAGATTAACTTTCTCCAAAGACGAAACACTCATCCTTAAATAAGGATGGTGATAAATTTTTCCTTTTTTATCAGAAAAGACTAAGTAAGGTAAATTCATCAGGAAAGTATTTAACTTAAAAACACTATAAAAATACCTAAACAAAAAAAGACTACAGCCATTAAGATCTTTACCTTGCCTAAATTCTTCTTTAAAAAGGAGTTAAATTTTGCTGAACTAACCCCGACCAAGGAAAGGAAAAAAATAATTATTAGAGGAAAGATAAACATAAAATTATAGAGAATCAAATAAGTAGCTGCTTTTATTTTTAAATCTGTATTTTTCAAGATAAAAACAATAGTAGGAAGATAAACTTGCCCCGTGCATACTGCTTCTAATAGAGAGACTAAAAAACCAACAACAAAAGAGCTAATGCATAAACCCCATATTCCGCCTTTTTTCTTCCGCATCCTTGATCCAATGACAATATTTATCCTTTTCTTTAAGAATTTTGGCAATTGTAAAATTGTCTCATCAGAGCAACCAGTTTTTTTGAGTTTATAATAATCATAAAGAGCTGCTATAGCCATTAAAAAACAGAAAACAGCGACGAAATAATAAAAGACTTTTATGATTAAATAGACCTGCTCAAGAGAGTAGAAAAAGTTAAAAAATCCTAAACCTATTAAAAGATAGGTACTAAATACTGCTAGGCAGTAAAATGTCCCAACATAAATTATCTCTACTTTTTTATAACCATATACCCCTAAGAATGATATGAAAAATACAATTACTGCAAAAGCGCAAGGATTTATTCCATCTACTAAACCATTTCCGATTACAGTAAGTACAGAAAATTTCTTAAAGAAATCTATCAAGTCTGTCTTCAGGAACGATATCGGACTTTTCTCTGCCTTTAAGGCTACCTTAATGGCTATTTCTAAATTATCTTTAATCTCATTTCCACCAACCAAAAAAGTATCGCCGACCAAAATACTAGGAATCAAGGCTTCTTTTAAGCTAAATTGCTTACTTAATGATATAAGCAAATTTAAACCCTCAGCATTTTCAGCAGTATTAAGCTTTTGCCACTCTAGGCTATCTTTATACTTCTCCTCTATCTGAGGCAAAAACTCTTCCCCTAAATCATGACAAATTTTACAATGATTAGAATAAAATAAAGTAGCGGTTACCTTCTCTTGGGCAAAGGAAGGTATTGGAAGAATTAAAATAATTAGTAGAAAAAATATAACTTTCTTCATTCCGCTTAAGATTATATCAGGCTATGTCTAAAAATCAACTCCCAGCCCCATGAAACTCGAATTACCAATGATCTAAAAAATACGTGGGAAAAACCTAAGTTTTGTTGTAGAATATAGTCCAATAAGTATATAGAAATATAGGTAAATTAAGATAAAAATGATCTATAAATTCATCGATAATAAAGGAACTTTTACTGTAGAGAATCCCCAGCGCTATAAGCTTTACTTTCCTCTTACCAATAAATACGGCACCCTTTTAAGCTCAATAAGCCCTAATTTAGGGGGAGACGTAAAGAGTGACAATAGTCATTTCCTTACCCCGCCAGCAAGTATGGTTGATGTAGAAAACAATCTTCTCTGCCGCCGTGACTTCTTTATAGAGGTAAACCCCGTTAGAAGTATCAAGTTTAAAAAAAGCAAGACCAAAACTTCTAACGGGGTAAATAATAATACAATAAGACTATCCGACCCTCATAATGATAAGTTAGAAGCTGGCTTCCTTTACCACAAATTAACAAAGAAAATTGGACCTCTACATGTAGAAATCCTTAATTTTGTCCCCTCCTCCATGGCCGTTGAAATAATGTCAATTAGAATAATTAACAAAGGCTCAAAAAGCATCAAGATAACCCCGACTTCTCTAATCCCGCTTTATGGCAGAGGGGGAAATACCCTAAGAGATCATCGTCATGTAAGCAGTCTTCTTAATCGTATTCACTTAGATGAATATGGAATATTCCTTAAACCGACTCTCACCTTTGATGAAGAAGGACATAGCGTGAATAAAGCTACTTATTTTTGTCTCGGATTTCAAGACAATCGAATCGCTCCTCTTGGACAATTCCCTACCCTTGACTACTTCTCAGGAGAAGGAGACTTATTTAATCCTCAAAGCATTGTTGAGAAAATAAAACCGGTTAAAAAAGAAAGAGATGAATTCCAAGGCAAAGAAACGACAGCTGCATTTAGATTCAAGGATAAAAAGCTAAAAAAAGGTGAAAGTGTAAATTATTTTCTTATCATGGGAGTTGATTCCAGCTCTAGCAAGACTCCTCGACAAAGAATAATGACAACCTTCGGTAAAGTGAACTCTCCGGCTAAAATTAAAAAGGTCTTTGAAGAGACAAAAGAATACTGGCAAAATTATCTTTCAAAAATAGAGTTTGATTTTAAAGATAAAACCTTTAATAATTGGCTTCTCTGGGTAAAATTACAACCAACCTTGCGAAAATTATTCGGTTGCTCATTTCTGCCTCACTTTGATTATGGCAAGGGTGGCCGAGGCTGGCGTGATCTCTGGCAAGATGCTCTAACGCTATTGATTACTGAGCCTGATAAAGCAAAAACCTTGTTTCTAAACAGCTTCAAAGGAGTAAGAATTGACGGTTCAAACGCAACCATAATTACTAAAAAAGGAAGTTTTCTCTCCGACCGTAACAAAATAAGTCGAGTTTGGTCTGATCATGGAATTTGGCCTCTCCTCACTCTAGGCCTATATATAAATAAAACTGGGGATTTAGGAATCCTTAATAAAAACACTACTTACTTTAGGGATCATCTCATAAAAAGAGCAAAAAAAGTAGACTCTAAATTTTGTCAAAAAGACTTTCTCTTGCGCAGCAATAAAGGCAAAATCTATAAAGGTAGTATCTTAGAGCACCTTTTAATACAACATTTAACTTCCTTTTTTAATGTGGGTAAACATAATATTATTCGTCTGGAAAATGCTGATTGGAACGACGGATTAGATATGGCGGCTGAGAAAGGAGAAAGTGTTACTTTTAGCTTTATGTATGCTCGCAATTTAAAAAACATTTCTTGTTTTTTGAGATCTTTGGGCAAAAAAATAAAGAAAGTGTCTCTAGCTAAAGAGTTAGTCTTACTCCTCGATCAAATAAATAAGCCAATAAATTATAATAATTTTAAGGAAAAACAAAAAAGATTAGAAGATTATCTTAAAGCATCTCAAAACATAAGCGGCCAAAAACAAGAGGTAAAAATTGATAAGTTAATCTATGATTTAGAGAAAAAAAGCACCCACTTATCCCTATGGCTAAATAAAAAAGAGTGGTTAAAGTCTGGATTCTTTAATGGTTACTACGACAACAAAGGAAGACGAGTAGAAGGAAAGAATCAAATGAATCTTGCTTCTCAGGTTTTTGCTATAATGAGCGGAGTAGCTACTGGAAAACAAATTAAAAAAACTTGGCATTCAATAAAAAAGCATCTCTACGATAAAAACCTCGGCGGATTTCGTCTTAACACAAACTTTGGTTCATCTTACCTTGATTTAGGAAGAGCCTATTCTTTCTCTTACGGCGATAAGGAAAATGGAGCTTTTTTTAACCATATGGTGGTAATGTTGGCTAACTCCCTATACCGCCGCGGTTTTATAGAAGAAGGTTCAAAAGCCTTAGATTCAATCTATACTATGGCTATTAGCCAAAAATCAAAAATTTATCCTATAATTCCAGAGTATTTCAACAATCAAGGTAGAGGTCTCTATCTTTACCTTACTGGCTCAGCAAGCTGGTATATCTATACCCTGGTGGAGGAAATATTAGGAATTAACTTTGAACTTGGTAACATTGTTCTGACTCCAAAACTTATGCTTTCAGATTTTTTTAAAAATACTATCAGGGTTAAATATATTTTATTTGGAAAAATAATTAAGATCTCTTATATGAGGGGAAATAGCTCTAAAGTAAAAAAAATACTTCTTGAAGGGAAGGAAATTCTTAAATTTGATGGTAAGTATATTATAAAAAAGACTGAGTTAAAGAATATAAATAAAAAAGAGCTCTCGATTAAGATATGCTTCGCATAAATTTCCCCATAGTCTCAAAATTTTTTTTACTGCTCCTCTTAATTATTCTCTCCGCTTCTTCCCCCTTCACAGCTAAAGCTAAATTTCTCAACATAAATACTTCTGATAGTATATATATCTTTCTCGACCTCAGAGATCCTTCAACAATAAACCTGGAATTTTCATTTATTAATAAAATAAACTTAAAGGGTAAATATAATGCCACAGAAAAAGCATTAAAATTCCAGGCCTTAGTAAAAGACGAATATTTCTCCAAGCTTAAGTATATAAAAGGAGTCCGAGCAGAGGGTCTTCTCAAAAACAATGAGCTATTCTTAAATGAAGCAGAATTAACCTATAAAAACATTCCCTTAAAAGCAACCGGCCGGATAAAAAATTTCTCATCACCAAAAATAGATTTAAAAATTACCGGTAAGCCTGGGGTTTTAACGATTAAAACACAATATAATCAAAATATCAAAAAAATGGAAATCAATAGCTTAGCTGAGGTCTGGGGAGGAAAAATTCATCTTATAAGCATGGTAAATCCTTCCGACAATAAAGGAAATTTAAGTGTAACCGCCGATAATGTAGACATCGCCCAAGCTATGGATGAATTCGACATAGAGGGGAAGAAACCGCACGGAAAATTATTCTTTGAGGTTAATTTAAAAAGTATTGATTTCTTTAAATGGGAAAACTTGCTCGGTGAAGGAAAAATACTTATCAGTGAAGGGGATATTTACCAAATAAACTTTTTAAAAGGTTTAGGTAAATTCTTGTCTATCCCGGATTTTGAAAATATAGTGTTTAAAAGAGCTTACTGTGATCTTTACTTCGAAGGCGAAAACATTCTCCTTGAAAACTTTCAACTAAACGCTACCCAAATGAACATAGAAGGCGCAGGCAAGATAACGACTGCAGGCAATATTGATTTTTTGCTCTTCCCTCAATTTAGCCAAGAACTTATAGCCTCTTCAAAAGGCATACAAAAATACCTAACTGCCCTGCTGGGAGAAGGAATTTTTTCTGTTAGCATAAGTGGCACCATAAAAAACCCCGTCTATACTACCAATATTTCAATAACCCCTTCCTTAAATAACATTGAGGATATCGTAAATATTTTTAAAGATATCTTTTGAATAATCTTCTGTTTATAATTACTTGGTGTGTAATGAGTTGCAGGTGCGAGAACCATCCCTGTTGGCTAAGGTAAGGAGAGAGTTACTTTACTATTATTCTTAATATTAATCATGTCTACTCTGTCTTCCCAAATTCTCTCTATCTGAAAATTACCTATAGCCTCTGACTCGTTCATAACCCTTCCGTTAATCAGTGCAAAAGGATCTTTTGGATCATAGACAATCCCTTCAAGAATATACTCCCTAGTAGGTTCATTTCTTAAAACTACTTCTTCAGAGGCTTGACTCCTCAACTCAGGGGCTCTATAAATTCTAGCTGGATCAATCTCTTTCTTCTCTACTACCAATGCCGGAACTACAACTTCTTGCTCCCTCACTTGTATTTGCTTCTGCTGATATTGCGGTAAAATAAAAGGCAATGCTGATAGTCCTAAGGCTACTAAAAGTAATCCTGCTGGCAAAAAATACTTTTTTTTGTCTTTCTTAACTTTTCTCTTGGCTCTCTCTACTGGGAAAGCTTTACTTTGGGGAATAATTTCGGGAGCTGCAGTTTCCTTCTGACCTTCTACTTTTTTTAAAGCCTCATAGATTATACTCATAAAAGTTCCCTCATACAGACTTTAAACATCTCTTGATCAAAAACTTTTTTCTCCTTAACAAAACCAAGAAGCAATGCCCGATCGCAGATCATATTGACCAAACGAGGTATGCCTTTAGAAAATTCATAAATTACCTTATAGCTCTCTGGTAAAATACTAATTTCGCTTGTGCCGGATTGTTGAAGCCTATATTCTACATATTCTTTGACCTCTTCTTCCCTTAAGGGAAAAATATCATGTTTTACGAAAATTCTTTGTCGAATTTGCCTTAAGCCAAATTTATTTAGTTTTTCCTTTAGCTCTGGTTGGCCAACAAGAATAATTTGCAAGAGCTTATCTTTGGCTGTCTCTAAATTAGAAAGAAGTCTGATCTGCTCTAATTGTCGACTGGTAAGATTCTGAGCTTCGTCGATAATTAAAACTGCATTTTCCCCCGATAAGCTAATATTTACTAGAAAAGAATTTAGCTTCTCGACAATATCTAAACGACTTCTTTTTCTTACTTCTAAACCAAAATCTTCAACTATTGCTCGCAGGAGTTGAACTTCACTAAAATAAGGGTTAAGAATCAAAGAAGTTTTTACCTCAAGAGGTAATTTCTTCAAAAGAGCCTTACAAAGAGTGGTCTTACCTGTACCTACTTCGCCGGTAATTAAAATTATTCCTTTTCGCTCCTGTATCCCATAAATAAGAGCAGCTAGAGCTTCTTTGTGAGACAAACTTTCAAAGAAAAGCTGAGGATCACTAGTTATATTAAAAGGCGAGTTTTTTAAGCCGTATGCTTCAAGGTACATTTTATTATTATTCTCCTTAACCTCGCCTAAAAATGTAATTCTAAACTACTAATATTACTTCTCTTCAAGCTCAGAAAGGAATTCCTCACTGTGCATAATATTTATCGGAACAAGATCACCTGGCTCTACAATCTTAGCGGTAATAAAAATCACCAGGTCTATTCTCTCGGTATCTTTTGTTTCTCGTCTAAAAAGATAACCAATTAAAGGGAGTTTACTTAAAATAGGGACACCGACCGTAGCTTCAGAAACTATATCTTTATAGAGACCGCCAATAGCAATTGTTTCACCGTCAGCTATTAATATTTGGGTTTCTACTTCGCGAGAAACTATTCTAGGGTAAGACACAAGAACAGTATCTGTACCACCCGTTGAACTCATCACGTCGACAGTTTCAGTGGAACTAGTGACTGCTGGATGAA
>Ga0222640_1000663_pt1 | contig 10422 bp, 11 predicted proteins | sample AntAcemetagen187_FD_181144 | JGI IMG/M metagenome (GOLD analysis project Ga0222640, IMG submission 181144) | Saline water microbial communities from Ace Lake, Antarctica - #187 | ecosystem: Environmental > Aquatic > Non-marine Saline and Alkaline > Saline | place: Antarctica: Ace Lake... | reverse complement strand
ACTAATATGTCTTCTATTTGTTCACATATTTTTATATAGATTGCTTGTCTATTACAAGACGAAGGTGCTAATCTAATGCTTTCAAGTAATAAGTTGAGTTTCTCTTTTGGTACTGTTCTTCCATCAAACCCTCTTTGACTTCTCCTATTTTTAAGAATCTTTAAAAATGTATCTTTTTCTTCAGACGTATATCCCTTTCTATACTCTTCCATTCTCCCCTTTTCTTTCTCTTCTCGGTGTTTTAAATATCTTTTTTGGTATTTATCAATCATAAATGGGGTATAATAAACTCTATTTGGTATGTTAACTCTCTTTTCATCAAGAATTACATCTCCCTTTCTTACTGCGTTTGATTTTCTTTCTCTCATTACAATTCCTTCTTCTCCTCCTAAGTGAATAACTTTCTCTTCTGGTAAATAGTAAAGTAGTTTTCCTGTATTCTTTACTCTATCTGACCAATCCCAGTCTCCTGGTCCATACCACCCAAATCCTTCATCTAAATAACCTACTTCTTGGAATAATTCTCTTGAAAAGGCATAAACTCCCATAAAATTCTTTGCTTCTATAATAGTCTTTCCGTTTATAACTCTTTTGTCGCCGTCCCAGCGTTCATCTCCGCTATCAAAGAAATCTTTTATTAATATGCCTATTCCTGCTGACTCTGGAATCTTCTCAATATAGTCCTTAATAGTGGCTAACCAGTTATCTGGGAACATTATATCTGAGCCCATGTGAATTATCCAATCTCCTGTTGCTAAAACATAACCAGAATTATATGCTTTAAACACTCCTTCATTTTTTTCCTTCATAACAGAAACATCTGGTTTAAACTCTTTCATTATTTCTCTTACATTATCCGTAGAGCCATCGTCTACCCAAACTAACTCTACTTCTTCTCTACTAACACCCATATTAGACAAGTTGTTGCCAATACATTTTTCAACCAATTCTGCTCTGTTCCAAGTTGGCACAACTATACTAAATTTCATCGTAATACTTCTAAAATATAATCAAGGTCTTCTTGTGTTAGTGAAGGATGTGCTGGTATCCATAATCCTCTCTTAATAACTTCATTAGCATTAGGAAATAGTCCATAAATCCATCTAAAGGCTGGTTGTAATTTGATATTTGATGCTAAAACGTTTCTATATTCTATGTTGGCTTTGTTTAACTTATCAAATATAACACTTCTCTGTTTTTCTTTTGGTACTAAAAATGGAACTGTAAACCAACAAGGGTCTGCCTTTTTATATGGTCTAATAACTTCGTATCCTAATTTAGTTAATCCGTCTCTTAAATATTCAAAGTTATATTTTCTTGATGCCTTAAATCTTTCAATCTTTTTAAGTTGCTCTCTGCCGATTGCTGCCTGTAATTCAATAGGGTTAAGATTAAATCCTAAATCTGTATAAGTATATCTTTGTTGATAATCTGCTGGTAGAGGTGGTTCACTTCCTTTTGTGTCATCAAAGTCAGCCATTCTTCCCCAGTCTCTTAATCCTTTAACCTTAATGGCAATACTGTCATCATTTGTAAAGACTGCTCCTCCCTGTCCTGTTGATATAATATGTGCAGCGTGAAACGAAGCTACTGAAATATGTTCTGAACCTATCTTTTCTTCACCCCATTTTCCACCTAATCCATCACAATTATCTTCAATCATTATAAGGTTATGTTCATTACAGATTTTCTGTAATTTATCTAATTGACAAATATTACCAGCTACGTGAACTGCTAATATACCAAATGTATTTGGAGTAATTGCTTTTTCTGCTTCCTTTGGGTCTATTAAAAATGTGTCTAACTCTACGTCTACTACGATTGGTTTAAATCCTGCATAAACTAGGGCACTTACATCTGTTGGGAAGCAAGTAGCAGGAACTATAATCTCATTTTTGAAACCTCTTTTTCTAGCAAGTGCTAAAAAGGCTAATAATAATGCAGATGAACCAGAATTAACATAGATAGCGTGTTTAACGCCTAAATATTCTGCTAATTCTTTCTCAAATGCTTCTCCCTCTTCTTTTAATGTCCACCAATTTTTCTTTAATACTCGGTCAATGGCTGCTTGTTCCTCAGCTTCGAACACCATTCCTCCGTATTGGATACGTTTGCTCATATATTTTATGTTATTTATATTTCTCCTCGTCTTGTTTTAGACGAAAAACCTTCTTTATGAATATAATTTATTTCTAATATCTCTCTAATTGGATAGAAAGACCATCTTTTGTTTAACTTTCTCCAATAAAATGCGTCTGCTATGGCAAAACCATCTTTTGTTCCTTCTTCAAACATTGTGTCCCAATATCCTACTTTCTTTGTACAACTCCTATAATGCATTACTGAGTTGTGGTCTACCCTACAATAAGCATCTTTTAATATTCTATCTGGTGCTAATATGTTAAATGGTGCACCCTTCTTTATCTTTCCCTTGTAAAGTTCTCTTCTTTGGCGATTATAGCAAACCTTTATAAATGGATGTCTTTTTAAGAACTTAACCATCTTCTTTAACTTATCTGGTAGATAAACTGTGTCATCACACATATAAGTTATTAGTTTGCCTTTTGCCATCTTTAATCCTACGTTTATCTGTCTGGCATAAGGACATACTTTCATTCTATCTTTCTCTTTAATGTGCGAATTATAATAGATTATTCTGGGGTCATTAAACTTCTTATAAATGTCTAATGTCTTCTTGTTAGAATTGTCATCTAATAATATAAGTTCAAAGTTCTTATAGGTCTGTGCTAAGGCACTTTTGATAGCCATTTCAACCATTGGATTATTATATGAGGTACATATAATTGATACCAATGGATTTCCTATAATCATAATTCCTGAAAGGATTTTTCCCAGACCTTTACTACTTTTTCCATATCTGCATTTTTTCTAACAAAGTCTTGTTGTTTGTCTAATAATTTATCTCTAAACTTTTCATCTACAATTAACTTCTCTAATTTGTTGTACCAATCTTTAACGTTATTCTTTGCAAAATATCCAACTTCCTTGCTGTATGGTAGAACTTTTGAAGCCAGTGTTGGTGTCCCAGTTGAAGCATATTCGTAAAACTTAATGGAACTCTTTGCCTGATTAAATTCATTATCTTTTAATGGACAAATTCCTATGTCTAAATTCATATTTGATAATATGCCCGGATATAATACTGGTGGATAGAAAGGAAAATGAATATATTTTATCTCTCTGAATTTCTCATACATCTTAATGGCAGACATATAATAATCTCTCTTCTCTGGTTCTAAATTGTTTTTTTCAATGTACTCGTAATTATATATTTCTCCTATTAAAGGAGTGCCACACATACCTTGTAAGAAGAAATCAAATCCATATTTCTCTTGTAGTGCTTTTATTGGTTCAATTATTAAACTAATATCTTCCCAATGAGAAGCTGCACCTGTGTAGCCTATTCTTAGTTTCTTATTTCCTCTTTTTCTATCTTTAAATCTTTGGAAACTTAATGCATTCGGAATAACTTTAACATTTTTGTTATATTTCTGAAGTCTCTTTTTAAGGATATCAGTAGTAACGGTAATAAGGTCTGCTTCTTTACAAAGGTATATATATTGTTCTCTAACTTTCTTAGATTCTTTTTTAAATGGATTACCTGAGTTTAATACCAAATAATCATCGTCAACATCGTAAACTATTTTTATGTCTCCTTTCTTTAACTCCTTTATTAAATGTGTTGGGTCAACTCCATAAGTTCCTCTAAACACTACCACGTCTGGAAATTCCATAAATTCCTTGTCTATTTTGGAACTCATAACAAGTTGTTTTATCTCGTGCCCCCTTTTCATTAATGCTTCGCCTGGCATTTGATATCTATAAAACCAACATCCTCCACCAAAGTCATAAGGAGTTGCTAACATTTGGATAATCTTCATTGTTTTAAAAATTTAATTATGTTCTCTAATTCTTTAATCTGTCTTCTACACTCTTTTAAATCGTCTCTTTTTTCTTTATCTCCTTCGGCTATTATTTCAACTAAATATTCTTCCGTAATCTTGTATCTTAAAAGTACCTCTTCTTTCTCCTTTAACATTACTTGTTTTGTTTTGTTTATATTCATAGTTTGGTTATTGCTCCCCCCAAATTAATGAGGGGAACAACCAATTACTTATCCAGTAATCATTACGTTCAATGTTCTTAGTTTGTTTCTGGTCAATATGTTTGCACCATAAACTGTCCAAGCAACGAAATTCTTTCCTAATTTCTTTGGTTCGTCTTTAATTTCCATTGTAGGAGCTTTTTGAACAACTAAGTCAATAGCACCTCTTTTACCAATAATTGCCTTGTCGGCTGGTAAATTATTAGAAATATAAACGTGGAATCCAAAGAAGTTTCCCGCATACCCGTTTCTTAGGGTTGCGTCAGCGATGTTGAAACCTTTCTCCATTGTCAACTCTTCGATTTTGACAGCGACTGCTGGTTCAACAACAGCTATCCAATCACCTGCTTCTTCTACATTACCTTCTCTGAGCCATCTTCTTGCCTGTGTAAATACCTTTTCAATACTTCCACTTCCACCTGCAGTTGTTGCTGGAATAGCAGTAACATTTGCTGTGGTTGATGTGGTAATAAAGGCAGTTGCACCAGCACCAGAATATCCGAGTGCGGATACACCGAGAGCACTACCGTAAGCGAGTGCTAATTGGTCTATCTCATCTCTTAACTGATAAGATGCGTCAGCGGCTAATGTTTGAGCAAAAGAATAATTAGATTGTAATTCCCATACATCGTCAACATAAAAGGCAGCGATTTTCTTTACATCTGCTGTAACTCCATCTTGAGTAGCGGAAATACCCGTTACTTCAAAATCAGTTCCAGGGACATAAGCTGCTGTTCCTACATTACCTATATAAGGTTTGTTGATGACATCACCAACTTTTAACTGGTCTCTTAATTCAGTAGAACAAACTTCTAAACAAACTAAACTTTTTTCAAGGTTTACCTGCATTTGAGCTGTCCAGAACTCTGGATTTAGTGCGTCTAAATCACTTCCTGTAGCCATAATTTTTCTATGTTCCCCTTCCTATTTATCTCCCCTAAACTTTCTTTGTGTCATCCACCCTTTTGCGATTAAGAACTCTTCTTTCTGTTTTACAGTCATGGCTCTTAAATCTTCGGCGGTAACTTTGTCTAAATCTTTCTCAGCGGGAGATTGTTTAGTTGAGGGTTCAAGCTTTTGATTTTCTTTTACGACCTTTTCTCTTTTTGCTTGAATTGCAGTCTTTACCCAGTCGTCTTTAGAGGCGTCTATTATGCCCTGTATGGACTTTTTAGATGCATTACGGGTAATGAACTCAACTTCATCTTCTGTGTAAGCCTCAAGGGCTTTTGCAAGATGAACCACTTCCATAGGATTACCATCTAAGGTATCTACGGGCGTGTTAGGTTTTGCTAGTTCCTTTTGAGATTCCTCGTACTTCTTTCTAAAGTGCTCTTTTTGGGCTAGAGCAGATTGCAATTCTTTTGATTGCTCTGGTTTTGTTGATTTTATAGGTTCTTCAGGTTCCTTTTCGGGTTCCTTAATTTCCTCAGGATTTTCTTCCTCTGGAGTTTTAGGATTCTCCAAATCCAATTCTTCTTCATTCATGTTTTTAACTTTTGTGTTAGTTTCGTTTTTTACGGGTTTAGTCCCAACGACTTAATTGTATGTGTCTTTTTCCTTTATTTGTTTTTCTTTTTTAAGTAGTCCTAAATCTTTCATTATCTTCTTTAGTAAATCTGCTGCTTTTACAGAACTTTTACCTTCCATTTCAAATTCAGTTGACTTATAATTTCTGGCATCTATTAATTTGGTAATAAGTTCTTCAAAGTGTTCTTTTAGGGCTTCTCCTTGATTTGAACCAGCTAACTTTTTAAGGTATTCAAACCTTTGTTCTCTGTTCATATTTGTTGTTGATTAGTTCCTGCTACTGGCGTTTGTGGTATCTGTGGTCTTGAAACTCCACCACCACCCATTTGTGGCCTAATCTGTGGAGCCTGTGTTTCCTGTGGCATATCAAGCTCGTAAGGATTTAATCCTCCTTGTTCCATATATTGGAATAAGATTTTCTTTTTAGCAGGGTCTTGTAAAATAGTAGGGTCTGCTGTTATTGCTTGTAAGACTGCAAATAGGTTGGCTGCTTTCATTCTTGTGTCAGATGCTTCACCAGTAATAATGATGTCTATTTTATATTTAATGTTCTTATAAAACTCATCTGGGATAGTAACTGATTTCTCTTTGCCTTTCTTTTCGTTTTCCTTAGTAACGGTCTTTAAAATCTCGTATTCCTCACTGGATGGGATTTTTCCAGTTCTCTTAACATAATCAATAAATGTCTTTCTAGTCTTAACTGCGGTAACTAATTCATTATAATAATCTAAGTCTTCTCCGGCTATTCTTAAATTATGTGCTTTGTTGTTTTGTCTCTTAAAATTAGGAATAATAACTTCATATAACATCTCTTTAACTGTCATTGCTATGTTTTCCTGTATCTGTTCAAAGTAAGAACCAGCCTGGGCTGTTGCTATCTGAGTAGCTCCTAGAGTAGTAGAGGCTGCTCCCCTTGCTCCTTTCATTGGGTCGTGGGAAAATGTAAGTTCATCTCTGTTAGAAAGCCATCTTGTTATTTCGTTCTGATAATAGGCAAGATTCCTGTCTGCCATATCAACCTGTTTAATGTCATCTTCTACATTTAATATTTCACCATTGTCAACATCTGTTAAAAGGTTTCTATTAACTCCTTCATCTCTTGTTTGCCATATTCTGAGTGTTGACCAGTAAGAAGACTTAACTTCTTGGTTAGATATTTCATTAACTCTCATTTGAGGGTCAAATAGAACTTCAATTCTACCTACGCCGAGCCATCTTCCAGGAATTTTCTCCCAGTGAAACTCTCGGTAAGGGTGTTTATCAACTTCTTCTTCTTGTAACATAACACCACTATGTGGAGTCATTTCTCCTGTTTGTTTAATATCTTCATCTACTCCTACATCTGCCATTGTTACTCTTTTATATGTATAGTTTTCACCATCTTTGACTTCTCCGTATCTTTCGTAAACTTTAATATATTGAGTATCTGTCATCTTCCTAAATTCTTCGATTGCTTTGTCAACATTTGCCCAGTTATTCTTTTTACCTAGTTTTTTGAACTCAACTGGGGTATAATTGTGGATTTCAATGATATAATTGGACTTATCTAGTGAATCTGCGTTCTGTTCTACTATAAAGTTTCTTAAATCTACAAAATAAGGTATATTATCGATAACTTTAAGGACAACTGAACCAAATATTGGTAATTCGTAGAAAATTCTATTAAGTGTCTTGCCAAAATTCTTGTCTTTCATCCAAAACTTCAAATCTCTCTCAAAAAACCAAGTTCTAATTGGGTTTCCTCCTGAAGTTGTCTGTATTCTGATGTCTTTTGTATCAAAATCTATGGCTTTTGTTCCAATATTACATGGAACTCTACCAATATTATAAAAATACTTCTTATCTCCTTGTGAATCGAACTCTCCTGATTCGTATTTTGAGTTATAATAGAGATAAATCTTTTTAATTGTCTCTTTTTGTCTGAAATCAAACCCATCAACTATCTTAATCGATTTATTTTCAAAGTTATATATTTCTTCGTTTATTGTTTTAATCATCTTTTTTAATTGTATTGAAACTTTTTGACTTTTTTGACTTGTGATGCTAATCTCCGATTTCTTTTTTCTATAATAATAGGATTCAATCTCCAAAATGCTAATAATGTACTCATAACATCATCATCATGGAAGTTTCTTTGTGCTCCTGACCCCTTTTGTTTGGCACTGTCGGTCCATTCAAATGTTTTAAACTCATTTATTGTCTTTCTATCGTATATTTTAGGAAAACCTATCCTTAAAAGCTCTTGAAAGTTAGAAATAAGTGCTTGTTTTGACTGAAATGAGGTTTTCCAACCTAATTTTGACGTATCTTTATCAAATTTCTCATCTTGTATCTTCCTTTCAAATATTTTTAGGTCTCTAATTTGTAATAATAGGGCTTGTCCTGATGCGTTTGCTTCGGGAATTATAAGCGGTCTGCCATATTTGTAGTATAAATACTTAACTTTCTCTCCTAGGGCTGATATAGGTATCTTTGCGTTGAATTTAGCCACCTTTTCTCCATTACTACTAACTACTGAGATAGATGATGGGTCAACCACGCCTTCTGATGGGTCAACTCCTATTTGATAAATCAATCTTTCGTTATATTCTTGATATATTTCACACCCTTCCTCCTTTACGGGTGTTCTCTCTACAAATTTATTTATATATTCCTGTCCAAATACTGCTTTTTCTCCAAATATATCTGGTGTCCAGATACCTTCTACGTATTTCTTTCTATAATTTTCACTCCCCCCGTGTTGTCTTAGAAGTCGAGGAATGTAATCTTTAGGAACATAATCTTTAATATCATAGACAGTGCTTCTGATAAGAAGTGTAAGGTCGTCTTCATATAGACCTTCCTCTTTATTGCACTCATCTATGCCTCCATTTTCATTAAATTTACTATATGCCCAGTAGTTTGCTGGGTTTGTAGTAGCGTTTCCTTGTCTCCAAGGAGATTCCATTTTTCTTAAACGGGTATTAAGGACAGTTACTACACTTTCTTCTACTTCTTCTAATTGGTCTATAAAATATGCTCCTAGATTTAATCCTTTAAGTTTCTGTTGAGCTTTCTTAATGTCTGCTAGAGAACCGTCTTGAAGCGAATCAAGTCCAAACATAACAATTTTAGAGCCATTAAAGAAGTTAATAATTCCATCTTTAACTCTGTGGTGAAACCATCTTTTATCCATTAGGTCAAATAGGTCGGGCAATACACTGTTTTCAAGGTCAGATAGATGTTTTCTTCCCAATAGGACTGTATTATGTGGGAAACAGATACTCATTAAAATTGCTTTAATATCTAGACTAACGGTCTTTCCTGAACCAAACCCGCCATAGGTTAGACACATATCCTTCTGGGAACTGATAAACTTCTGCTGTTTAGGAGTTAGGATAATCTTCTTATCTCCAAGGGTGTAATTTTCCAGCGTATATCCTTTCTGTATCATTCTTCCTAAATCCTCCATTTTTAATTGAAAATCTTTTAGATTCATTTGACATGTATTAAGTCTATTTTATTGGTTTGTGCAATTGGACTATATATACTATATCCCCATCTTTTTGAAAACCCGACTATACCCCCCACGTCTTCGTTATGTGTGCTATTCTATCTCACCTATGGGCATATCGCACTTCTACCTATATCTATTGGGCTTAGACTTGCTATATTGGGCATATTCTCTTGATAATGGGTTATTTATGGTATTATTGGCTCTTATTCTGTCTATTCTGAGTTATAAAGGGGTGGTGTGTGTGGGTATAGTTAGTCAAACGGATATATTTTAAGGTCTTCTATCTCTATCTTATACTATACTATCTATACTATACCTTAGCCTTACGGCATTAAATTAGGGGTTTTCTAGTAAAACAAGGCGTTATATTGCGTTCTAAGCGTCCTTATCTTAATAGTAGTGTTATACTACTTCTTTCTTATCGTGATTTGTAGGTCTCCAGCGTCTATGTCTGTCTGTTCCTTAGGATAAGAGTCCTTTAACTTGTAGGCGCTTGTTAGAGCGGTGTTTTTTGCGCCTCTGTCTTTATCTTGTGATATGTTCTTCTTATGCTCTGTAAACAAAAACTCATCGGGGAAATATATCTCCAATAATTGTTTAAACCCTTTGGTATTCTCTATCTTGGAAGGGTTTGTAGCCATAGCTTCTGAATAGTTTGCACCTTTGGCGGACTTATACTTATTTCCACCATTTTCAAGCTTATTCTTAGCGTATAACTTTTGTTTCTCAGTTGGCTTTGTGTTGTATTCTTTTGACATGTGTTTTAATTATCTAATGCGTTAGTTTTTAATATGTTTTTGTGATTTTATAGTTGCCCTGTGGATAACTTTTTTTATAGTCAATGTTTATAAGGGTTTCTTGCCTATTGACAAGCATGTAAATTTTTGATAATATAATGGTATAAAGGTTGACGAAGTAAATTAAATAAATAAAATAAAATTATGAAATTATATACATTTTTTGACGAAGAGGAGCAGATGATAACTCAGATTAGAGCAGAGAACCATGACGAAGCAATTGAAAAAGATTGGAATAACAATGTTAATTTTTTTACAGATTTTTATTCTGAAACGATTAAAGAGGACGAATAACTTGGTTTCTGACATTGGGGGTTAAAGGTCGTAAGTAATTAAATAGAATATAAAATTATGAATAAATTAATTAAACCGATTAAAAAGGCACTTGCTAAAGAATACGGGTATAAAAATGTTAGCGTCAAAAATGGTAGTGGTACAGCTTGGGGATGGGTTGATATAAACATTAAAGCAGA
>Ga0222640_1000659_pt1 | contig 10437 bp, 17 predicted proteins | sample AntAcemetagen187_FD_181144 | JGI IMG/M metagenome (GOLD analysis project Ga0222640, IMG submission 181144) | Saline water microbial communities from Ace Lake, Antarctica - #187 | ecosystem: Environmental > Aquatic > Non-marine Saline and Alkaline > Saline | place: Antarctica: Ace Lake... | reverse complement strand
GGCCACTGCGGGCACAAATCATTCAGCCACTTGCTGAACGCGCTAAAGTGCTTGCGGCACAGCCTCGCACGCGCGGTGTTGCCGGCCAGCATCACTATCTCGCCGGACTCTCTACAGAAATCGCAGGGGTCATTCATGGTGTGTCCTTTCCGGGCTTGGCTATCTTCTCGAACGTGATTACCCAGTTCCACGGGTTGCCCACGGTGTACTCCACGAGGCCGTTGGGCCGCGTCCGCTGGCGGCGAACGTCTTCCCACGGATAGGCCACGTAGCAATCCTCGCGTGCCCCGGTGTAGGGGTTGCGCCGGGCGCGCTTGGGCTTGGCGTGCAGGCTGTCCCAGAGGGCCGCGAATTGCTCTACCGGCCCCGGCCAGAGGTCTGTCTTGCAAATATGGGCGCGGGCCGTTGGGCGCACTTTCCCGGAGACTTCCCTTGCATCGCCAAGAAGGGTCTGGCAAAGATTTTCCGGCGGAAGAATCCCCTCCGCGATCGCATCCGCTTCGCTGATGGACTGCACGCGCTCAACGCCGACGCCAGTGACCTCCAGAGGTAGGCGGCTTGCCCAGCGCGGCATGAAGCGGGGGGGAAGCCAGTCGCGGGACCAGCCCGTTTCGGACCATTGCACCAGCCGGAAGTCGGTGCCATCCCACTTGGTGGCGCGCCGACCATCCCATGCGTAGGCCACCTGTCCTTCGTGAAGGCGTATCAGTTTTTCCTTCATCCACAGCAGGTCGCCGACGGCGTAGCGGCTACGGCGAAAGGTGTCTTCTTGGTCGTAGTATTTGCCGTCGTTTCGCTGCCGGACCCATCGCCAAGCCCCGGGGTTTGCGGCCACAGGATCGGTCGGGCATGTCCAGAATGCACTACCACCGTCTACCGGGGGTCGGCATTTAGGCTGCACCCGCATCACGCGCCGCGTCTGGCCCTTCCGATCTTCCGCCAGCGCGTGAACCGAAAAGCCGGACATTATGATTCCGTGTTGGCTCATGGCGTGATCTCCCACGGCAGTTGCCGGGTCCGCAGGTCTACGGGGAAGTGTTCGGGCTCGTGGCGCAGCTTGCCGTCTATCCACAACTGCTTGGTGTAGCACGGCACGCCAGCCGCCGTGCACTGTTGGACCACGGATCGGATGTGCTCCAGGGTTTCCGTGCCCGGCGCGCCCTTGCGATTATCGTGGCCGACGATCACGCCGGAAATGTAGGGTACGATATGGTGATGTCCCCCGTCCTGCAAATCTTGGTGCCGCTCAAGCCAGTTCACCTTGGGGGTAGCTGGGCAGGATGGATTACAGGGCAGATTGAAGTTAACGGCCGATTGCAGCGGCTCCAGGGACAGCCAAAACGGAACGTGCATACAGGCATTTCGCGCCCTGTTTATAGCGCGAAGGGCGCGATAAAGCCCGTATTGGTCTCTGGCCGTCACGCCGATACAGGTGTTGCCGACGGCCCCATTTCGTATACGCGCATGCCATTTCATCCACTCGCAGTCCTCCGCGTACCCCTCGTCGTTGAACTCGTATTCGCCCTCTATACCGATGGCCTTGTGGTCTTCCTTAGTGTCGGCGGTTGATGCAAGCGGGCAATTATACTGGTGACATCCCTCGTCGTTGTCCGGGTGCGCGCAGCCCCACTCGTGGTCTTCCCCATCATATCCCCAGCCGCAAATGTTGCGCATGTGAATATCGTCAAGGTGCCGGTAGTCGCCGCAGCCGACAGGCGTTCGCCCCCAGTCGGTCCAGCCAAAATCGCGCCGGTATGCGTTGTGCGTTATCCAGTCGGCCATCCTCGCCGGCTGCTGTGTCAGGAGGATAAACGTGTGCTGGGGCGCGGCGAACATGAGATCCCACATTTGTTTGATCTCAGCGTCCGGCCGGAGTTTGTCGAATGTGTCGCAGGTGAAGTTGACCAGCACAAACCCCGGCTTCGTCGTCTTGGCTGGCTGCGACAGCCTCTCGGAGTGCAGGTGGACCTCGAATGCCAGGCACCTGTCGCATTGCATCCGGCTGGCCATCTTGCGCGACCAGCAGCCTTCACAGCCGCCGGAGCATCCGAAGCCACCGGGATTCCACGAGTAGTATTCAGGCACCGTTTTAGACGTGTAGCCGATTCGTGATCGTCGCATGTTCATGTCTGATTCTCCTTCGCCACTTCATCGATGAACGCTCGCACGTCGGCCAGGCAATCTTCGGACCACACGGTGGCCTCTTGGAACCGAGCAGCCCATAGCCGCCACGTGGGATACCAGAAGATTTGCCCGATGGACTGGTTGCTGCGCTTATTGATGATCCAATACAAGGGCTTCCCGTTGTGCATTGCGCCGGTCGGGTCTATCAGGAGTCGAATGTACTTAGGCACGGTCCACCTCAAAACAACCCACCCGGCGCGCACGCGGAACTGGCGTTAGGGTGCACGCCGGGGGGCGAAGGGCACGCGGGGAGACAAGCCGCGCGCTGCGAAGACTAAGAATCCGTTCCATTGGGGGCGTCCTTGCCGGAGTCGGGGTTAGGGGTTCCCGCCGCTATGAAGGGCGGCAGCTTATCCCCGGTCTCGATGTCATACCACCCGCCCATGATCGCGTCGCGGACCTGCTGAAGCTCGGTCATCGTGTCGATCTTCGGCTTCGCCAGTTCCACCGTGACGGCGGCGAGAATGAGTTGGCTTGGCGTCAAGGGGGCCGATAGTTGCTGCGCCCCGATGTACGCCTTGACCTCGCGCCAGAGCACGTGCTTGTCGCGCATCGTGGCCGGCGTGGGGGCATCCGGGCCGTCGCCGCCGGCGAGCTTGCGCGCTTCGCTCTCAAGGTCTTGGGTGAACAGTTCCGACAGGCAAAACGTCCAGAGCGCGGCATCCACCAAGGCGCACTTCTCAGCGGCCTTGATCGCCTTGTTGGCATCGCGCGACTTGTTGCCGACCTGTTCGGCGCCACGGCCCTCCCCGATGATCCGCCCGGTTGCGTTGTCGATGATCTCGCACTTGAAGCAGACGACGCCTGGTGGACTGCCCAACATTTCATAAGTCTCGATGTCCCGCTTCCAGACCGGGCGGGTGTTGAACAACCGGCAGATTTTCTCCGCGCCGGGCTTGAGCAGCGTGGGCTTGGTGCTTCGCGGGTCGGCCGGCCCATAGTCCACCTTCTCAGTGAAGTTGCCCTTTATGTATTCGATTACCACCTTGCGCCGCTCCTGACTGAGCGCACAGAGCGCGCGGAGTTCGTCGGCGTTGGCCTCCATGATGTCGTACTGCGCGGTCGGTTCCGTCTTGGCAAGTTCGGTTGCGGTAGTCATGGTTGGTCTCCTTTCAGAATCCCAAGGTGCTTTCCGGAGGGTCAATACCTTCTTCTCGTAATTTCCAGGAGGGCAGGCTGATCGGTATGGCAATCTGGGGGTCGCGCCAGTGTTTCGACTGCGAACAGGCCCGGTAAGCGAACAGGGCCCGGCGATATGCCTGTCGGCCGGCCTGCAATGTCTCCGCGTTCGGTTCGTAGACCACAACGCGATGGGGCGGGCACGATCGTACCGCGATCCATCGCCAAGGCTTCGACTCGCCCGTGGCCGTTTTCCACGCATCGCTGTAGAGGGCGGCCTGAATGTGCCAGCCGAAGTCCAGCATCCCGCGGACGAATTGGAACGAGTCTACGCTGCGGATCGCCTTGAAGTCCGCAAGCACGGTTGACAGCCAGTCGATGCGCGCCTTGCAGACGACTTGCGTTTCGGCATCTTCCCAAACTAGGCAGACCTGCGGGCGCCCTTGCTCGAGGATCTTCCTGGCCTCCGCGTGCGAGCGAACGGCCCTTGCGGCGGCAATAGCCCGCGCGGAATCGACGGGCGAGAGGATGATCTTGCCGTCGTTTTCCGCCTCGAACGCCGCGAGGTCATCCTTGCCGGCATTCGTGCGGCGGTTGACATCCGGGGCCACGGCGATCTCGTCTTCAGCGCGATCCGGCTCGTGGACCAGCAGGTCAACAGCACTGCCGAACTGCATCGCGTCCGTAGCCGGGCGCGGATGCTCCACCTGCCAGATGTAATCCTCCATCGAGACGTCGATGGTCTTCAGGGCCGAGTAGTGCATCAGCGGCCAGCGTCGGTAGACCCCCTCCGGCACGTCGTCGTAGACCCCTGGAACCGGGTGCAGCGCGTCGGCGAGTGTCGGTTCTGTCTGTGTCTGCGTCTGTGTCATGGTTACACCTCGGGTAGTGCTGGGGGCTGGCCATTGGGAAGGGGGCAGGTGTCGGGGATGCTGTCGGCTTTCACCCTGGGTCGGAACAGAAACTGGTACGGCGGGTGCCCGCACAACAAATCGCTGTCTCTATCGCGCTGGCAAAACGGACATTGATCGCACCGCTCGATGAATTGTGGTAGCTGTTTCATTCGATTATCCTTTCCGCGTTGTTCTCAAAATCCCCGGGCCGGGAAAGCGCCAGGTGGTTCGGCCCGGGGCCGCGCCGACACCGAGCCGGCGGGTTGCTGATAGTAGTGCCCCGGCCCATATCCGCTTCAGGTCGAGGCACGGGGCTGAGGGTTGTTTCCGGCGACCCGGAAACTGCTGCCGCGGCCCTCAATGCCCCGCCGCCTGTATCCAAACGGCCGGACTTCAGCCACACTCGCCCACCGCAAATACTAATTTAGTATGAATTAGCATTTGATTAGTATTTGCTCCCGCTGGCCGGGCGCTACTCCGGCTCCAAGGCCGACTTCTGCGTACACCAGAGCTGCGTCGAGGCTACGGCCCGTTGCAGTTGGCTCGGCCAACGAGCGTCACCTGCACACCGTAGTAGGGCACTTTGACTCGCGGACCATCACGGATTATGCGTGTCTGCTTTCCACGCCGCAGCGGGAGCAAGGTTGTTGCCAGCGCGGCCCCGGCCGGAGTTGAACCGACGTCTCCCGTCTCGCAGGTGTCCTGGCGTTGAACGACGGGGCGTAGCTGGCAAGGTTGAAGCTGGCGTGGCAAGCATGCGCCGCCTCCGGGCTTAGCCTTTTAGAGAAGCCCGCAGTTCACGCCAGCAGTATCGTCGCTATTCTGATGTCAATGTCATCGCCACCCTGAGCGGCGGCGGGGGTGTGGGGCTACTTGATAGTCAACTGCCATGAGGCAATCGCTTCGGTGCGCTTCCGATCGTGATAGTCCCGAAGCTCGCTGTACATCACTTCGGATGAACGCTCCCGGCATGAATCGAACGCCAGCATGAGCGCCCAGTGAACGGCCGCGTCCTTGAGTTGGCCTGGGCTGATGACCCTACCGGGGAACATCTGCGAAGCAAGCGGCAGGATTTTTCGACTGGCCTCGGCACAGTACCGCGCCATGCCGTTGCCCTTGTCGTAAACGTCGTCCGGCAAGTCGTCCAAGTTGTGGTACTCATCTGCCAGGTCCGCGTTGGTGCACAGCGTTATCGGCCCGGGCTCCGGCTTCGGCTTCGGCTTCGGCTCGCGGAGCCGGGCGGCGAATGAACGCCACCTATCTGACTGATTGGGATAGCCACGAGTCACCTCATCGTCGGCTATCATGTCCAACACCCTTGCTACCCGATCGTCAGCGATTTCCGTCATGCGCTGCTCAGTCAGTTGGTTCATCGTGTTGCTCCTTGGGGGTGTACTTGGCCAGCAGGGCGGCTCGTGCAGCCAGCAGGACACATTCAACTTGCTCAAGCGATGTAATCTTCTCGACAGACACAATTCCATCGAGCGACACAACCTCCTCGCTGGCCCGCGTTTTCACTTCACCCAAAAACTTGCGATTCAGCGACCAGCCATTCGCGCGATCTTCCTCAGTCGCCTGCGGGAACTCCACCACCTCTGCCGGCAGCGTGGGCTTGCCTGCGCGGAAGGTGGAGAGGGCCTTGTCGAGATCGAGCAGCACACCATCTATTTCATCTAGATCGCGCGCCTTCGCGGCCTCCTCTGCCGCATCCACCAGCCCCTGCACAGCGGCGTCGATGGCCTGCGGGCCCTTCCACCCTTTCAGCTTGTCCCACAGTTCCCACAGGGCATACCGAACCTCGTATCGGGTGAAGGTCTGCTGTCCGCCTGTGGCCTCGGACTTGCCTGGCGCAAGCATCCCCGTCGCGGCCTTGAACATCGCGGCGGATTGCTCAAAGGATTCATTGGCATCTAGTTCTGTCGCGTGGTCAGCCATTGTTGCTCTCCCTGGCCTCGGCGTGCTTTATCGCCAGGGCCACCAGCCGTTCGTCGCACTCGTCGCCGAGGATCGAGGCTATGTCCACCTCGCCCTTCGGCCCGTCGATGACGACCGACCAAACGTAGACCCCACCATACATATCCACGGTGTACTGAACCGTGGCGGGTAGGTTCTGCATCAGGTCAGTCTCAAACTCGTAATTGCCCTTGGTCAGCGGCGGGGCCTCGTAACCCTTTTCCTTCCCCGCCGGGAACCTCTCGCAGATAACCGGCACGATGGGGATGAGTTGAATCTCTGCGCCTGTCATGTTGTCTCTCCCTCTGCCTGCTTGGCACGGATGTGAAGATAGTTAATCACCCAGCTTAGAGACAACTCATCGCAGGTTAGACAGCCCAAGTCGCTTGCCGCCTCTCTCAGCGCCGTGGCCTTGGCCGTGGCCGTGGCCTTGGCCGTGGCCTTGAGCAGCCGTTCAAGTTCTGTCTGGCCCCGGCCCACGGTGTTGCCGACTCGGGCCGCATTCATCCACAGCCAGCCGCGGGCGGTGTTGCCTCCGGCTTTGGTGCTGACCCCCTGAATTACCCACCTGGAGGTGTGGATTTCGTCGCGGTCCTCGTAAACAATGGGGTAATCGAATACGCCGCCGGCCGACGTTGCCACCTCCGGCTCCGGCTTGGGTTTGGGCTTGGGGTCGCGGAGTGCGACGGCGACAACCTCGCAGTCGATTGGGAAAATGGGCAGGTCTCTGTCCGCAGATGCCACAAGGAAATCAAGCGCCCTTGCGATCCGCTCGTCTGCCAGTGCGATGATGAGTTCCAAATCAGTTTGGTTGAACATCTTCTTGCTCCTTGCGGTAGGGGGCCAGCAGGGCGGCGTATTCGCAGTCGCCGGCATGGCCACAGCTTCGCGCCATGCGGCACCAAGGGCAGAATGGCTCACCTTGTCTATGGCCGTAGTTGGTCCACTCCACTTCCCTCAGTATCTTCACCACCTCTGCCGGCAGCGTGGGCTTGCCTGCGCGGAAGGTGGAGAGGGCGTCCTTTAGTATCTCTATTCGCCCGGTTCGGTCTACGGTCTTTTGCGTCACCGTCTCGCCAACGATGTAGGCAGCTTTGTAGTCGGCCAATGCAATCTCTGCCGCATCCACCAGCCCCTGCACCCCCGCGGCCTGCTCGGCCAGGGCGGCGTCGATGGCCTGTTGGATGTACTTCTTGTAGTGGCGCGTCAAAACCGCTTTCATCTCAGGCGATATACGAGTCTTCGCGCCGAAGTGTTGCTCAAGTCCCTGAGTAGTTGACTCGGTGATTTTCTCTGCCGCGTCTGTCGCGTGGTCAGCCATTGTTGCTCTCCCTGGCCTCGGCGTCCTTCACCGCAAGGGCTCTCAAGGCGTCAAGAATCTCGCCGCCGAACATGGCCAGCTTGATCTGGTCCGCCTGATCGTCGATTCGCAGCGACGTGATTCCCGGCAGGCCGTAGGTGATTTCGTAGTCGGCGCTGATTTCCATATCGAAGATCGCCAAACTCACATCGCCCTTTGTGTCCCGCAGCACCTTCGGCTCGGGATGCGCCGGGCGCGGCGGGAACCTGTCGCAGACCACGGGCGAGATCGCTATGAGTTGAATGGCTTGGTCAGTCATGGCTTCTCCAATCTCGCCAACTCGCGGTCTACCCGTGCGATGGCGCGGTCTACCCTCTTGAGCAGCGCGGCGCGGGCACGCATGAAGGAGGGTTTGTCATGGCCCCGATTGGCTTTCCGCGCCCTGCGCCACGGCGCGGCGGTCATACCACAACCATCGTCATTCTTACTATGGTCGCGGTCCAGTGGGCATCGGCCACAAATAGCGGCATGAATGTATTCCCTCTTGTCCAAAAGGTGGCGACCGCACAAAGGGCATTCGTCGGACGTAAATACCCAAGCCCAAGAATCATCTCCCCCAAACAACTCCAACTTCTTGTAATCCTCCACCCAATGCTTCCGTGTCGCCAGCAGGGCGGCGCGGTCGGCTTTCAGTTCGTGTTTGGTCATGGTGTCTCCTGCTCTGCCTGCTCTGCCGCTACGTCAGCCTCAAGGCGGATAAGCTCGCGCCATGAGCCATCTGCTACGGTCAAAAGGCTGCGGATATATTCATGCCACCATTCCACGTTGCCGCCGCCAAAGTCATTCAGTAGACCAGCGTCAAATGCGGAGATATTGCCTGCCGCCTCTCTCAGCGCGTCGGCCTTGGCCGTGGCGTTGGCCTTGAGCAGCCGTTCACGTTCTGTCTGGCCCCGGCCCACTGTGTTGCCGTCGAGAAAATCATCCGGCTTATCCCTGTTTCCGTAGGCATACTCCCGCCATGCGTCACGATGTCGTTGCAACAGTACCCGTCCCTGCTGTATGGAATGGTTCCGTTCCCGCAGCCTGGCGTTCTCGGCCTGGGCCGCCTCAAGGTCCATCAATGCGGTAGTTGCTTTGTCCATCTGCGTAGACAGCATCGAGGCGTTGAGTTTCAAGTCCTGGCGCAGTCCAGCAAACGCCTGGACCATCGCCTCATCAGGCAGCTCGGGGTCTATGCCCGCGACTAGGCAGCAGTGCTTCACAAACGCCCGCGCGGCCTCAAGCTCGGTGCAGAGCGCGGGAACCTGGTTGAGCACAAACGAAAATGGCCCGGTGCGGAGCCGTTCGCGGACGGCCTCGATGTCAACGGGGGTGTCAGGCATGGGGATTCTCCGTGACGGCCTGGGCCGCATCGTGGGAAGCGAAACACATCAGCAGAAATTCGGCGCGCTCGGACCACTCCCGAAGCGCGCGGCCGGGGCCGGGGATGCCCAGGAGTTGCACAAGGAGATCGTTCGCCTTTTCCAACAGCGGTGTTGGTGTGTGCTCTGCCATGTCATGTCTCCCTGTCGGTCAGTCTTGGGGGGTCGGAGGGCGTTTTCGGTGAGTTTTTCATTCAATGCTAAGCTACCTTGTGTTTTCCGAGCGCCTTGGGCCTCATGTGGGCAGTTCGTCCAGCGGAGTATTCGCATCCGGCATCAGGTCCGGCGCGAGAAGTTCCTTGCCGTGCAGCTTGGTGGCCCTGGGGACCCTCATGCCGAAGCGGAAAGGCCAAAGCTCGCAGCGCGTGGAGTTGATGCCATCGCAGGGGCAATACTTGACGGCCTTGCTCGTGCCGGAGCAGTCCAGGCACTTCGCCCGGATCGCCTTCATCGGGAACAATACCTTTGCCATTTCGGGCTCCTTCCCGCTGCGGGCCGGGGCGCCGGCCGTGATGCTGCGCATGGTCGCCCCGGCCCGATTGATCGACCCGCGATTGCGGGAGGGATGGTAATAAGCCGCTGGGCGTAGGATGCTTAGTCCTTGGACAGGACATGAGCCGTCCAGCGGCGTTGAGTCTGTCGGGTTGTCCAAGGTTCTTTAGCATCCTACGCGTAGTATACGCATCGGCTGGATGGCGTGTCAAGCATAAAATATAATTTTTTTTGCCTTGGACGCCGGGCCTCGGTATGCTGAGGGGACACAAGGAGAACGCCATGAGCAAACGCAAACGAAGCAGCTACAGGCCCGCTCACAGCGGGTACGTCGTGACGACGGAGAAGACGAGCAAGGCCCTCAAGAGCCACACGGTCTACGCCTGGCTGGCGATCATCGTGACGCTGATCGGCGTGATAGCTACCTGGGGCGGGTCCCCGATCTGGTGGGTGGGCCTCGTCTTCTCATTCATCTACAGGGCCATCGTCGGTTTTACGATTTGGTGGCAGCACGGGTAGGCAGTTGCTATAATCAATGGGAAGGAGAACACCATGATGAAAGGCTATCTCAAGCCAGCATTCGTTATCGGGATGATCGTCCTGGCCTGCATCGCCCTATCCAAGTGCGGATGCAATTCGCCGGAAGGCGAGAGCACCACACAACCGGCAGAGCGAATCGAGGACACGCCTGAAATCCAAGCGGATCGCAAGGCCCTGATCGACGACTTCATTCGTATGGGCCTTTTCGCAAAGCTCGAAGCGTCGGGCACGGATGCCCGCCTCTGGGTAACGCCTGCTTTTCTGGCGCAGACCTTCGATGACAAGCAGACAATGGTGGGCGTCGTGTATGCGTATTGGTATGCCGGGCAGCCGCGCGATGCCGGAATCGTGCATCTATACCACAACATGACGGGCAAGCGAATCGGCTGTCTTACCGGCGCGATGGGGCTGGACCTGGATTGAGCCTACCGCGGCGCAGATCAGACCTTGGAGTTATCCACGCGGATGCAGATCGGCAGGGCAACGTAAGGCGGCTCGTGGTTCTCGGTGCTGTGGTCTCTGGACGCGGCAACAA
>Ga0222640_1000649_pt1 | contig 10533 bp, 11 predicted proteins | sample AntAcemetagen187_FD_181144 | JGI IMG/M metagenome (GOLD analysis project Ga0222640, IMG submission 181144) | Saline water microbial communities from Ace Lake, Antarctica - #187 | ecosystem: Environmental > Aquatic > Non-marine Saline and Alkaline > Saline | place: Antarctica: Ace Lake... | reverse complement strand
AACCCTAAATCAAGAACGTAGAGGGTAATAGTGTTTTGGTCTGACTGACACGCTGTTGGGTTATTATCATCATCAGCAGTATAAAATTTGATGGAATAAGAGCTTTGTCCTCCTGTGTTCCTTGCTGCTTCACTTGTGCGACTACGATAAAACCCACTATTCTCATCAGCATCTAAATCCCCCGAGGTTGATTCAAGGGCAAAAGAATATATTACACCCGAACCTCCAAAATCTGTGATAGTCCAATTGCTAAATGTATGTAACCCCATCGCTCCCTCAAGTCTTCCCGAATATTCTGCGCCAAGAATAAAATTAGTAGAGGATAATGGAGTGAATGTATATGTTTGCCTCAAAATCGCGTCATATTTTCCATCACCATCAGAATTCCAGTTATATACTGTTGAATCGCTTATCACATATTTATACATTATTGGCGATTTGATGAACTGCCTCCCATCAGTTAAATCGCTATTTGTAATAGTTGTCGCTCCATGCTCAACAAGAATATATGCTAATAAGACTTTATCTGCTGGCGATGTAGGGGGCACAATAGCCTCAGTTGCAGGATCATAATCTGTTCCCTTTGTAACAGCAACAGTATTTGAGGTAGTAAGACAGACTAAATCTATCCTATCTTTTGTAACATTAGAAGCATCAATCGCGAGATTTGTTGAACTAACAGTAGAATAATAGGTACTATTTATGAAGCCAATACCCAAAGCGACATCAACACTCATATTCGCTCCTGTGCTCTTCTCGCTCACAGCAAGACCCGAGCCGACACCATCAAAGCCAGAAGAAGCTTTTGCTATCGCATCTATATCATTTGCCTGAATAAAATTTCCAGCTAAAATATTGTCAAGAGCCATTTTATAAGTGAATATCTTTTAAGATGAATTTGACATTGGTTGAGTTGTCTTTGTAGTATGTAGGGAATACTTCACCACATACCATTACACCAGACGCTGTAAAAAGGGCGAACTCGCTTATGTTGCCTGTATAATCAGTCGTTGTTACTGTACAGGTAGAAGCCATCGTTTTCGTGCCTGATGTGTAGGTATGAGAAGTGATGTCTTGAAGCTCACCGCCTCCATATGTAATCGCAGTCTCTAAATCATCAGTAGCAGCCACAATCGGGTCGTTGCCAGTACCTATTTTGAATTTACTAATAACATCTGAAACATCTCCGTAAAGGATTTTTAAAGTCCGCTCCTTTCCAGTAGTTACATGAGGCATCTTATTGTTTAAGCTTTTATTCTATAAAAAGTTATCCTGAAACTGTGGCGTGCAAAAACCAAGTTGACGCACTACGTGGTCCATATACTGCCGTTCCATACTTTGCCTTGCCGTACACAGATGAACTTCCCGTGCCCTGAGTCCAAACTTCCAGCGTACAGCCTCTTATCCTATAAGGTTTAATCTCTTTGTAGATATTCTTTGTTGTCGGCTCAGTAGTTCCCCCCTCTTCAAGGGCTGCTAAGCGTTTTAGAATATCTGCTTGAGTTATTGGCGTTGACTTTTTGATAGCGTTCAGTTGAAGCTCTGTGTACATTCCATTATTGTCTAAGTGATGTACTGCGCTCTTAATTTCGTAAGTCGTATTGATAGCTTCATTGTACACTTTAAGCGTGACAGTCATGTACGTTGTCAGCTCGTTCATCCAGCTATCCTTGATTCTTATCTTTCCACAAAGAGGAGGGTCTTTATTCTTCTCAACAATATCCTGAGCGTATGAGAGCGCAGCTTCCTCAGTAGAGAGATAGTCTAAATCTTTTACTTCCTTATATCGTCCATGAGTATCAATACTCTCCTGAGATTCGTATTCTATCGCCTCATCAAGATCCGCTCCGTAAGCAACTCTCATAGCGTTAATGATTTGATCCTCATCATAATCAATATTATAATATACCGTATTCTTCCCTTCCTCGATCACTCTTTCTGATTCTGTTAGACTCGAGTCCTCAAAATGTAAATCCCAATTATCGTCAAGAAAAATTACCCATCCAGACCGCTCCATGATTTCATCCCACGCTTCTTGAATTGACTGTCTGCTTGTGAACTCCATGTTAACGCTGCTTGCATCATCCTGAACATTCTGAACTGTAATATCAGGGAAGTGCTTTTCAACAAGGTCAACAATAATCTCCTTAAACGAGTACGCCACATAAGTCTCACCGTTGCACTTATCTCGATAGAAACTATTATTGCCGTGCTTCGCTATCAGCTGGATATTCGCCCCTGAGTTTGTCAAGCTTCGAGGAGTTGATCCCAACCGCCCTGCAAACTTCTTCGTGATGTTTGAGCCGTTGCCCAACCATATTTCAAGATAGTCTCCTGCTGATACATCTGAATATAATCCATCTGCATTATTGAGCGTGATATTTGCTGTCTTCACTCTATTCTCAGCGTCATTTACATCTATGCGGAAGATGTCAGTATCTGAGAACTCTGAGTAGCTCAAGCAGACTGAAAGAAGGTCAAAATATGCCGTTCCGCTCGTATTCGCCAACTTAATCTCAAATAGCCCTACACTTTCAGGCGTAGTGAACTTAATGATATATTCTTTCCAACCCCTACTGCCGTTGTAGGTTATTATAGATTCATTGCTCGAATAGATCCCGTAAGCGTTATAATATTCAATGCTGAGTGTAAGGTCTGCTGAATCGGCTTTTACATAACAGCGAAGCGTGTACTCAGTCTCAGCATCACATTCTCTCATATAAGAAGCCCAATAATCGCTCCCTCCTACAACTTTAAACCCTCGTGTTCCCGAATAATATTCTCCGTCTGTTGTTGAACTTGTGGCATCACCGCCCGAACTCGTCCAGTAAGTCGGGCTTGCCTCTCCCTGCTCACAGTTCCCATTCTTGATAAGCGAAGGAGAATAGAGCTTTACTTGATAGTTCGGATGAAGAATATTCATTGTATCTGCTTTGAGAGGTACATTGTTGCGCTGATTGTTGCTGTGTTGCTTACATCTTGATTAAGAGCAACTATTCTAAGGTAACCTGTGAGCTTATTAAGCAAGATATTTCTCTTTTGTAGCTCCATATCATAAGCGAGATCTGACGGATGATCGTTCCATGTTATTTTATCATCACTGTACTGAATCCAAAATAGGACGTTCTTATCAGTCTTGAGCGTTAACCCAACAGTATAATCGTCAATAATCTCATCAGTATCATCAGAAGTCGCTTGAGTGGACGCTGGAAGGGAATAATCATTGAAAAGAGTATATTTAATCGTTGAGACATTGAAGTCTAGCTTATAGGCTGTGATATTTAATTTATAAAGCTCAGTCATTTTTGACTGCCTGTTGACGCTGATCCCCGTCATGTAGATACCATAAGGATCTGTATCACCCTTATTCTCGTCACCTACATCAAAGCTTACCATACGAATCCCCTCAAACTGCGTTAAAAGCGATTCTAGCGTAGTTTTGTTGACAGTAGTAGTAAGTGTCATTGGAGTAGCTTCAAGCCCCATATCCTCTAATACGTATGCTCCTAGAGGTATTTTAGTCACGTTCACAGTAGCATTATAATCAGGAGATTCAATCTCCACCCCGTAAGGAAGGCTTACCAAGCCAATACTTGCGCTCATCTTAATACTGTTTCCTGTGCCTGATTATCGCTGACAATTTCAGCGATTACTCTTCCTCCTGCATCGTCTATTGTACCCTCGACTCTGATAGTCTTTTCAATATCTAGCTCTCCGAACTCAATCGGATTAAGGTTTATTCCGCTCAATCCACCGAGCTTCTCAAGCCCTAATGTTCCTGCGATCGAATTGTATTCGCTGATAAGCTGATTTAGTCCACCTATCACCTCATTAATAGAATCATTCATACCTTGCACTATTAGCCCCATTGCTTCTTCGGTGATATTAATTGCGCCCTGCCAAACAGTCGCCCAGCCCTCCTGAAAGTCCTCGCTCATATAATCAATTAGCTCAACACCGCTGTCTTCTAACTTCTGCAAAGCGTCCTGAGTGGTTGATGTAGCGTCTTGAGAGGCAAGACCCATAGCTTCATACGCCTGAGAGACATCGCCTGATTCATCAAACGTAGCTAGTCCTTGATAAAAAGATTCTTTGACATTCTGTAACTCATCCAGTCTTGCGCTCTCTTGAATATCCTTGAGGCTCTGAATATCCTCCTCAGTTAAACCTAATTCTTCCGCACTAAAGCCCCCGATAGTAATTGAAACATTCTCTTTAGCTACATCATTCAGCTGAGCGTATATCTTTTCAAGTCCTGAGAGATTATCAGCAAACGCCTGTTCTGCAAGAGTAGCATCTTCAAAGCCGTTCTTCATCTTCTCCATCACGGCTTCAAGTTTAAGCTCCTTAAACGCATTTTCCCAATCCTGTCCTGTCTCTTCCGCTATGTCTCGCGCCCTTTGCTTTAAATCGCCTATGGGTATGTCAAGCCGTCTAAGAAAAAGAGTCTTGTCGATCAGTCCTGTGGTGTTCACTACCTTCTTGAAACTATCCTCAAGATCTGACTGTGATGGTTCGGCTATGTCAATTTTCGCTCCGAGAATAAACTCTCTGCCCTCTACTCTCCGTTGTAAGCTATCAATCTGCCCTTCTATTTCCCCAAAAATATCTTCACCAAACTCTGTCTGTAATTTTATCTCTAATTCCTTAGTGAGCGCACCAGACGCTCTCAAGCGTACTAACTGCTCATAAGTGTTCAGTAAATAATTCAGTTGCTCTTGTTCTCTATCAAGCCCGAGAAGGTCATATTCCTTCTCGCTGATATTTGCAAAATCGTCAAAATCGTCAAGGTAGTCATCCATTAAACCCAACGCAGTATAAAACTCTTCGGGATTCGGTAGTATGTCAAGAGCGCCTACGTCCTCTTTAATCTTCTTTGTGTTCTCTATGATTTTCTGTGAAAACTCATCTGAAAGAGCTGATATTTCTTTTGACTGTTCCGCGCTGCCTCTTGCAGTTGTCGTAAAGATTTCATTGACCTGCGTATTATAGTCTCGATATAACTTCAACGTAGCTTTCAGCTCTTCTTCCGTTCCACCTCTATCTACAAAGGCAGAAACTAAATCAGGTTGTTCAAGGATCTCTTCAAGAGCAGCAGCATAAATGTAAGTATCTGCAATTATCCCATCCAAAATCTTTAATGATCGTTCATCAAAAAGTTCCCCATATTTCCCTGCCTTGCCGATATAATCGAGGTTATCAGCTAAGTCATTGGACTGTTTGATCAACCCATCAAAGTTGCCTGTGATGATGTCGCTTTGATTTTCAAGGGAAGTCAGGATCTGTTGGTAGGCAGCTTGAAGTCCTAATCCTTCATCCTTCCCTAAAGTTTCTTGCAAAACAGCCAGCTTCTCTTCCAGCGATACTGTATCGCTCTCAAGAAGTTCCATTGTTGCTCCAAACTCGTTTAAGGAAACCTTGCCTGCTCGCGTGGTGGCGTAAAGGTAAGTCAGCTGATCTGTTAATGCAGATGTCTCTTTTGCCCAAAGATTCGCGTCTATGCCTAACCGAGTGTATTCCTCCCTGATACTTTCAGCAGCTTCCTCAGCACTTTCTCTTGTTGCAAAGATTGGATCTGTAAGGCTTTGGAAGCCTCTTATTTCCGCAGCGATAAAAGTATTAACAGCAGTGCCAGCGTCTTGTAATGTTCCCTCAGTACGTGCTTGAAGCTTCTTTATCGTTCCTTCTGCTGTGTCGGCGTACTTCTCAAGAGCCTGCTGAGCAGTACCGCCAGCACCTTCCATATCACGGAGAGCGTCATTTAGTTGCTCTGTGTTATTCATCAACATAAGAATCGCAGTTGATGCTCTTGCTCCGAAAAGGTCGATTACTGCCTGAGTCTTCTGGAAGTCGCTGTACCCCATATCTTCAAAGCTCTTGTTCAGCTCTCCCACGATTACATCAAGGTCTTTAAACTGTCCGCTTGCAGTTTGGAATGTGACACCTAGCTTACTGAGCGTTTCAGTAGCTTGAGCAGTAGGTGAAGACATCTGAATAATAGCCTGCCTGAAATAGACACCTGCCTTTGAAGCTTGAAGCCCCTGATTAGAAAGAACTGCTAAAGTAGCAGCTGTGTCCTCAAGACTATATCCTGCCTGCCGTGCAAATGCGCCTGCATATCCTAAAGCAGTACCAAAGTCCTCAACATCAAGAGCTGATATGTTCGCTGCCTTTGCTAAAGTGTCAGTAACGCGCCACGCTTCGGAAGCTTCAAGGTTGAAAGCGTGAAGGGTAACAGCAGTTATATGGATTGCTGTCTTCATATCAGTTAGTCCAACAATAGCAAGAGCTTGAGCAGCTTCAAGAGCTTGAAGTGACTCAGTAGCTGAGAAACCTTGCTTAGCGAACTCAAGGAAGGCTGAGGTACTTTCAGCGCGTCCGAAGAAAGAGCTGTCACCTATCGCTTTAAGCTGAGCCTCAAGGGTTTGTGTAACACCATTGAACTCAATCATCTGATTTGTCAGCTCGCCCGTAACTGTTTCAATTCGCCACATCTGAGCTTCCCATTTAATTGAAGACTCAAACGCTTGCTGAATAGATCCTGTTATGGCGCTGATTCCTGCGTTAATTGCCTGAAAGGCTATTCCTAATGTCAGACCCGTGACAAATGTGCTTTTAAGGCTGCCAAATGCCTTAGATAGTCGCCCAGCTTCCTCAGTAGTGGTTTTAGTAGAAGTATTGATACGCCCGACTTGCTTATTAATTTGTTGGAGAGTTGCCGAAGCGTTGTCTATTGCTGTTATTTGAAGACTTATCTTTCCTAAATCACCTTCACCTCCGACCGCCATTTTTGATTTGACTAATGCCTTGTTTATTGTTGCCTTTCGGGAACAAACTTGCTATTGCCTGTTCCAACTTCTCATCCACAAGTACTCGTGATTTATCAGGCGCTAAGTGGAAGTGCACTAAGAGGACTGCGATATTTTTTCGCAACTCCCAGAGCTGATTTGCTGCTTTTGCCTGATTTACTTTTTTTCGCCCTCGCTTTTCGGGGCACTATCCTTTGCTACGACATCACCAAAGTTTGTCGTAAAGACGATATCTGAAAACTCCTGATACTCTTCAAAATCTGTCAAGTCCAGATTCGCCTCAATCTCGTTGATGTTCATTGTAGGGAAAGCTGTCTTAATCGCCCACTTTGCCATGATCCGCTTGAGCTTAAACAGCCACGCAGTCCTTGCAACCTGTTCCTTCGCCATCGGCTCAGGGTAGTCAACTTTAAAGTCTAAGAACTCTTCTCTAGCTCCTAGAGTCATTTTAGAGATCCTTATAGGATTTCCTTTATTTAGCCAGCTTAGTATTGCTTTCTTTTCCATTTTGGTCTTTGGATATAGCCTTCGGCTTTATTTGATGCCGAGGGAGTGAAAGTAATTCTCGCAGAACTTCATCCTGTTTAAGTAGATATTTTAAGTACCGCCAATCATCTCCACCGAATCGTCTAATAGCATTCGCTCTGAACTTTTGATAGTCTTTGATATTGACAGCCTTTGCCTCAAAGTAAATCTTAAACGTACCTAGATAATTGCCCTTCTCAAAGTTCTCAAGAATCCCATCTACATTCTTGATTTCTACACCATCCATTCGCTTGAGTTCAGAAGTCATAATAAAAAAAGAAAAAAAAGATACTAACTTAGGCGTTAGTATCGTACTCAACACTTGAGTTATCAGGTGTTACGCTCAGCGTCAATGTAGCTATGTTTCCTTCTGCAAATGGAAACTTTGGAATAGCATTGAAGCCTTTTGCTCCTGAGAAGTAGTATGTTAGCACTCCTCCCGATTCGTTCGCTGGCATTGTAACAACTACATCATTAGTCGAGCCTGCATCATTAAGAACAACTGTGGTGACTGTACCTACTGTCTCACCTGCTCCATATGCATACTCAAAGAACGACGCATCTTCTATCAAAGCATCAAAAGAAAGTTCAAAGTTCGACTGGTTACCTTCGAAAATGTAATTTGTACCATCCATTGCTGTAACTACATTTTCATCAGTTTCACCGCCCGAGACAGAAAACTCCGATACTATGTTTGCTTGAATTTCTACCGCACCAATTGTTATTGTTGCGCCCTTTATTCCAAATTCATCTGTCATTTTGGTTTTGTGGTTTTGTGTCTCAGGGGGTTTTAACTTTTAGCCCCTTCCGCTTTTATAAACAGCCTCACGACATCATGGGTAACGTCTTTACCTTCGTTCCGAGGATCAGTATAACTTGAAAAGCTCATATTTCGGCAACATAAATGATTTGTCCTTAAAGTAGCTGCGTTATCGTTCACAATAGTTCTAGTCCTTCCGCTCATTTTGTGAGCTATAAAAGGATCATACGCCCAGCAGTTAACTGTCAGAACTACATCAGCCCTGAGTACGCTGCCGTCATGACTGTAATCTCCAACATCAGAATCAGCGAGGTCTATACGCAAATATGGGTAGATTTGATTCGCCCTTGTCTTTTTGTCGGGAACAAAAGAATAGTGAATTGATGAGTCAGCTGTGCGCCCCATTAGAGCAATAAGAGTAGAATCAGATTTGAATAAATCTCGAATTATAACACCAACTTTTTCTTCTATATCAGCTAAGGTTGTTAATGTTGTTGTCATTCCTCATCAGGTTAACAGCGTCCGCAGCCGAACACTGTTGTATTTAGTTATCGTGGGGTCTTTAAAAGTTGCGAAGATCTTGAAGTGCCTGTCTAGCTCCCTGAATAAGAAAAGGTCGTCCTATCATCCTAATAGTTCCATCATGGACGAATCGAGCATAATTAACATCCTTTGAATTTTCAATAAATCCTTTAGTACCGCCAGCTACAAGGTCGATCATTTCATCGGGCTTATCGCCCATCTCAATCCTAATAGTAGATTTGAGGTTGCCCGTATCAACAGGACAGCGTTGCTGAGCGTACTTCGCGCCTGATGTTCCAACCTGCCTGAGAAGCTTCATCTTGAGCTTAGGGCGAGTCTGAAAGAGAAATGTCTTTGCCTTCGCATTGAAGTCCGAAGCATCTACCTTTATTCTCATATTGAAGTTTCCGTTGTCTGCTTACGCTTACAGAAACATTTGAAGTTTGTATCAAACGCCTCTACATTGCCTATCACCCATGTACCGCTAAAATTACCCGAGCTAATTGCAAGTAAGTCGTGAGGGGCAACTGTTGTATCGTAAGGCATGATAGCAGCGAGATCCCCAATTGTATAAATCTGCTCGTCAACAACAATTTCTTTTCTGATAGGATTAAGACGAGCTGATATTACAGTTGTGCCCGAAGTATAAACTGGCGTTTGCCCGTATGTACCGCCCCATGTTGGCTCTCCTGAGATATGAGTGAGTGAATAAGTATCACCTAACTGCATGATTCTATCCTTCACCATATCCTTCTGAAAGTCTAGTGACATCATTTCAATATACTGTGTCGCTTATCGTCACTCCTGCCTTGTCTATATTCTTCAATCGCTGCTTATATCTGTTGATAAATGTATCAGCAGTTGTTGTCGTTGTACCATCTGATAGTCTTATGACCTCGCACCATTTAGCGTTCTGGGCTATCATTGAACAAGCGAGATAGGCTATACAATAACTATCTCCATCACTCTTGTCTTCATCCTCAGCCATATCAAGATAGATACTTATATCATCGTTGCTCAGAACCGTGGTACTCAATCTTGTGAACTGCCTCACCAAGTCTCTCTGTTCAAGGGTCATTTTGAATGTAGAATATAATACGTGTTCCCGTTTAAAATTGACTTCTGTACGAGATAGGGAAGATTGTTCCAATCCCACTTATGGCTATACCAAAGATAAATCATATCATCTGCTGAATCAAGAGCTAGTATCTCAAAGAGACACCCAGTATAATTTGTAACGGCAAAGGTCTTATTTGTGTTCGTGTCATAAGAGCAGTCCTGCCCGTTTTCGATCGGCAGCCTGTTGATGAGGCGTATAGAGCCGTTGCGTGTTAGGTTTAAGGAGATGTTATATCCTTCGCTAAGGGTATTGTCTCCGATAGTCAAGTTAATCGTCTGAGCGCCCTCACACTCAATCTCAATCGTGTAATTGTCACTCGCGTTATTTGCAGATACATTCACAGTCACGAATACATCAGGCTGACAAGTAATATCTAAAGAACCCCCTCCTGTGTTTAAAAGACACGAATAGTTTGCTATGAGATTTAATGAGGAATTACAGTACACAGTCGAATCATATTTGTACCAAGCCAATGAGGTCGAACCTGTGTTGTTTTTCGTATCATTGCAAAAAGCATAAACCGTATAATTTATCTCATCAAGTACTTCAGCAGTTTTATAAAACTGTGTTGAAGTATTCTGGGTCATTGAAAGATTCAAAGCACCCAAAAGCTCGAGGTTACAAGCTATTACATCTTCATTAGTATTTACAGTAATATTCAATGTGTTGATATTAGACGTTATATTCCTGCCCCACGCCCATGTGAGAACTGGTGGTGTCTCATCTGTTGACTCTATATTGCCCTGAGCGATACTTACATTAGGAAGATCGTGATAAACAAATATCGAATCGTAGTA
>Ga0222640_1000643_pt1 | contig 10565 bp, 14 predicted proteins | sample AntAcemetagen187_FD_181144 | JGI IMG/M metagenome (GOLD analysis project Ga0222640, IMG submission 181144) | Saline water microbial communities from Ace Lake, Antarctica - #187 | ecosystem: Environmental > Aquatic > Non-marine Saline and Alkaline > Saline | place: Antarctica: Ace Lake... | reverse complement strand
TATAAATAAAAATATGTCAAAAACAATTAGGGTTTCAAACGAAACTTACGAGAAAATTAAAGACCAAATAGAAGAAGAGAAGGTTAAAGAAAAAAAAGAGAAGAAGATAGAGATTAAACATAGATGGACAGGAAATATAATTTGGACTTCTATTAAAACCACTTTTAAAGAAGCAGTAGAAGAGGCCGCTGGCGAAGTAGACCTATCCAGAGCAGACCTACGCGGAGCAAACCTACGCGAAGCAGACCTATCCAGAGCAGACCTATACAGAGCAAACCTATACGGAGCAAATCTATCCGGAGCAGACCTACACGAAGCAAACCTACGCGAAGCAGACCTATGCGGAGCAAACCTATGCGAAGCAAACCTATCCGAAGCAAACCTACACGGAGCAGACCTATACGAAGCAGACCTATCCGAAGCAAACCTATGCAGAGCAGACCTATGCAGAGCAGACCTATCCGGAGCAAAATTCTGGGGCAAGGGAGGAACTACCAGAATAAAGAAATCTCAAGTAGAAGAGTTTTTTGAGGCATTAGGCATTATTGTTGAAGAATAGCTTATATAATATAAATATATGACTAAAAAAGAAAAAAAAACGATAAAGATGGTTTGTAATAAATGTGGGAAAGAACAACCAATAGACAAAAAGCAAAGTAATAAAAATTGGAAAGTATATATGAATGTAAAGTATTGCAAGTGTGGTGGCAAGTTTGAGATACAATTTTAAATTAGCTTGTATAATATAAATATGAAAGACGTCTACGTAAAAAATAAAAAGCTAGTAATTGAGACTCCTTTACAGCAAGATGTTTATAATCCTTATTCTGATGAAGTAGAAGGAAAATGCTCAAATATTATAGGAGTTATTGCTGGAGATGAAATAGGATTTTCTAATTTAATTGACAGAACATACAAAGGAAAAGAACCAGATATATCAGAAATATTTTATCATTATTGGGATACTAAAAAGAACTTTATAAAGTTATGCAAAAAGCTCAAGATTGATATTTACGAATATCCTATTTGTAGCAAATGTGGAAAGGTAATTTATGGTACATATACTTTGAGACACGGAAAAACTATTTGTAATGAATGTGCTAAAGATTAAAAAGTTATCCACAGTTTTGACTTGATTTATATTGAGAATTAATATATCATAGACAATAAATATGAAAATGCTTAGAACACAAATTAAAGAACATTTATTAAAAGAAAGAGAGAGAAGAATAAAAAAGAAAGACTCGTTTTGGTGTACAGAAAACGAACTTAATCAATTTGATATTTATCAAAGATTTAAAGGGATAGAACCTACTAATCCAATGACACCAGAAACAGCATTTGGATTAGGAATGAGAAAAAAACTTGAAGAAGCAGTTGTTGAAATTCTTGATAATATGGGTATTTTAATTAAGCCAAAAGATGGTCAACATAGAGTAGAAATGGAAAGATTTGGAGTAAAAATTACCGGATATATGGATGCAGTAATCAAAGAAGAAAATAAACAAGTTCCTGTTGAAATCAAGACAAGTTTTGGATATTATCAGCAAAAAGAATTAATGAGCGGAAAACCAAAATTAAATTATCTAAAACAATTGGCTCAATATATGGATTCTATGAATGCTAATAAGGGATATTTATTTCAAGTTCATTTTGAGAAAGACTTAATCGTTGATGATATTTATCAATTTGTAGTTACAAGAAATGGAAGCAAGTTTAAATGTGGTTATATTAAATTTGATATAAACGATACATATAAAAGATATAAAGAAATATATGAAAAATATATTTTACCAGATATTGAACCACCTTCGGAATTTATTTATAAATATCCGTTAGAAAAAATTGATTGGAAATCTTTACCTAATAATAAAATTTCAAAAGCACGAAATAATAGAGCGATAATTGGTGATTGGCAATGTATTTATAGTGATTATAAAGACTTAATAATTAAAAGAGAAGGTACTGTTAATGGATATACAGATAAAGAAATTGATTATATAATGGAAAAAACAAAAGGATATACTAATTGGTAAAAGGTCGATAAAATAATTTGTAAATTAAATTAAAAAATATGAAATTTTCACAACACGAAAAAACAGCAAAACAATATAAAATAGGTCAAGGTGGATTCTGGAGACCCGAACCAGGCGATAATAAAATAAGAGTATTAACGCCCTATGAGGCTTATGGAAGCCATTGGGTTCAAGAAGAAAATAGAAGTCATACTTGTATTGGACTGGATAATGGTTGTAAATATTGCAAGGCAGGAAATAAACCAAGAGCAAAGTTTTTATTCTGGATATTAGATAGAAAAGACGGAGAAGTTAAATTGGCAGAGACAGGATATTCGGTTGTTAAACAATTAGGAGAATTTGCTAAGAGTGAAGATTGGAAATTTGATGGTTCACCAGATTACGATATAACAATCAAGAAAACAGGAGAAGGACTTGACACAGAATATGCAGTTATTCCATCGCCAAATAAAGGCAAGCTAACAAAAACAGAACAAGATGCTTTTAACAAAGACATCAAGCCGATTGAAGATATTATTGAAAAATTAAAAGAAAAAGAAGGAAAACAAAGTGATGTAATAGATGTAGATAAAGAAGGGAAAGAAGAAGACGATGGAGAAGTTGATGTTTCGGGGATTCCTTTTTAAGAAAGTTATCCACAGTTTTAACTTGATTTTTTCAGAAAAGCTATTTATAATTAAACAAAGGATAGTAAGAATTAAATAGAAGAATTTTTTTAAATGTCTTATTCAGCTCCCGACAGGTTCTTACCTCCTTTCGACAATATTATATTGTCTTTGAACTTGCTTCAAGGGAGCTGAATTGGATATTGTAAAATCTATGCTTAAAAGAGATAAATAAGAAGAAAAAATACTATGGCAAAAAAAAGAATGTTTAGTCTAAAAATAGTAGACACAGATGATTTTTTAGACATGCCAGCAACTACTCAAAACTTATATTTTCATTTATGTATGAGGGCTGATGATGACGGATTTGTTTCAAACCCGAAAAAGATAATGAAGATAATAAACTCGGCAGATGATGACATAAAAGTTTTGACAAGTAAAAAATATGTAATACCTTTTGAAAGCGGAGTGTGTGTTATCAAACATTGGAAAATTCATAACCTCATAAGAAGCGATAGGTACACGGAAACAGAATACAAAAAAGAAAAAGAACTCCTCATAGAACAAGACAATAAATACATATTGAGTAGTGGTGAGCAAGATGTCATACCAAAAGACAACCAAACCGCAACCAAACCGCAACCAAACCGCAACCAAACCGCAACCAAACCGCCGCATAGGTTAGGTAAGGATAGGTTAGGTAAGGTAAGGGAAGAGAAGACATTAGTGGTTTCTTCTAAAAGAAAGAATAAAAAACCAAAAGTTCATCAATTAGTAGATTATTTTTTTGAACTTAAAGGTTGGGCTAATAAAGATAAAGACTTTTATAAGAAAAAGAAAATTATATATGGACGATTTACATCTTCGTCAAAACAGCTTCTTTATTTATGTGATGACGATCTTCATGAAGCGAAAAGTTGCTTAAATAAGATTAAGGGTTGGGCAGATACAAGGAGTTTAGGATGGTCAATAGAAACAGTTTTTAAGAAATGGTATGAATTAGATTTATTAAAACCGAAAGAAAAGAAACCATATTGGAGAGGACAGAGAGTATTTGAAATTAATGGCAAGAAGTATGTTTTAACTCATAATGGAGAAAAATTAGAATACAATGGTTCTCAAGACGAGCTTGAATGGAAATAATATGAGAAATTTAAAAAAACGAAAAGAAGTAAAAAAAGATAGAAGCAGTTTATTAGAAAGTCCCATAGAAGAAAAAGTTTATAATGCTTTAAAAAGATACGGAGTTTATTTAATTCCTCAGCATAAAATTGGAAAATATAGAGTAGATTTTGCTCTTCCAAATCGTAGAATCGCAATAGAATGCGATGGAAAAGAATGGCATAAAGATAAAACAAAAGATACTTTACGAGATACTTATTTATTTGAAAAGGGTTGGATTGTTTATAGGTTTGAAGGATGGCGAATTGAATATAAACTTAGAGATGTTATTAATGAAATATTAAGCTTAGTAGATGATAAAAAGACGCTTCACGATAGAAGGAAAAATATTGAAATTAATGATGATATGCCATTAGATGTACAAGAAGAATTGAGAAAACAAAGACAAGAAGAACAAGAAGATTTTGAAGAAACCATAGAAGAAAGGCTAAGAAAACAAAAATGGATTAGTGGAAAACAATTATTTACTAAAAAACATATAAGGTAATAAAAATATTATTAGAAGAATCGTCTAAAGAAAATATTTAAAATGCAAGTAATACGCAAAGAAGATTATAAATGTGTAATGTGTTCTAATAGAGGGGCTTGTAAACATCATTTATTGCCAAAAGGAGCATTCCCTGAATTAAAAAACAAATCTTGGAATAAAGTACGATTATGTTCTAAGTGCCACGACTTAGCTCACTTTAAAGTAATGAGTGCGTGGTATAGAAAAATGTTAATTAAAAAATTTCTTCCCTTAGAACGACAAGAAGAATATAAAAGTTATATAAATAATTTGTAAAAAATAAATATGGAAATATCAAAAGAGTTAAAATTTTCAGGCAATATTGAGTACTCTAGAGGATGGGTAAAAAACGAAAACGATGAAAAACAATTTCTTATTGTTTTCATTTTGCCGTCTAATCAATTAGAAGCATATAATTTTATGCAAGTTCTCTATGGGATAAATAGTAAAATAACATTTAAAACTGATGAAAAGGAAGTTTCGTTTATTGGTAAAATCAAGGCATCTGGCTCATCTAGAAAGCCTGAAGGTTGGAGGGTTTTTGTTGGACTAGAAGGAGAACAGGTTGATGGATTTAAAGAAACAATAGATATGTTAGGACATCCAATAGATGCTAAATTAGAAATAATAGAATAAATTTAAACGAAAGGAGGTGAATAAAATGGATAAAATAGAAGAGAAATGCGAAAAATGTTCTAAATTGCGAGGCAAAGAAGTTTATCATACTAATTATTGTACCGTAACTGGAAATATGTATGATTACGAGAAGCCTCTTTGTAAGCATTTAAAGCTAAGAAATCCTAGTTATGAGGGATGTGCCTTAATGTTGAAGAAAATGATGTATATTATTCTTCTAGAAATAAGGCGCGTTGATATAAATGCAACAGGAACTGAAGCAAAGAAATATTTTAAGATGTTAGATGAAACAATGGCTTGGGCAAATAAAGATAATGTTATTCTTTACGATTATAGCGAAATAACGGGCATAAACATAAATCTATTAATCAATAAAATAAAAGATTTGTGTCAAAAAAGAATTGATGCATTATCTGGTATAGTAATATAATTTGTAAAAAATAAAATAATGAAAAAAGTAGGAATTGTCGGTCTAGGATATGTGGGCAAATCAATGAATAGGATTTTTTCTAACGCCGAAATATACGATAAATATAATACAAAATACAATGATGCAAGGCATAAAGAAGCAGTTAATCAATGTGATTTGGCTATTATATGCGTTCCAACTCCAATGAAAGAAGATTTTAGCTGCGATACTTCTATTGTAGAAGAAGTAGTTAGCTGGCTAGAAACTCCTTTAATTCTAATTAAATCAACGATACCACCAGGAACAACGGATTCTTTAAAAGAGAAATATAAAAAAAGAATTTGTTTTAGTCCGGAATATGTTGGAATGGGAGGATATTATGTGCCAGAATGGAAATATCCGCATCCAGTTAAAATAGAAAGTCATGCGTTTATGATTGTAGGAGGAGAAGAGGAAGACGCTGATTTTGTCTTAGATATCTTTATGCAAAAATTAGGACCAGCCAAGAAGTATATAAAAACAAACACTGTTAATGCAGAGGTTACTAAGTATATGGAAAATAGCTGGGGAGCGATGAAAGTAAGTTTCTGTAATGAATGGTATGGAATGTGTAAAGCATTCGGGGCTAATTATAATACGGTTAGAGAATTGCTTCTATTAGACAGTAGAGTAGAAGAAATGCACACAACAGTATTTAAAGATAAAAGAGGGTGGTCTGGTTCTTGTTATCCAAAAGATGTTCTTGCGATAATAAGGGCTTCTGAAAAAAGTGGTTATAATCCAGAATTATTGAAAGAGACGATTGATACTAATAGGAAGATAAGAGAGAAAGAAAATCCTGTAAATTGGGATGAGTACGATGATAAACTTAATAAGTTTAGGTTCAGAAAATAATAAATGAAAATATATTTAGCAAATGAATCAAGCCAAACGAAAGGCGGGGGCTGGACATTTCTTTCAAATTTACAAAAAGGGCTTCAAGGGAGAGTTGAGTTCGTTGATAATATTGACGCTTGTGAATTTTATTTTATATCGGGAGCTACAATGGTAACAAGAGAACGAGTTAAAGAAGCAAAGGATAAAGGCAAAAAAATAATTTTGCGAGTCGATAATATTCCCAGAAATTCACGTAACCGTAATACGGGAACAAGTAGATTAAAAGATTTTGCCGATATGGCAGATTTAATTATTTATCAATCAGAATGGTGTAAGATGTATGTAGGAGGATGGCTAAAAAAAGAAGGACCGGTAATTCTTAATGGAGTTAATACTTCTATATTTAAACCCGAAGGTGAAGCAATTGGGAAAATGGGAAATCCGCAATATATTTATGTGAGATTTAACAGAGATGAGACGAAAAGGTGGGAAGAAGCTTGGTATAATTATCAATTAATTTATAGAAAGAATCCTAAGGCTCATTTATGGATAGTTGGTAAATTTTCGCCAGAACAATTAGAATATAATTTTGATTTTTACAATGGCGAAGAAATACATTATTGGGGAGTAGTTGACATGAATCAAATGGCAATGTTATTAAGGTCAGCAGATATATTACTTTATACTTATTACAACGATGCTTGTTCAAATACCTTGTTAGAAGCAGTAGCCTCTGGATGTAAAATTAATACACTTAATTCAGGAATGTCAGGAGGAAGTCCAGAAATCTTAAAATGTAAAGATATTTCTTTAGAAAGAATGAGCGAAGAATATCTAAGGGAATTTGAAAAATTAATAAAATGATAAAAACGCGAAAAGATATATTAGAACAAATGTGCAATGAACTCCTATATAGTATTGTTTCTACGGAGATTGAAATTGAATTAGCTTCTAAGAAGAAACAAACTGATATAATGCAGGTAAAACAAAGACAAACACCAATGGGCGTTGTTACTGAAAATTATACTGTAACCGATTATATTAAAGATAAAGAAAGGGCAATAAAGAATCTTAAAAATTCATTAGTGGTTGTTAAAGAGAAAATAAAGAATTTGCCAAAAAAGAGTTAATTTGTATGAAAGGTATTGTTTGATAAAATGGAAGCTAATAAAATACTACAAGGCGATTGCATAGAGGTAATGAAAGGAATGGAAGCTAATTCTATTGATACTATAATAAGCGATGTTCCATACGGAATAAAGTTTATGGGGAAGAAATGGGATTATGATGTGCCATCAGTAGAAGTTTTTGAAGAGATGTTGAGGGTTGCAAAGCCAGGAGCAACAGCATTGATATTTGCAGGAGCAAGAACACAACATAAAATCGCAACGAATATAGAGGATGCAGGTTGGATACTTAAAGATGTTTTGCTCTGGATTTTTGGTTCAGGATTTCCAAAAGCTACTGATATTAGCAAGCAGTTGGATAAGAAAGCTGGTAAAGAACCTAGAGTGGTAGGACAAAGAACCGACGGAAGATATAAGCACTCATTTCAAGATACAAACAATCAAATGGGTCAGCTTAATCCAAAGAAGTCTAATGTAGAGAAGATAGGACAAATAACCGAACCAGCAACCCCAGAAGCCAAACTATGGAACGGTTGGAAATGTGTTTCGGAGGATACAGAAATATTAACTGTTGATGGCTGGAAATCTATTGGAAAAATAAAAGTAGAAGACAAGGTTTTTAGTTATAACATGAGGGGAATAATTAAAGTAAATAGTGTTAAAAATGTCTTTATTTATGATTACAAAGGTGAATTGATTAATATTAAAAATAGGCATACAGACCAACTTTTGACTCCAAACCACAATGTTGTTTGTAAAAAATATAACAGACTAAGTGTAAATGGAAAAAGAGTTTTAAGTTTTGATAAAAAATGGGGTTATATTAATGCAAAAGATTTAGATAGTTCACAATTTCAAATCCCTACAGCTGGATTGTATAATGGTGATTATTTTATCGGTGAAGATATGGCAGAACTAATTGGTTGGATTTTAACCGAAGGTGATTATAGAAAAACAAGTAATGGGATAAATATAACTCAATCATCCGTTAATAAAGATAAAGTCGATAGGATTAGAAGTTTATTGGATAGATTAAATATAAAATATAATGAAGGGATTTATAATAGGGTTTATAAGGAAAGAAAATTCCAACAACATCAATTTAGATTATCTGCAAAAGATAATAAAATTGTCAGAATTAGAAATTTATTACCATACAAAAAACCAATTTCTTTATTGTGGCATTTACCATTAAAAGAAAAATATAGATTGTATGAAAGTTTAATTCTAGGCGATGGGTTTAGAAATAATGAATGCGAACAATTTAGTCAAAAGGATAAAGAATTTCTTGATTGGTTTCAAGTTTTTGGTGCTCTTATTGGATGCTCTATTAAAGTAAATTATAAAAATCAAAGAGCCACGATAAAAATAGGAAAACAAAAAAACTATGCGGGTTTAACCATGTATAATAAAAATAAGATTGATTATGAAGGAAAAGTTTGGAGTATAGAAACAGAAATGGGAAATTATATTGCTCGCAGAAATGGTAAAATATTTATCACAGGAAACTCACACGGACTAAAACCAGCATATGAACCAATAATATGGGCTACTAAAAGCTTGACATTTGATAAAGAGAGGAGTATACTTAAAGATGTAAACAATAATTTACTTTTTAATGTATGGCTATTACTCGCAAACACACAAAAGCTGGATACATACAAATCACAGGTGATGGCATCAATAAGCTTGAGCATCGTATTATTATGGAATGCCATATTGGGCGAACTTTGGAAAAACGAGAGCAAGTTCACCACATTAACGGTATCAAAGACGATAATAGAATTAAAAACCTTGAACTTCTTACTATCGAAGAACATGCAAGAAGACATGGTTGGAAAATCCCAGACCTTTCAAAATGGAATACAAAGGTTCCAAGCAAATGGGTTCAGCTTACTTGTCCAGTTTGCGGAAAGTTGTTTGGAAAAAGAAAGAAAGAATATCAACGACATCCTGAAAGCTATTGCTCAAGAAACTGCTACTTGGAGGCTAAAAGAAAAAATCCAATACGATACAACTGTGTCTGCGAAGAGTGCGGAAAAAGATTTGTTTCCAGAGTTGCTAATCGCAAATACTGTTCTGCTAAATGTTACCATAAGACTAATGGGAGAAAACAACGTAAAAGAATTAAAAGAAATTGTCTCTTTTGCGGAAAAGAATTTGAAACTATACTATCAAGACCAGCAAAATTCTGTAATGCCAAATGTATGGGAAAATATAGAACCAAGGTTGCGTCCAGACTTTAGCCCTATTATAGTAGCAATGAAACCAAACGAAGGAACTTACGCACAGAACGCCCTAAAACACGGAGTATCGGGACTTAATATAGATGGTGGGAGGATAGGGACAGATAAAATACATATCAACGGAGGAGGTGGTGGTAAAGGAACTGGTTGGGGAAAGAAAGAAGAAATAAATGAAGAAAGAACTGGTCGTTTCCCAGCTAATATACTGATGTCGTGTTCCTGTGATTATTCTCTTAAAAATGGTATAATAAAAGAAGATAAAAAGAAATTAATGGATTGGTTATATGAGAATGCCTAACACAAAATGTACCATATGTGGAAAACCGCTTTACAGAAGACCATTTGAGTTTGTGGTCGGGAGAGAGTTTTGTTGTAGGGGTTGTCGTTCAGAGCTTTATAAAAGGAGAATACCATCGCCAAATCTTGAGCTTGGTAGAGAGAAAGGAACTAATCACTTAAATGGAATACCAAAAAGTGATGAAATGAAAAGAAAGGTGTCTGAAAAAAATAAATTGTTTTGGAAGAATAATCCAGATAAGCTCATAGAAAGAGGATTAAAAACAAGAGGAGATAAACATTATAAATGGAAAGGTGGTATCTCGTCATTACAAATAGCCATTAGGACTTCTGCTAATAATCTTAAATGGGTTAAAGAAATATTAAAAAGAGATAACTATGAGTGTCAGTTGTGTAAGAGTGTGAAAAAACTAGAGGTTCATCACAAAATAGGATTAGCAAAAATAGTGAAAGATAATATGATAAAAACACTAGATGATGCTAGGGATTGTAAAGAATTATGGAACATAGATAATGGAATTGTTTTATGTAAGAGATGCCACCATAAAATACATAACAGAAAATATTATGAAGATTGATACACAATTATATGATAAAATGCCAAAAGAGTTGCAGTCATTATTTGTTGTAAGACACGACAACG
>Ga0222640_1000642_pt1 | contig 10581 bp, 16 predicted proteins | sample AntAcemetagen187_FD_181144 | JGI IMG/M metagenome (GOLD analysis project Ga0222640, IMG submission 181144) | Saline water microbial communities from Ace Lake, Antarctica - #187 | ecosystem: Environmental > Aquatic > Non-marine Saline and Alkaline > Saline | place: Antarctica: Ace Lake... | reverse complement strand
AATGAAAATGTCAAAAAGTCAAATGAAAATAGGAAAATGTGAATTATGTGGGATCATAAAAGGAGAAGATAACTTAGTGCAGGGCATATATTATGGTGATAATATTGAATAAAAATAAAGTGGGGCAAAGGGTAGATACAACATCACCATATCCAACACTTTCCACAATTTTTCTCTTCTTAACATTAATTCTAACTTTCACATTAGACACATCTAAATTTACAAGAGGAATTATATCATTGATATCTTTAATGTTATTCCTGATATATTATTTCATGTATCATTATGAAGAAAATAAAAAATCCAAAATGGTGAACCAATGAAAATGAATAAAATCTTGTTTATAATCCCTCCTGTAACTTTAGAGGAGAGGTATGGTAGTTTGGAAAGTGCAGGTACACTTTACCCTCCTTTAGGGATAGCATATTTGGCTTCTATAGCAATAAAGAATAAATGTGATGTTGAAGTTATAGATTCTGAAGCTGAAGGATACAATTATGTTGACATTAAAGGTTTTATTAAAGCATACAAACCAGACATAGTAGGGATGCAAACATATTGCACAAATATCCAGCAATGCTTAAAAGTGGCACAAATCATTAAAAGTATTAATCCATACATTAAAGTTCTTTTGGGTGGTGCTCAAGTAACATTATTCTATGATAAAGATTATGATAATGTTGATTTTATAATTAGGGGTGAAGGAGAGAAAGTATTTGAGGAGTTAATATCCGGGAAAGAGGTAAGTATCATAAATGGTCTGGTATGGAAAAATGGTGACGGAATTGTTGTGAACCCACAACAGGAACTCATAAGAGATTTAGATTCTATCCCATTTCCTGCCAGACATTTATTTCCTATCGAAAAGTATCATTCATCAGCACAGTTAAGGGGAAATAGGACATTAAATATTATGACTAGTAGGGGTTGCCCTTATCGTTGCATTGTTGGTGATACTTTAATTAACACAGTTGATGGTATGATTCCTATTAAGGATTTAGTAGGTAATTCTATTGGAGTTTATACCTATAACAAAAAAACAGGTGATAGATATATAAAACAAACTATTAATATTAGAAAAGTTAAATCTCAAGCTGAAATATTAAGAGTAACATTTGATGATAATTCTTTTATTGATTGTACTCCAGACCATAAATTTTATACTTTTAAAAATAGTTGGAAAGAAGCTAAAAATTTAAGTTATGGAGAAAATGTAATTGCTTTAAAACGAGATAATAATTCAGTAATAAAAGTAGAATTTCTTGAAGATAAACAAGATGTATATGATATGGAAGTGCCTACAACTCATTGTTATTTTGCGAATAATGTTTTAATACATAATTGTGCATACTGTTCAGGGCATATTAATTTCGGTAAAACATTCCGTTACTTTTCAAAAGAGTATGTAATAAACGAAATTAAAGATTTAATTAGTAAGTATCAAGTTGATAGTTTACAATTTTATGATGAAACTTTCACTGTTAATAGGAAAAGGGTCCTGGAATTATGCCAGGCAATGATTGATAATAAGGTTAATTTACCATGGGCCTGTTTCACTCGTGTAAATCTTGTCGATGAAGAATTATTGAAAGAAATGAAACGTGCTGGATGTTATCAGATATTTTTTGGTACAGAGTCAGGCAACCAAAGATTACTTGATTTAATACGGAAAGATATTACTTTAGAACAATCAAGGAAAGCAATCAAGTTATGTAAGAAGGTAGGGATTCAAACTTTCTGTTCGTTCATGTTAAATATTCCAACTGAAACAATTGAAGACTCTTGGAATACAATAAATTTTGCTATTGAATTAAATCCTGATTATGTCCAGTTCCCGATAACAACTCCCTTCCCAGGGACAGAATTGTATAATATAGCGAAACAGTCAGGAAAATTCGTTACAGAAGATTGGAGTAAGTATATGTCTTGGAGTGAAATAGTATATACTGCGGAAGGAAGGACAGTAGATGAGATTCAAGATACTGTAAAGAAAGCATACAGGAAATTCTATTTAAGGCCAAGGTATATTCTCAGTGCATTAAATAGGTTAAGAAAACTTCCTATAAAGAAACAAATAGGCTTAATAAAAGCAGGAATAAAAACATTCATCAGATAACCGAAAGTTTTAAATACCTAAAAGATTTATAGGGTGATAGTATGACTAAAGATGCAATATCAATCAAGGGAGACAGAAATGTTTGGATAGATTTTGTAGCTGAATGCAAAAGACAAAAAACGGAAGTGTGGGCTGTGTTAGAACCATATCTTAAACAATTTATTAAAGGTCAATTACCCACCACTAAAGTTGGAAGAAGTAACAGAAAAGTTTAGGAGGAAACAAATGGACATGTTAGTTACAACCCCCCAAAGCGAGATAGATACTTCAAGGAAAGAAGGGGAAGCTGTGGAACAAAGTGATCTGGATATAATGAAAAAAGCAAAGTTACAAAATCATTTTTTAGATAAGATAGGACATAATTCTTGGGCAAGAATATTAGAAGTGTTCATCCAGGGAAGGGAACTAGGCTTTTGTGTAATGGATTTGACTGAAGAGACAGGAATGCCTGAGAGCACTATCCGGAGAGGGATAAATTATCTTATTAAAAAGGCATATATATCTCAAATTCATAAAGAGAAAAATACCATTTTTTATAGCCTTGATTATCACCCTATAGTAAAACATTACATTCGTATTTATGATAAAATAATAAATGCTGAAATGAACAAAATGGATGAAATGAATAAAACAAATGATAAAAAAAACATTTAAACCAGAAAAAAAGTATCTAAAATATGCAGTAAATTTGTGGATAGTTTTATATTGGATTTGAATTTATAATGTAAAAGGGGGAATAAAAAAATGGAAACTAAAGTAGGATTGTTTTTCATCTGTATGCCAATAAGTATATTTTTGTTGCTTATGCTCATAAATATGCCTAATGCATTTAGCCATTGCTGGTTCAGTTATAATACAGATATGTTCTTAGGCTCTTGTGCTGTTGGATCATTTATTATAGGGAGTCTGTATATCATATTTGGACAAGATGATGTGTAAGAAGTGTGGCAGTCTAAATCTTATCCAATCCTGTAAAAATTACAAGATGTTGAGATGTGTAGACTGTGGATTTGAATTTATAATGTAAAGGTGGAATAAATGGAAATAAATAAAATCATAATCGAGAAACAAGACGAAGAATATATCGGACAAGTGTATGGAGATAGTATTGAACCTTTAAGAAACTTTTATCCTAATGAGAATCAAATACGAAGATTCATAGGTAGTTTAAAGTATCTTAAAATTAATACTTTATGGAAAAGGGAGGGGAAAGATAAGAAAGGGATTATTCGGCCTGGTGATTATTCTAAACAAGAATTTAATAATATTAAGTTATATCAATTGACTGAAAAGGTTCATGGTGAGAATACGAGAGTAATTTGGGATATGGGGGATGTAACATTTGAAGGAAGGAATGATAATTCATCTATAAATACTCATACAGTTAAGATTTTACAGAAGAAATTTACCAAAGAATTTTTCAACAAACATTTTCCAGAAGCTAAATTAGTCATTCTTTTCTTAGAAGCATACGGTGGTGGCATTAATAAAGTAGGTAATGGTTATCGTGACGATTATGGAATAATAATGTTTGGTATTATGATTGATGGTTTCTGGCTTGAGTATGATAATATATCTGATATAGGTAAAAAAACAGATATACCCGTTGTTCCTGATTTAGGTATATGCAACATAGGACAAGCTGAACATATTGTTAAGAATAAACCACAAAGTCTAATTACTGATAACCCTTATATCATGGAAGGTATTGTTGCTACATCATATCCTATGATGATGTTTAGGGATGATGGAGACCCAATTATGTTCAAACTCAAAGTAAAGGATTATGCCAGATATGATTTGTTCAAGGATAAGTGAGGTATTCAAATGGTTAAACAAGTAAAATTACATATTGCTAAAGAGATTGAAGATTTCATGGAAAATAATCTTGTAAATCATAGGAAGAGGAAGGAAGGTTTAGTATCCTTACAAAATATGTTAGTAGGAGATATAAAACGTTTCTTAAATGATTGGAAACAAACTGAACAATCTTACCTTGATTTTAAGTTAAAGGGGAGAATAAAAAAATGATATACATACTACCAATAATATATTTTATAACAATCTGTTTAGGTCTAGGCTTTTCTTTAATGTATTTATTAAAAATTAATATAAAAAATCCTATTGAGAAATATATAATGATGCTTGGTTTTGGTTTAGGCGTGTTTCCGATTTTAAGTATATTACTTAATACTATCCATATCCCTTTACATTGGATAACTTTTTTAGTGTTAAGTATGATTATTCCAATTATTAAATGTTTCAGTTTTAAGTTTAATTTTAAAAAAATCCCATTAACTGACTGTATAGTATACATTTTTCTTTTCTTAATATTTTTTACTCACTTATTTGTTTATATCGAGGGTTCATTCAAATATCCTTATTTAGAGGACGGTGATCCATGGGTACACGCTGATGTTGCTCAATATGTAGGTGATGAAATGACATACTCCTTACCTTCAGATTCAGATGATATTATTAAATATACAGATGTCTTCCATTATATAGAACCTTATCCTCCAACATTCGCAGTATTGAATGGGATAATATATCAAATCAATCCAGACTTAAAATGGAACTTAAAATTTTTCAATTCATTCATAGTTTCGTTAGGGATACTATTCATTTTCTTTTTCATATTTAATCTTACTAAAAGAAGATCGTCAGCATTATTGTCAGCATTTTTATTAGCAATAATACCTTGTTACCTTAGCCATTTCATTTTCGCTACAAGTTTAGGGGTGACATTATTTTTCCCTGCTATGTATGCATTCTCGAAAATTAATCAGAATAAAGGTTATTTATTTATAGCATCAATAATTTCAGCGAGCATTTTTGTTACTCAACCAATAACAGCAGGAATGTTTGGGATTGTATTAGGATTATATTGGTTAGTGGGAGTAATTATTAAACGGGATTTACAATTAAAACAATTATCAGCTATCATTTTAAGTGGAATTTTAGCATTGCTTTATTATATACCTACTTTCGCTAAGTTCACTTTCAACAAATTCGCTGAAAAGTTAGGGTTCTATATGTTTTCTGGGGAAGTGAAGGAAGCAGTTTCAAGCGGGATTATATATACATTCAAAGATTATTTTTTCTCACCGTTATCTAATAAGATTGATCAAGCATACGGTTTAGGGCCAGTCTTATTAATCATCTTAGGTATTGCTTTATTAGTACCTTTATTCGTAAAAAATAATGAAGAAGGAAAAAAGTGGTTATGGGTATCGGTTATAATGGTCATTCTGACTTTTATTGCGACACAAAGTAATAGGTTTGAATACACATTCTTCCCACATAGGGTTTGGGTCTTCCTTGCTTTATATTCTGTAGTCTTGATAAGTTTAACAATCCCTGCATTATTACGAGCAATCCCTAAAAAGGTTCGGTATGGATTATGGATATTTTTAGTTATAGGTTTAGTTTTATCAAGCGGGTATCCGAAATATAAAGTTCAAACATCACAATGGCCACCGGATTATGGTTTGTTTCCTCCTGTCCAGTCTGAGAAAGGTGTTTATAGCCCTGAATTGATGGCTTACCTTTGGATGGAAGATAATCTGGAGTGGGGGTCCCAAGTGTGGATATCTTGTTGGAATAGTGATTATTTTGCAGCAGGAAGTAATATGAAAAGTTTAACTAAAGATAGGCAAAGAAGAGATTATAATTTATCCGAGCATACATCACAAGAAATAATGGATTTCGCTAAAGAGAAAAAGTATGATTACATTATGTTTGGTACATCTTGTATAGAAAAACGTAATTATCCTTTCGAACAAGTCCAGGCAATATTAAATGAAATTGGGGTTGAACATAAAGCGGTATATGTGGACCAGTATGGTGCGTTCATCTTTGAGGTATAGAGGCATAGTAAAGATGGGTAAAACTAAACTATGGGCAATATGTATAATGTTTTTGATAACTTTTATCACGACTTTTGCATTAGTCCTATACAAAATTGGAATGGCCCTATTCCCAGAGATTAAAGGTATTATGATAGTTTGTGGGGGGTTAGGTTTATATGTCTTGTGTTCAGGCCTGATGATAATTGCATTTAAAGGGGGAGAATTATCCATACTTTACCCCATAATTGCATTAAATTATGTATGGGTAAGTATAGCTTCACCAATATTTTTTGAAACTGATAGTATGAATATCCTTAAATGGATAGGTGTAGCGTTTATTGTCTTAGGCATTTCTGCACTAGGGATGGGAGGGGGAGGAGACAGATGCAAATAATAGTTGGTATAATCTTAATTTTAATCTCTGCATTATTGGGGGCATCAGGTGCATTATTTTTAAAGAAAGCTTCGTCAGAAATATCTTTTAAACTATCAAAAATCATAACAAATAAGTACCTTATATTAGGCGTGATGGCTTATGGGATATCAAAAGTTGTTGGGCTCCCAGTATACAAATATTTAGAACTATCTTTATTGTATCCATTTATTGCAACGGGGTATATTTGGACTTGTATCTTTTCTGTCTATTTTTTGAAAGAGAAAATGAACCTATGGAAATGGACAGGCATAACTTTTATCATCATTGGGATAAGTATAATCGGGGTTGGAAATTAAGATGGACTTACTATTAATAAACCCTTCTTTATCAAAAGAGGAAGGGTATGGGAAGGATGTGAAAGATTCTGATGGCGGTTTCTTACCCCCGTTAGGATTAGCTTCTTTAGCGGCTTACATTAAAGAGAAAGGTTTTCAGGTAAGTATCTTGGACCCTACTGTTGATAAAATTGATATCATAGAATATATAAAAGAACATAATCCTCACGTTATCGGTGTTTCAGCATTAACAGCAGTATATTCTGTAGGGATAAAATATATTAAGCAGATACGGAAAATGTTCCCTGAGAAATTGATATTGTTTGGGGGCCACCATATAAGTTTATTCAAAGAGAATGTTTTCCATGATTGTCCAGAAGCAGACGTTCTTATATATGGTGAAGGGGAATTAACTTTACTAGAATTAATGGACACTTTCAAAAAGGACAATTATCAAAGGTATGGATCTGACTTAGATGATATCAAAGGTATAATATTCAAACAATGTACAAGGATTATAACAAATCCTCCTAGAGAACTTATCCCTGATTTAAATATTCTTCCTTTCCCTGCAAGAGAATTATTGCCAATGGATAAGTATATGCCCTTACCAATAGAATATAAGAAGTTGCCTGTAGTTCATATGATTGTTAGTCGTGGATGTCCAATGAATTGTATTGTTGGCGATACTTTAATTAACACAGTTGATGGTATGATCCCAATTAAGGATTTAGTAGGTAATTCTATTGGAGTTTATACCTATAACAAAAAAACAGGTGATAGATATATAAAACAAACTATTAATATTAGAAAAGTTAAATCTCAAGCTGAAATATTAAGAGTAACGTTTGATGATAATTCTTTTATTGATTGTACTCCAGACCATAAATTTTATACTTTTAAAAATAGTTGGAAAGAAGCTAAAAATTTAAGTTATGGAGAAAATGTAATTGCTTTAAAACGAGATAATAATACAGTAATAAAAGTAGAATTTCTTGAAGATAAACAAGATGTATATGATATGGAAGTGCCTACAACTCATTGCTACTTTGCGAATAATGTTTTAATACATAATTGTACATTTTGTTCTACTCATGCAGCGTTTGGATATAAAGCGAGGTTCCGGGACCCTGGCAAAGTGTTGGAAGAGATTAAGTTTGTCGTTAAGAATTATAATGCAAAACAAATCTCTTTCTGGGATGATATCTTAACATTAAAAAAAGATTGGTTGATTACATTATGCGATTTGATAATAAAAGAAAAGTTGGACATTATCTGGAACTGTTATGGGCATATTAATACTATTGATAATGAAATGTTAAAGAAGATGAAACAGGCAGGTTGTTTCTGTATTTGGTATGGTATTGAGGCTGGGGATGAACAATTATTAAAAAATATTAATAAACATATTAAACTTGACAAGATTCGAGAAGTGGTGAAAGATACAAGGAAGAATGGGATTGAAGTCCGAGGTTTATTCATGCTAGGTTTACCAGGCGAAACACCAGAATTGGCACAGAAAACTATTAATTTTGCTAAAGAACTTAATGTTGATTATGCACAGTTTAGTATAACAACCCCTCATATTGGGACACAATTGTATGCTGATGCAAAAAAGTATGGCACCTTGGATGAAGATTTAGATAAGTTTACACAATTATCGGCAGTCTTTGTTCCGTATGGTTATAAAAATGCAGAAGAGATTGAAGCAATGTCAAGGCGAGCATATATGCAATTTTATTACAGGCCTACATATATCCTGAAACAGTTCCTAAAAATCAGAGGGATAGAAGATATTAAAAAGTATTATAAAGCGTTGAAATTGGCGATAGCTTTTACTTGAGGAGGTGTAAGAAAATGCAAGAAGGCCCAATATTTTTTATATTACTTATATGTTTTTTAGTTATGATTATAGCAGTAGTATGGATAACTATATTTCTTATTTATATAAATAATGAAATAAAAGAAGAAACAATAAACTATGGAACAGAAGAGAAGTTTTTGGCATTTGGAATACCTTTGTGGATAGTTTTATTATGGATGTATATAATTTTAGTGGGTATTGAATTTTTTGTGATATAATAAAAGGAGGTTATAAATGGAAACTGATAATTTAAAAAAGTTAAAAGAACTTGAAAATCAATTAACTAATACTGAAAAAGAAGCGGAAGGATTAAGACAAAAAATAATAAATATAGTTAAGATGGCAATCCAAAATGGGAATAATTAATTCAATAGCAATATTTTGTTTAGGGTTTGGAATTGGCTTATTAGCTTTAAATATAGAATTGGCAATCCCTGGATGTTATGGTGGTAATCATTGCCTTCCTTTGTATTCAGAGTATGATGATGAATGTTGCAGATCACCTGTATTTCCTATCCCTCTTGCGAGAGAGGTACCTTCACCTTCAAACTTTATAAAGCAGAATGATATTAAAGTAACAGATGAGAGAGTTATTATTGATGTATCAAATACAACTCTTGTATCATTCGCAGATACAAATTCAATGGACCCTGTACTAGATTCTACAAGTAATGCAATAGAGAAAGCCCCCGAATCAAGTGATGATATTCAGGTAGGTGATATTATTTCATATAAATATGAGGATTATAATATTATTCATAGAGTAGTAAAGATTGGGGAAGATGATAAAGGGTGGTATTGTATGGTGAAAGGAGACAATAATTTTTTAAAGGATCCAGACAAAGTAAGGTTTGACCAGATAATAAGGTATGTAGTAGCAATAATATATTGAGGTTGAATGATGGCAAATGAAAAGGATAAACAATCAAATAAAGACTTTATGATTAAAACAAGAGAAGATATTATTAAAAAAATATTGAAGAAATATAGTGATATTCCTAATATATTGCACGAAGAGAATAAAAATGGAACTTCAAACTATTTAGTTATTGATGAAGTTATAGTAATGGGAATTAGGGAAACAATTAATACTATATTTTGTAAGTTGGGTGCAATTGATTATCAATCACGCAAAGTCACAACAAAGGATTATCACGAGATTTTAAAAGAGTTAAGATGGTAAATTTACAGAATCAGAATTATAATAGGAGGAATGAATGACACCCAAAGAAAAGAGAGAACAGATTGAGAATGGAGAGAACTGGATTGTAGAGTTCTGGAGAGTAAGAGGATATGAAGTAGTTAAGACTGCAATGGGTATAAGTTTTAGTTTACACAGAAAGAATCCACGACATGATAGTTTAGGATTAAACTTAACTTATCTTGAAATGTTCAGAGACGAAGTAATTAAAAAGGCAGTTGATGATTTAACACATTGGCTTAATACTGAAAATATTGATTTTGTAGAGGCCATTGATAGACTTAAAACCCAAATAAATCGAGTTGTTATTCCGAGTGAACTTTTAGGAGAAAATGACCAACAGGAGGATGAAATGATGGCAAATGAAAATGAGATAAAGGAGCAATATCTTAAAGAAAGAATGTTTAGAAAAGCTAAGGGTTTTGCTATAAATAAGTCTTTAGGGTTTACTGAAGATTATGAAGAAATATATTTTGAAGGTGAAACACTTGAGGAATCTATTGCAGGGAATTATAGAAAAACTGAATATTGGATTTATGAACCTTATGATGAGCAAGTCTTTGAAGATATTGATGAAGCATTAGATTATGCAGAAGATATGTCTGGTGTAAGTTTTGAAGAATATAAGAAAGCAAAAAATGTTCAATAGTGCTTACTGTTATATGCATGGGAGTTTGATTAATAGGGGTCAATGTGTATGGTGGGATTCCTTACTGGCTTTATTGCTTGTAGGGATAACAATATATTGGTTAAGGAGGAAAAAATGAAAGCAAAAACTAGATTTCTGAAGATGTATTATAAGATGCCGGAAGAAACAAAGAGAGGGGTATCATACTAT
>Ga0222640_1000638_pt1 | contig 10594 bp, 15 predicted proteins | sample AntAcemetagen187_FD_181144 | JGI IMG/M metagenome (GOLD analysis project Ga0222640, IMG submission 181144) | Saline water microbial communities from Ace Lake, Antarctica - #187 | ecosystem: Environmental > Aquatic > Non-marine Saline and Alkaline > Saline | place: Antarctica: Ace Lake... | reverse complement strand
AGTTCCACTCATAGTATCAACTGCATAAATGCTTGTAGCGAACTGAATTCCTCTAGCTAATGAAGCATCTGATTGATATAAACCAATAGTGCTGTCATACCTATGTGCAGGTATAGTGAGTATTGTGGTTCCGCCTATACCATCAGTTAAAGTCACTAAACCACCTGCTCCAGGATTAGTTGTATGTATATGAAATCCGTACAATATGGCAGGAGATGAAGATATGGCTCCTGTTGCTGTTAATATTGTAGTAGTTCCGCCATCACTTGTTGCTGATGAAATCTCTGCTCTCGCTCTCGAAAATACAAGACCTATTGAGAATACGATAGCTGCGATAAGGATAAATCCTGTGTATCTTTTCATATCGTTCTCCTTATGTCCATTGTTCTATTTCAATTATGTCTGCCGCACTAGATGAGGCAAGATATATGACGTTATGTCCATCGTCTAGGAAAACATTAGGTTTGCTATATGTAGAGCCTCCTGGTATAGTCTTAAAAATACCAGTTAAAGCTACTCCGGAAGCAACATCCGCATCATTAGACCATGAATATCTTGTTTCGTGTCCATTACGATTGTAAATTTCAAAACCTTTACATCTACTATCGAAAGTTATAGTGTATTCTGTATCAGCAGAAGTAAGAGCTAGAATAGTATTCTTTCCAAAACAATGTCTATCTAGTGTACTCATTACCGTTTACTCCTTAGTTTTTCTACGTTACGTGCATCTGGGTCTTTATCCAGACGTTTCATTTTATCTCTATATTCTCTTACATCTTTAGAATGGTTTTCCTCAAAATGAACTTGATGGAAAACATTTTCTTTTGTAGCGTTCTGCATCTGAGACTTAGACAGAAGATGTTTACTGAATTTCCGTTTAGCCTCTTTAGCTTCTCTATAAATTGTATTAGGGTTTTCTCCACCCTTTTTAACTATAATATTAAAGCTCATTTAATCCTTCCTACATTTTGGCCAGCATCTATAGTAATGCCAGAAGGTCTCATTGAATCTAATGTTTTCTTTATACCAAGAGCCTTTTTAATTACTCTCCACCTATCTACAAGAGGATGAAATTTAGTCTCAAATCTAATAATCTTTTCTACTGTTTTTGAGTTACCTCTTTTTAATTCATACTGTGTTGGCATCTGTTCAATAATCTTTGCTTCCACTTCTTTGAGCTCGTCTGCAAGCAATTCTCTGGGTGTCTTAATTTTCTCAACTTCAACTGGAGCTGTAGTAGTTTCAACAGTTGGTTCGTTATCTGTAACTGTAATAACAGAATCTTCTGATTTAACAACTTTAGCTCTCCTTTTTGTAGCTTTTCTTTTAGCCATACAATCCTCCATTAAAGGCGACTAGGTGGAGCAAGGTTCCTCAACCAACCCCACCTAGCCAAGCCATAAGTTACTTAACTATCAACCACTAACTAAATGGCCATAGATAAATCTCCAGTCAAACCAACCATTGATATATCTTTCATATACCCTTGCCCATTTCTGGAAGGTATCGAAATCATCAGTTAGTGAGAACTCTAAAGGAAGTCTCTGTATTGAAAGAAGGTTACGTTTCATGCACTTTGTATCAACCATAAACCAATCAGTTGCATCTGTAAGATAGATAGAGCTTATGATGTTGTAGTTATTTTCTACATTGATAACACCTTCACTCCACTCTGAAACAACTTTAGAAGTAGAAAGAATAGTCTCTCTAGCTGTATCATACTTATCAACAGGAACTATAACGGCATCGCCCATGATATTAGCGTTTTGGCGTTTAGAGTTCGTGATTTTTCTCATAAGTATCTGAGTTGCTGTAAGTGCTGTAGGTGCAAACGCTGTTGTTCCCTCATTCGACTGAGTTCCGCTATCAGTTGGTGAATAAGGATGGTCAGATGCACATAACTCTGTTCCATCTCCGTCTGATGGTTCCGTTGTGAACGCTTCATTTAATATAGCCCAATGTTTTTTCTCTTTAGTAATTCTTGCAGAACGACCAAGTAGAGAAACTCCGTCAAAGATTTGTTTCCACTTATTATCATCCATAAGCTTACGCTGTAGAATGTATTTAGCGGCATATTCAACGTGTGTTAGTGTTTTGTCATAAAGCTGTTCATTCTCAAGTGCTGATAAACCTGCACCAGTAAATTCTGGAATATCTCCCAGAGTACCAACTGAACTATATTTTACATAGTCCGTACTATCTTTTTCAAGTCCAAAGATTTTCTTATAATCCATTGGAACTTCCCTATAAGCATCAGAAAACAACTTTGTAAGTGTTTTATCTAACGCATCGGGCATCTTTGCTGCTGTAGTAGCCATTATTCAATCCTCCAGATTGAGTTGTGAATTAGAGTAAAAAGTGAGACGGAGCTAAACAGATGTCCGTATAAAATTTTACGCCATTTGTATCTAAATTAATAAGACCTTCATGTCTTGATGGACGAAGTCTCTCCATAACTCCACGAGTCCTTTCAATCCAATTATCCATAAGACCTACTGCTAATCCAGTAGTACCAGGAGTTGCAGGTGCATCAATATCAGAACCATCAATACCAACATCAGTTAGTTGAACAGCATAGCCGTCACTAAAAGGAGGTGGAATTATGATAATATCTGAATCAGTTGTAATGTCTGTTGCTGTTGCTGTAATAAGCACAATAGTCTGAGTAGTGGTTAAAACAGAAGATGAATCAATAACTGCTAATGTTCCAGCAGCAGCATCTTTAGTTACATAAATAAAACCACCGCCTGCATTAGGATAACCAAGACCGCTTCCACAAGTGAAATTAAGGTCTGGTGTTCCACTAGTATAAGCTGTTACACTAATATCAGATGTTCCATCAAATATATGCTGTGTTCTATATACACCCATTGGGTTGTATATAACTCTACCCTCATCAATATTCTTACCAGCATGTGTACCAGTAGTAGTCTGAGCTGCATCACAAAGAATACCAACAACACTAGCGTAAATGCCAGCGGCTGATTTCAATGCACCAAGGTCAGTACCATCTGTAGTACCACAAGCTAAAAATTCTCCTGTTGCGTAAGTATCATCTATGAGAGGAAAGTCCATTTCCAGAGGCGGTGCTCCGGTTGTATCATAAGCAAATGTAGCCATTATATCCTCCTTAAGGCGTTAAAAAATGTGAAGGTGCTAAGCAAAGTTCAGTAAAGAATCTTACTTGCTCTCCACTTAAGTCAAGGTCTGTAAGAGCATCATGACTTGTAGCACGAAGCCTTACCATTCCTTGAGCGTTTCTGTAAATCCAATTATCCATTATACCAACAGCAAGGCCAGTAGTTCCTGGTGTAGCCGGAGCATCAATATCGCTCCCATCAATACCAGTAGCTGTAAGGTCTACGGCATAACCATCAGAAAATGGAGGTGGGATAAGAATAACATCTGTATCGGTAGTAAATGATACTGTCTCTGTAGTTACTAGAGTAAGTGAGCAAATAGTTCCAGATACAGCAGATGAAGAAAGATAATGTAAAGAACCTTTTCCTGCATCAACATTTCTATATACCCAACCACCACCTTGATTAGGATAACCCTTTGAACTAGTGCAAGCAAAAGCAGGGTCGCCATCTCCACCAGCATCAATATCAGTAATACTAATTCCAGTAGTCGTGTTATGCTCTGTCATATAAACAGCGTATGGATTATATATAACTCTACCTTCTGTTATATTTTTACCTGCGTGCGTTCCAGTAGTTGTTGTGGCATCTTGACAAAGAATACCTACCATGTTGTCGTAAATACCAGCTGCTGAAACTAGAGCTCCGAGGTTGGTTCCGTCAGTAACACCGGACGCCAAAAATTCACCTAGTGCATAGGTGTCATTAATCAGAGGAAAGTCCATCTCTAATGGCGGTGCTTTTGTAGCATCGTATGCAAATGTAGCCATAAGTCCTCCTATGGTTATGTTTTGTAACCTAACTCACGTGTCTTTTCTGTATCTACTAGGCCTTGTTTAAAGAGACTGTATGGTTTTCTAAGTAAATCTTTATCGTAGTTCATAACCTTATGCCATGAAAATCCACAATCTTGACACTTATAAACCCTCACATTGTTCCGAGGTCTATCTATCTCTTTTATTCTAGCTTTTCCACATTTTGTACATCCGTAAGCCATGATTACCTACTTATCGTAATGAGTAGAATTACAATGAGGACATTTTGCACTACCTTGCTTGACAGGATGGGTGCAGTATAAACAGCGAATATAAACTTTTTCGCCAGGTCTTGTACTAGCTATTATCCTACCAGCTTTCATTTTGCCTCTTTGTAATCTTTATCTTCTATTATGTAACCGCCCTTTTCGCCTCTTTGTAAGCTTCCGAATTCTTTATCATAATCATTGAATTCTTTAAGACTACTAAAGACTTTTCGGTCAACGGCTACGTTAACGTGTCTTTTTTCGGTATCCGTAAGATTTATAACTTCTGCCCGAGGTGTCTCAACTGCTACATTGTGACTAATGGAGGTATCTTTGGTCTTGGTTGGAGTACCGCCTGTTGCTAAAGCATCAATATTTCTGCCTTTATAAATCTCAACAGCAGTTTTGATAGCTAAAGCATTGCCAGCATTCATTCCAAGTTCTCCGATAATCTCATAGATTGCATCTTGAGGAACGTCTATTCCAAGCTTACTTAGACCAGTAGAAACCAATTTCTCAGTTTTTAATTGATTAATTGTTGGGTCTGGAGCTGGAGCAGAGTTATCTCTAGACAATTTATCTGCTTGCATTAGTAACATCATAGCTTTTAGAGGGTCTTCTTTGTAAACAACTCTAAGCTTTTCGATAGTATCAGCATATTGGGAATCTTTACTAGCTTTATCTTGAGTCGTCTTTGAGTCAAGAACTTGAGCAATCTTACCATCTAACTCGGAAATTTTTGCCGCCTGTTCGTTCCGCTGTCTATCACTCATAGAGCGATATTCCTCGGCTGACTTTTTAGTAGTCTCTAGTTCAGCAAGTAGTTCCTCTTTGCTTCTACTCTCTTCCGAAGGTGCCGGTTGTTCTCCACCATCAGTAGCAGGTATTCCATTCGTACCCTCGACTGGAGCTGCTTCACTTTCTGGTATTGAGTCAGCATTAATTACTTCGTCTACCATAAAAACACCATTCCTTGTTTTAAAGGAGTCCTTCCAGTAGGATTATTCCTTGTTTTCGTTAAGCTTCTGGTTAGCTCTTGTTTCCATTATACCTTTATATCGTTCTCTAGTTAATAATTCATTAGATATTATTTTAGTGTATACGCTGTGCTCTACCCTACTTGCAACTTCATCCTTCTCATTCATAGTCATATCCGCTGCAAGTTTCTTCTCTATAAATATTTGCAATGCCCTTAGATAGCCAGTAAAGTACTTCCAACCATCTGACGTATACATACTATATAAAGCTTCTATAACTTTCTCGTCACTTTTAAATGAGTTTAATTTCTCTTGCATCCTTGTGATAGAAAGATACTCCGAAACTGGAGTATCATCTTTAATAGCTTTTGCTAGTTCTAGTTCTAACAATAGGTCAAGTTTTTCATCCCACTTGTTATTCTGTTTTCCGCTTAACTTATTAAACAAAATCTTTTTCACATTACTTAGATTCATAGAGTTTGCCCCATGATTTGCCCAGCTCCATTAGGAACCATTTCCCCAGATACTGGTAGTTCACTTGTACTCGGTGTCATTTCCCCTCCCATTCCTGGAGGCATTCCACCACCACCCATTGCACCGCCCGGAGGCATTCCTGCACTTGCTCCTGGAGCCATTGCTGGGTTTAATTGCTGTTTAAATTTCATTGCATCAAAATGCTCAGTCATGTGAGTTTCAAATAATTCTTGTTTCTGCATATCTAGAGTACCAATAGCACTTTGATAATATTGTTTATGTCCTTCAAGGTGAGCTTGGTCTTCATCATTTGGGTGAACCATTACAAGTCCACCATATCTCATAATCTGGTTTTCATCACCGACATTCTGTTGCATTGTTTTATTAGTTGGTGGAAGTTTTATCAGCTTACTGATTTCATGGTCAGTTAATTCAAATTCTCTAGCCATCATTAAGTCAAGATACGGCTGGTCTACAGTAGGCCTGTTCATTGCATAGCGATACCAGTTCGTCATCTGCTCTCTTCTGACTTCGGCAACTGGATAATCTGATACAGATATTACTTCAAACTGATACCTTCCCGGGATTTCCTCTGGAGCAATTTTATCAAAGAAGGCTACTCCATCTTTTCCTATCATCCGTATATACTGGTCTGCTTCAAGGTACTCTGAATTATAATCTCCAAAGATACCAAGCAATCTCTGTAGTCCGACAAGGCCGATAATCTTTCCCTTTAAATCAAATTTAGGATTAGCTTGTTTAATTACTTGCATTATCCCAGAAGCAGTTTCTGACCTTTCTGGTAGTTGCCCCATCACTGGAGCCCCTGTGCCAGTTACATCGTCAATATCTGCTCTAGCAATCTGCTCTTCACGATAAGCGGACTGGTTAATATCTTGTGTTTCTAGAGGCTTAACAGCATCAGTTCCGTTTGCAGAGTAAATAACTTTTCCAGGTTTTGATACTGCTAGATGTTCCCTAGAGATGTCTGCCATAATATCAACAACCCACATTCTGTTTTGGATAATATTAAGATTGTCTATTCTGATATTTCTTGTAGTGTTTAAATACTCTTGAGTGTCTGCTATGATTTGAGGTTCTGATAATCCAACGACTTTATGAGGAACATAGTAATCTTTTATAGAAAGATATGGCTTAAACTGCATATATTCAAGTCTTTCCTCATGATGAAGCTGATGTGTTAGATTTGCATATACCCAATATTCTTCATCTTTGTGATATTCGGTTACAAGAACCATTGGGTCTGATTCTATGTTGTATTTAGGGTTAAACGGAGAAGGATAATGGTCTCCATATCCTAGATTACCTACCCATTCTTCTGAAAGAAACGCAGAAGATTCCTTTAGCATTTGCTCTGATATATTACTATCCCAATCCTGTGTCTTTATCTTCTTAAGAACTCCAGAAACTGGTAAACAATATTGGTCGATAATAAAATCTCCATACTCTGGAAACAAATATGGAGATTGTGGATGATATATGAGGTTGTCCATATTACAGACAGAGAAACGAGGTTCCTCTATAGCCCAATCTTTCTTAATTCTCTTTTTAAACTTACCTGTGAACCCACCCTCTTTAGTATAAACCGGTTCTCTAACCATGTATGGTTTTTGTTCTCTATGCCAGTAGGTTTTAACGAAACTAAGACTATGTATTGCAGAATATGTTACCCACATAGAAAGGTTTAGAAAAAAGTTCGGAGTGTTTACTTGTCTTTTCAATAACTTATGCATTGCTAGTGCACTTGCTTCATCTTCTTCTGTTACTGGGTTTGTTTGAAAGAAATCTTTGTAAGCATATAGAGACATAAGGACTTTTGCTACAATGCCTTGAACTTTTGAGAAGGTTAGAGGAACGAAGTATTTACTTCGAGTCTTTCCAGAGTAAACTCCAAAGAAGTTATCCCAATTTTTCTTTCGTTGCTGTGCCTGTTCGTTATGAAATGGTAAACATTGTGAATATAATTCTTTGAGCTTATCTTTTTTGTCCATAGAGTCTCCTATAAGTATATTATAGTACTACTTCGGCATAAATTAAAAGAACTTTAGTATCCTGTTAAAGAAAAAAATGGTTCATCATTAGCATCATCTGGGTCTACATTCCTATAAAGGTCAAAGTATCTAGCGTTATTAGAGATGATATAAAGTACGCAGTCTACTAAATGGTCATCTTTCTTTCTTGGTTTTTCTTGTGGATTTGATTTCTCTCTAGACCTTGCTGATATATATTCGTCATAGATATAGTGAGTCATCTGGTACCAAGTGTTGATACATCTCTTAAATACTCTTAATCGTGGAACTAACTTGCCTTCTTCTATGTTTGATTCCATTGGATGCAGTAATTCCCTTACTTTTGGGATTCCATACGGATTTTTGTTCCTATTACTTGCTTTCCGACAATGGATTCCGTGTTTCGCGAATTCCCTCAATACATTTACTCCAGTTAAGTCATTATGAACATCAGCACTTTCATCCATGAATCTTACTTTAATATCTCCATACATATCTTCATGTTCTTTAATAGTCTCGCATAATGGTTTAACTAAGTCATTTTTGTATATTTCATCATAAATATAGTATTCTCCGCTTCTATTAACAGCTATTGCTGCATAAGCCATTGGATTCCTAGGATGTGGGTCTATTGCTGCATATCTAGTCCATTCTCGGCCGGATACATCGAATTCATCACAAAGATGCGTAGTTGCATCTAGTTCCTTAAACACCATTCCAAGTAAATGTGTAAACCTACCTTCCTTCCTAGCCTTAAGCTGTACTGGGTCTTTACTCCACTCCATTATCATCCTATCAACAGAAACATCTGGTAAATAACCACCCCTAGACTTACGATTGTCGTCAATATCTACATTCATCCAGAAGTATTGCTCTGGGTTTTCTGTAGATTTCTCATAAATATCATCATAAATCCAACCGATTGGATACCCACCATCTTCTTTTATAGGGGTTAATCCCATAATACAACGTCCTTGAAGGTCAACAAGCCTTGCCATATTCTCGTTATATATATTTTTCGGAGGTGGCTCATCAAATCCTACAAGATGAAGTTTAACAGAGGCATGTTTAAGAACTGTTTGCTCATAACTCATAATCTCTAAGATACTTCCATTCACAAATTCAAGAGTATTGACATGACCTTGAGCGTTCTTCTTCATTACGGCAGAGTTATCTGGAAGGAATTGTTCTATGATTGGTATAATTGCTTTAGTTACTGAGTTTGGAAAGTCTGGTGCTATTAGTCTTGCATGTACTGGTACTCTTTCAGCCCAATAGTTTGTATATCTTGTGCTTCCGAGGCAGGCCATTATCATTTCGCAAGTACAACTACAGCTTTTTCCACTACGATTGCCTCCGGAAATAACCCTTACAAACGCTTTAGATTCATGGAAGTCAACATGCTTTTGTGATGGTGGTCTAAAGTGAAAGAAATTCCACTTACAAGTGTATAAAGAAGTAATCACTTGCTGTTTTAATGCTTCTGAAACCTTGAATCCTATGCAAATTATCTGATATAATTCTAGCCAAGCATAGTAATCTGTATGCTCAGTCTTTAGGTGCTTCAAGAGCTGCGACACTCGCAGCCTCAATTTCTTCTCTATTGATAAACTCTGACTCATCTATGAAATCTTCCTCTAGCTGAGAGATAATAGTCTTAATATCATCAACCTGTTCAAATTTTATTATTCTATCTGGCCGACCTTCAAGTCTCCACAACTTATCTATAGCTGTTCCGAACAATGTATTTAGGTCGTATGTTTTTAATTCTTCTGGCAGAACTGTGAGTCGTCTAGCGATTTCCGCACCTGCCGATTTTACTATATTTGCAAGAGTTTCTGCTAAACTGGCGTTCTTTATTCTTTCAAATTTTTTATATAGTTCTGGATATTCTTCAATCAGTTCCTGTACAGTTTCTAAATTTACACCAAACTCCATTCCAGTCTTTTTGAAGTTATGAGTTACTGCATAGTAGGCTATTATTTGCCCTATCTTTTGGTGGTCTATTCCGGATTGAATGTTCTTCTTGGTTAATACTGGGTTGGTTTTTACGTTGCGGCTTTGCATTGTTTTTGCCTTATCCATCAAGTCTTTCGCCATAGCGTTGGCAGATTTCTTAATAGTCTCTGACGGCATATTCTGCATTTGTTCTTCTATCTGTTTAGTAAGTTCGTCTATTTTCTTTATTGCCATGTCTTCTCCCATCTACTGGCTTATTGTGGATTAAAAATATCTTTCCGTCTAATTTTATATCTTGTGGTGGTGGGCTGTAAACCCAAAATCTTTTAGGTGGCCAATCCTCACCATAGAATAAATAGTAGTTTAGCCAATCTCTAAAGTCCTCTGCTGTCTCAACTTTTCTTGTTGTTTTTCTTTCTTTTCTCAAGTTCTTCACTCCACGGATGCTTACCTTTTTGTTTTGCTTGAGGAAAATAATCACCTCTATCAAAACCAGCAGATACGCCTTTTCCGTCATGCTCACCTATTTCAGTAGTCTGAATTCCTTTTGTTTGTTTAGATGGTTTCATAATATCTTTACCTCCAATACGTTATCAATGATTTTTCTATATTCTCCAGTTCCGTCACAATATAAACATAACTGTTTTTTCGCTGACTCAAAAAGATACCTTGTTTGTTTTGTTCCTTTACAAAAAGGACATCTCATTACAAGTTCAACTAATTGTTTTTTCTTACGAGCCATTACAATCCTTTAGCTCTGCTTCTATTGCTCTGTCTACATAATCGCTTCTTATTATAAATTCAGCCAATCTCTGCCGAGCTTTGTTAGCTTCTTTCTTCATTCTATGTTCTCCATAACTTACACCTAGATGAAACACAGAACGGAATAATTTGTAGTCGTTTAGGAGAAATACTGGCACTCCAAGACTATCCATAGCCGTGTCAAATGCTTCCTCTTCATGAAATTCGCTACTTCTTCTTGTCAACTTTTTT
>Ga0222640_1000636_pt1 | contig 10600 bp, 7 predicted proteins | sample AntAcemetagen187_FD_181144 | JGI IMG/M metagenome (GOLD analysis project Ga0222640, IMG submission 181144) | Saline water microbial communities from Ace Lake, Antarctica - #187 | ecosystem: Environmental > Aquatic > Non-marine Saline and Alkaline > Saline | place: Antarctica: Ace Lake | collected... | reverse complement strand
CGGAGCTTCTTCTGTTTTCGGTAATGCGGTAATAGCTTCTTCACCTTCTTTCAATAGGCCGTTATAAATTTTAACAGCATCTTCTTCGCCAAATACTTCGGCAATCTTAGTGAAGAATATATCTGTGAACTCATCCAGATTCGCTTCCTTGAACATTACTTCAGCATCGGCCAATCCTTGCCCATAGGTAATATAGGGAGCTGCATATTTTTCAAGTTCTTCGGTTGACATTGCGTCAATTGCGTCGTGAGCATGTTTAACTAATCCGTCATAAATTTCGCCCGCTTCACCATACTCATCCACTAATTCGCTAGCTGTTTTCTGGATAGCTTCAACAAATTCGACGTTTGCTTCTTCGCTCCCAGTTTCGATTACTTGCGCTAATTTTTCTAATATATTTTCCATAGCTTCCTCCTATACGTTCCCTTTCTTTTTACCATATTGATATGCGCCAATAGTACCAATTCCTCCAGCGCCTCCAAGTGCAAGTTGTGCCGGATGTCTCAATGCGGCCTTTCCACCTGTTGATAAGTAGGCTTTTAGACGCGCCATTGCTTTAGTACCTTTCTCAAACTTAAGTTTTGCCATAGATTTAGCCATATCTGTTCCGACAAAGTTTTTACCAACGGCTTTAGATCCAGAGGCTACGCCTTTAGCTCCAACACCAACGCCTTTTCCAACAAATTTACCGCCAGAAAAAACACCTTTAGTTCCAGCAGAGACGCCTTTAGTTACGCCCTTAGCCCCAGCAACGGTACCTTTAGCCACACCTACAGCTCCAGCACCAGCGCCTTTTCCGGCCCACTTAGTACCAGCCCAAATACCTTTACCTGCACCTTTACCTGCGGCACCGATACCCTTGATTCCGGCTTCAATCCATTTACCTACCGGGATCGCTCCCAGCTTTTCCATTTGATCGTAGTATCCAACCTTAATAAGTTCTTCAGCTATTGTATTCTGAAGAATTTCTTCCGCTTGTTTTTCGATTGTTTTTTCGTTTTTCATACCTTACTCCTTTAATTTTAATGAAAATTTTTTATACACTGTTTATTTAGATGAAATTAAACATAACCTGTCAAGTCTTTTTTTATTTATTTATTCCACTCCACAATTCTACGATCACCGCGTCTTGTTCTTCAAGAGGAAAATCATTCAGATTAAGACCATTAAAATCCATACCTAACTTGACCATAGAACCGGCTTTTGTGATGCCTTTGAATAATTTGCTCAGCCCTTTAAATATGATCTTTCTAGATCCTGGTTGAGCTAACGCTATGCCTGCAACGGATGTTCCCATTGGATTGGACGCAACAATCCCTTCTCCGAGCGATAGCTTTTTCCCAGACTTAGCTTTATTGATGGCATGTCCGGCATATAAATATGTTGCAAGAGGAACTCCGATAATAGGCAGTCCGAAATTTTTCATAGTTAATTTACTTACTGTTTTCGCAACGGCAGGAGAACCCTTTTTCCACATAGCACTTTCCTGGTATTCTCTTCCGCTTTGCGATATTAATGCAGCCGCAGCAGATGCCCCCGCTACGGACGCTATTACCTTGAACTTATTTTCAGCCATTGCCTTGAACAATGGTTCCAGCGACTTGCCTGCCTTAGTTTTAGAAAGAGCATATAGTGCAGCTATTCCCGCCAATATTCCTATAACAGGATTAGATGTTCTTTTTTCTGTACGCGGATTAAGATAAGCATGGATCTCGCCGGCTTTCTTTATTATCACTATTCTTTTCACGACCTGAGGCCTATGATAGGATCGATTAAGTAAATATGGAGATACCATTTTAAATATATCATCATTTAAATGCTCTCCATCGATATTTAATTTTTCAGTATCACATTTAGAAGTATCTATGTCTTCATTTCCACTTATATGTATACCTTCTTTATCATACTTGTCGGCAAGGTCTTTTTTTCCTACCTGAATTAAAACAATTCTCTGAAACTCCCGGGGACGGGGAAACATTCCCATTCCAACCATAGACGACAATATATCATTAAGAGGATATTTTGCCATTTGATCTAACACCGGATCGGGAAAATCTTTTTCATTATCTTTGAGTCCGGGAAGTATATTGTCTGTAAAATATTCTTTAATGGTTTCTACATCTTTTGCTATAACATCGCCTTCAATTGTTTTCTTTATATCCGCCTTCTTCTCTCCGCTGTTTTTCACAATAGTACTGGCAAACAGTTTATCTAATTCTTTTTCCGTAATATGATCATCTTCTGTTGCGTGAGCTACTTTAGCTAAAACAAAGCTGCTTTTATCTGCATTTGTTCTGACATCAGATATATCGAAAAATTTAGGAAACATATTAATAAGAGTTGCCCTGATTCCATTTTCTGTAATTTGATTTCTTTGATATTTTATATGCCGGCAGTACTTGGATGTTTTCGAATGAATACCAACAGGTCCGCCATCCGAATTCAATTTTGTTATGTACGATAAATCTACATCATATTTTTTTCCGATAACATAAATGTCTTTCAGGCTGTTAGATTTTGCAATCTTTCTCATCTCGCTTTCCGGAATTTTATAAAGCTCTTTCCAATTAGGATGACACGCCTGGCATAAGTCGAAACTCACCTTAGTTCCCATTGACACGGCAATTACCTCATTTTCATCGAGTTTCCGGCTGGTTTCAGGATCTTTATTCAAGTCTACTTTAACAATCAAAAGAACCCTGCCCATTGCATCGTCCCAAACAGATTTAATAACTTTACCTGTACTTTTCAGGGGATCCTTATTAATATGATTCTTATAATAGTGTCCGAAATATTCAAATGTTTTATATCCGTAATCTCTCCCGGAATGATTTAATCCCAAGGTCGGAAAATAATCTGCATTTCTGTTAGATCCCCAATCCTGGCAACCAAGAGCAGAAATAAGCAAAAAAGCTGTATCTTTCTCTGATGTTAAATTAGATATAAAATCTTGTAAATCCTGAGGATAATTTTCATAGTTTGCCGTCTTAATAAACTCATCAAAACTGTAAATAGTCCTTACGGTAGGCTCTCCTTGTTTATCAAATGTTGGCTGATCAATATATTTTATCATATTATATCCCTATTCTTTTAAAATTTTTATTCACATTATAAATAATTAGTGTGATATTATTTAATCTGTCAAGAAATTTTTATCCGGACATTTAATTTAGTTTATTTTTTCTCCATATTTTTCCTGAAAAAGGTACGTGTTTTTCTGGAATTTTCTAACCCTTATGTTTCACACCGTTCCTTAAACTATAGACAAATAAGCCAAATAGTCTTCAGGTTTGAAACGGGCACAGTAGGGTCCCGTAAGAAACCGAACAAGGATATTCTGGGATGCCACAAAGTCGGCATTGCCTGCATAGCCACAATTCAGACATCGAAAAGTCTCTTGTGTCTTTCGGTTTCCTTTATCAGCATGGTTACATCTCGGGCAAGTTATAGAAGTATTATACGCCGGAACAGACCGAAAGCTAACACGGTTGGTTTCGCACATCTGCTCGATTCGGTTTAAAATATATCCATATACCCAAACACTGACAAATCGACGAGTATTTTTAGAAAGTCGCCGTCTCTCTTTCATTTTATTCTTTAAGCCTTTTAATTTTTCAACGACAATGAGTTGTAAATCTTCCTTAAATATCTCGTTTATTGCGCCGTTGATGAAAGTTATGATTTCATTTTTAGTGCGATAATATCCCTTGCTACAGCGCTCTTTTCTGAGAAGTTTTTCGAGAAGAAGTTTATAACCTTTTCCGAAAAAACTTCCGTCACTGGCTGCAAACAGCTCGTTTATTCCAATGTCTATACCAAGCAGTTTTCCGCTTTCTTTTTTTGGCTCAGTTTTTATCTCGAAGCTGAATTGAATGTATTTTCTTGTGAGGATAATTGATTTCGACCTTTTGCCGAGAACATCTAGTTTATTCCAATGTTTATGCTTCTTGAGCGGGATAGATATTTTCATTTTGTTTCCAATAGAGAACAGGGTGACATTGAAATCAAAGTCCACCGTAGATACATCTTCTGACTGAGTATTAATCGTGACTGATAAAATAGCTTTCTTTCCATGGTGAACAGGTCGCGAGTAAGGATCATCTTTGGTTGCTTTTTCTTTTGCAGAAAGAACCATGCCATAGCCTTCTGAAAATGCATTTTTAATCATTCTGGCAGTTAACCATGTTCCGGTATCTTTTATACACTTTTGTATGTAGGTCGCATAACTTAAGTTAAACTGAGACACATCAGGAATATCGGGCTCGTAATTATCTATAAAGTAATTGACTATCAAAGCATACTCTTTGAGAATAAAATTAATTTTATCCTTCTTTGCTCTCGTTAACCACTTATCGAAATGCATTTTACTGCTGCGATTTAATTTCATAACAACCTGCTATCTTTTTTCTAAATATTCATCCATGGCTCTGCGTATTATTTCTGAGATAGATAGCCCTGTTTTTCCCGAAAGATCTCTCAATTTTTTCATTTGAGGACCTGTTAAATAATGATTAATCTTTTCCATTATCGCTCCTTTCACCTTACATTAAGTAGACAATTGAATTATTTGTCAAGTTATTTATTAATGTTTTCTATGATTATATCTTACCCATTTTTCTCCATATTTTTCCAGAAAAACATATAACTTTTTCTGGGATTTTTCAACTCTTATGTTTTATGCCCATGTAGATCACAAAAGCGATCGCAGCCACTACACAAGCCACCACCCCTGCGGCAAATCCTAACCAGAACATTACTGCTCCTTTTTGTTGTGTATTTTTATGATAAATTCATCGATATCGTAAAAATGCTCCTCTGTTTTATATGGCTCAAGTTTATTTTTTAGTGCCAAGAGTTCTTTTTTAACAAACTCTTTATCAGTGGAAATGATTGGATATAATCCCATCATCTTGCTTTTTAAAACAATCTGAGACACTCCGTCATGCTTATTGAATCTTAAACAGCCCTGGTAATTCTTTATCTGTTTATCCATCTCGGATTCTTCTATTTGACCGTGATAAATAAGATTATTTTCAGTATTGCCGGCTATGCCATAAATATGAAATTCAATTTCAGGTAATTCTTTCGCTAATTCGATCGCCATTGGAATACCATATTCAGCTTCTCTTGCCGGGTGAGCACACATAAATACCTTCGGATTATCTGATTGTTTATAGCTGATTGGATAGTCCCTTTTTTCTCCGAAAAACAAAGCAGCTATTTCCGCATTAATGCCCTTGGATTTCAGTTCTTTTTGCAGTTGCTCATTGTGGCAATAATGCTTAGCATCGGCACCGGTCACAATGCTGATTCGATTCGAGCTGCGCAACATCCTTATTACATCGCTCCCGTTCCAAAATATTATTCTTTTTCCTTCGTGATTCTTAAAAATATTGTAATCATTATCGAAATACAGTCCTAAGAAAAGAGTCGTGTCTTTTCGGTTTGCATATTTGTCTAACTTAATTTTATCGCCGTAAAAACTCATACCCTGGCAATAATGAACTGTAAATCCGGGAGGAGCATTACTATTTTGACATTTTATTATCTCACTGTTATCATCTTTAGTGCTCATTATTGTAGGCCACAGATCTCCATATTTACCGGATCTGCCTTTTGTCCATGCTGATTGTGCCTTTCCGCCTCTTTTATCCATGAAAAATTGACTATGATTCTTGATTATATTCGTTTCCCAATCCTTTCCGTAATAACAGGTCAAAAAATCATCTATATGATTAGGCATAAGATATTTATCACCAAGAAAGTCTACTTCTTGAGGATTATCGAACCATGATGCCTTTTGTATAAACTTAATTCCGGGAGTAGATTTTGGAAAAGACTCATAATAATTCCCGTTTTTATGAAAGAAAAATATATTAAGCGACACTGTTCTTTTGCAATAAACAAAATCATCGTTACGATTATGAAGCCAAAAACCATGTGCAATCAAAGCCTCATTAAGAGATTGACGCTGCTCGTCCGTAAGCTCAACAAAAACACCCATATCTATATCGGTATCCCAAGCCATAATATCCTTATATCTGCCATAACCCAACGCAACCCCATAAAGATTAACCCAGGGAATTTTTGCTTGATCAAACGCTGCCCTAAGCGCACCCATATCAGATATTATTTTAGTTTTCATGTCTGTCTTCAGAGCATTATATTCAATCATCATTACGTTATTAAAACATTTTACCATACTGTTCGGAAAGTCATCCTCTGTCCATTGACTCCTATGTGTTTCATACACATTATTAAACGCCGCCCCTTGTTTACTTACCACTTTTGGGGTAACAATAATTACGTTCTTTCCTTTCTCTCTTAATAGCTTCACTAATTTCCAGCCGTCTTCTTTTGTGAAATGCTCCAATACATCCCCGGCATAAATAAGATCATATTTATCTAAATTCGGCAGAACATCTAAAGCATTTCCTATATGAATTTTATCATAGATGTTTAATTGTATATCTCCAATATAATCTTTAAATATTTCTATTCCATCGATCCTGGTTTGCCAGTTTTCTTTTTTATAATTGCCGTTCCATATGTCTGTGTATTGTCTAAAAATCATTCCAATAAGACCAAAACCAACACCAATATCCAATATGGTTTTTGGTTTTATTTCTAAAATAATATTAGAAAGATATGATAAATGTTGAGGTCTACTTACTGGCATTATTTTCCCCTTATAAATATGATTCCAGCGTTACTAGCTGTATCGGCGATTGCATTAAATCTCTTTTTGTTGCCTGGTCCTGATAATTTTGCCAATATTCTCCAAGCCTCTTTAAAATTTCCATTAAGCTTAATTGCCTGCAAGCACATATCTCTTGCCTTATCATATTCTTTTAACGCCAAATGACACCTACTTAACATAACATAACTATCCGCCATCTCTGGCCCGCAATTAGCTGTTTCTAAATAGTAATTATAATAATATATGGCTAACTTATAGTCTTTCCTATACCAATACTCGCGAGCTAAATAATATTTTTCTCTCCTGCAGCCAGGTCTTTCCTTGACTACCGCACTTAATATCCTAAGCGCTCTGTCCGGATCTTTTTGATGCGCCGCAGAGTAACCATATCTCATCTTAATATCTGAATAATGTCCGTCCGAAGTACTTAAATGATTGTGTATTTTTCCAATCCATTTAATTATTTTATTATTCTTAAATAAACGGATTGAATTATGAACAACATTTTCGTTATTCATCGCAACCGTTTTAAAATACACTGCGTCTTTTTCAATTGTGGGGATTAACTCTCTTATTTTTTGTATTCCATTATCTTCGAGTTTCTCATCAGCATCAATTATCAAAACCCAATCTCCGGTGCATTTACTCAGGCTTTGATTTCTTGAAAATGCAAAATCGTCGCGCCATTTATATGCCTCGTCAGTATATATTTTGTCTGTGTATTTTTTTGCGATATTAATTGTGTTGTCATCTGATCCGGTATCTATTATTACAATTTCATCTGCTTCTTTGACTGATTCAAGAGCAGTCCCTAAACAACTTTCCTCATTCTTTACGATCATACTAACGGATAATTTCATTTAAAGTTCTCCCCTTTTATTTTTACTTAAATCATATCGTCCGTAATATGCTGTTCCTCTCAATGGCGGAGTATTTATTTTTTTGGATTTACCGTTTATTCCTAATATATTATCTATGTATTTTTTAGTAAACGAATGGGGATGTCCCGACGTTATTGATGTATTTAACCATTCAAATATTCTCAATATTTTCCCTGACTCACGAATAGTTCTTAATATTTTTTCCGGGTCCATAGTATGCTGCAGAACATTATAAATCCATATTTCATCTTGGCTTATTAACTTTATATCTTCAGCCGCAATATTCATGAATTTTATTTCTGATGCCAAATACCTTTCTTTTACCCAAGAAGGAAATCTACATGGATCTATCACGTATGACCTTCCTCTCGATGCAACACGTCCGCTATAAACAGGACTATTATTGCACTGATCTTTCGTTGGAGCTTTCAATAATAAAGAGCTCGGACCTCCTCCAATATCTAATACAGACGCCCCATGTAAATCTAAATATTTTATTCCATATTGTTCAATAATGTCTATTTCCATAAATTTAGCATATTCTAATTGTTTTATTTCCTCGTTAAGTGTATTGGAGCAAGTTCCCCACCAATCAGATTCCCATTTCTGAGCTTGCTCCCATTCTTGAGCTTGCTCTATTTCAACATCCGGCATCCTTTCAATATAATGCCATCCCTTAGTTCCATCTCCCTTTGCTGATAAATATAGTTGATAAAGATCGTCGAACCATTTTTGAAATTCCCATTTAACAACATCCATAAAATATCTTTCGCCGTGTTTTCTAATAATTTTAGGATCTAACGTATCGATATTTTTTGCCGCCTCTACAAAATCATTTAATGTATCACATCGAAACCCGGTGACACCATTAATTACTGTATCTAGAAATGCTCCAAAATTTGTTGTAAGCACTGGTGTTCCGGATATCTGGGCTTCCACGTTTGTTCCTCCGAATGGTTCTAAATATAAAGTTGGAACAAATACAGCTTTTGCCTTTGCAACCGCTTCTTTTCTTTTGTCTTTAGAAAGAAATCCAATATATTCAAGATTATCGCCTTCTACAGTAAATTCATCTGTAATCAATTTACCATTTTCAAACGACTTAAATCCCTGCCCCGCTATCCTAAGCTTCATTCCTAATGCTTTAGCGGTCTTAATTGCTGTTAATATTCCCTTTCTCGTTATTAGTCTTCCAAAATATAAAAAATAATCATCTTTTTTCTCTTCGTATCTAAAATCGTCCGGATTAAAATAATTAGGAATAACTCTATCATAATAATTTCCATTTAAGCTTTTACGAGGATGATTACTCCCATAGGTAAAGTTCTGTATGTAAGAGCTTTCGAAAGCTTTATATTTTTCACAACTACCTCGATATCCAATACCGGGTTCACATACTAAAAACAATCCTGATTTTTTGGTAATTTCTTTAAAATATGTACCCATGGGGTTGAGTATAAAATCGTCCGGTTTTTTATTTTTACTAAGATGGGCCAATACTCTATTGATATACTTTCTTTTAAGAGTAGTTTCTTTGCCGTTAAAATCATGGCGAAACATTTCTTTATGATAGTCATATCCTATATTCTCATTATTTCCAGGATCACCCCACTGTTTCCTTAGTTCTTGGAGAGTATGGGTTTGAATAAACTGTGTACATTCAGCATTTGATCCCTCTGCCCCATATAAGATAACCTCATGTCCTAACGACACTAACATTTTACATAATTTAAATATTTTCTGTGTGAATGCGCATCCAACGTATTCGTCAGATACCGGCAAATGAACAAGTCCAAGATAGTGAAATCGATATTTCCTTTTAACTTCTTTAGCCATTAATGGCTTTTCTCCCACAAATTCCCTTCCGTAATACGGATTAATCATATTTTCTCCCCTTTTTCCTATTTTAATTATTGCGATATAATGTCAAGATAAATGTCGCGATTTTTACCATAAATCCCTTTTTAATTTTAATTTTATAAGACTGCGTAAAAAACATATACAATAGCTTCTCCTTGACTACATCCCTCATCCTTAGTAATTGTCGCTTCAATACTCACAGATCCACTATAATATTTTACCTTATTACATGTTCCAGACCACAAATAAGCACCTCCTCTTGCGCAAGGAACTTCTGTATGAAATCCTAGATCGTCAAGCAGTCCGGCGCCTGCGCCGCCTAAATCTCCTACAAATCCATCAGAAACTACAGCATCGCCTACCTCAAATAAATTATTTGCCTGATCCCCATTCCATGCAGTTATTACTAATATATGAACAGCCGTCACTATTATTGCATCCCCTGTACTAAATACAACAACAGGACTCGTAGTATCAAATTTTATTATCTTTTCAGCCATAAAAATACCCGGATCACCTTCTGCGCCCGTATCGCCCGTAATGCCAGTATCACCTTCTTCTCCCGTATCACCTTCAGAACCGGTATCGCCATCTATGCCCTGAGGACCAGTATCACCTTCAGCTCCAGTGTCACCCTCAACTCCGGTGTCACCTTCGGCTCCAGTATCTCCGTCATCGCCTTTCCTTATCCATGTTAATAATACTTCATCGTTATCACCAAAAGAACCATTGCCAGTTAACCATGTAACGCCAAATGTATAAAAATTACCAGAATCTTCAGTAGTATTAATAGTATAGGTGTGATAATTAGTTGAAACAGCTTCTTCGAAAATTTTTATTGTATCGCCAGCACTAATTAGAGCAAGCAATGCATCAACATCTATACCATTTCGATCTTTATCGGAAATATAAATTTCAGTAACATTAGCCGGAGTTCCGTTATCGTATTCAATATATCTATCCTCTGGAGTTTTTTCAATATCTGTACTAAATTTATATGGTATATTAAATCCACCTACTGCACCATCAATTCCGGTATCACCTTCATTGCCTTGAATACCTTGAGAACCGGTATCACCTTCATTGCCTTGAATACCTTGAGAACCGGTATCACCTTCATTGCCTTGAATACCTTGAGAACCGGTATCACCTTCATTGC
>Ga0222640_1000628_pt1 | contig 10694 bp, 20 predicted proteins | sample AntAcemetagen187_FD_181144 | JGI IMG/M metagenome (GOLD analysis project Ga0222640, IMG submission 181144) | Saline water microbial communities from Ace Lake, Antarctica - #187 | ecosystem: Environmental > Aquatic > Non-marine Saline and Alkaline > Saline | place: Antarctica: Ace Lake... | reverse complement strand
GCCGAGGTTGTTGCAGGTTTGGGCATTCATCCAAGCAACATTATTATAACCGATTCAAAGCTAATCAAAGCAAGGGTTGAAGCAGTTCAACGAACAGGGGCGTTGGTTTATATGGCGGTACATCCTAGAGCAGGACGATTCAACGAGAAAACGAATGGCGAGGCTCTTGAAACTGTTAAAAATAACTATAAGATGTATGATGGTGTTGTGATTGATTTTGAGATTAATTTTCAGTCAATTGATTTCTTGCGTGCTGTGAGGCTGTTGATTGGCAAAACTCCACTTAGTATAGCTCCTATATCAAGAATTGACTTTATGACCAAATTCTACCCACAGCTTGCCGATATGCTGGACTTGGGTATAATGTGGTGGAATTACTCTTATGACTATGCTTCAATGTTGGAGCATCTTCACAAATATCAATTTCACAAATCAGTTAAGCAAAACTTCCTACTAGCACTTGGCAACAAGTATAATGATATTTTGACTGATAAAAGAAACGAAGAAATAGTCAGAAACTTACCAATTCGGTGCGGTGCGTTCAACCCTAAGCGTTCAAATCGTGGGTGGTCTGAAATAAAAAGAATGAAAGATTTGTTGCAGGTGAATAAATGAAACTAGAATATGAGTTTATTGGTGAGCCTGAATATGATTTTACTGGCAAGTGGCAAGGGGGAAGACGTGTTTATATTTTGATACGTGATTGCTTTATAATTATAAATGGCAAGGTTTATAAGATACCAAAAGGGTATGAATGGGATGGTTGGACTATTCCAATGTTTATACAAAACTTTTTTGATTTGATGCAAGACCCTATCCCTGCACTTGTACACGATTGGTTTTATATTAATGCGGGGTTGTATAAAAGAATAACAAGAGCCGTTGCAGATAGATTGTTGCGAAACATTGCACTTGATAGAAAAAACCAAAGACGTGAGGTTTTGATTGCATATCGGGCAGTAAGAATTTTGTCTGGTCCTATTTGGAGAAAATATAAACGTAAAAACAAGAAGGATAAGGAGTAAAAATGATTAATCTAGTGGATGTTTTGTTAAAAGTTGTTGCCTTTGTCTTGGATAGAAAAGATAAAAAAGAGGCTAAAAAGTTTGAAACTAAAAAGGAGCAAAGTAATTATGATGAAGAAATATATAATGATATTATTGGTAATATTGAGTTTTTGCGTATCAAGCTGCAAGACCTTAAAAAGCCACAATGCTGACATTGTTTTACATCCTGATCAATATGTGATTATTGCTGATGTGGACGATGATATGATTGAGATTTTTATTCCTGAAAAAAATGGCATGATGACTTATTATGGATGGACTCCAATGAATAGCTATAAAGGTTGGACTTTAGTCAAAAAAACCTACTAATACACTTTCAAGGTGTCAAATATCTGTATGTGGTACACTTTAAAGGTGATAGATAGTTCCATATAATGCAACCATCTCGTTTGGTTAGTACAACTACCCAGTTTATTGATTCTCTAACTTAGATACCATTTTACTTAATCTGCCAATTTCTATAATCGTTTCCTTAAACTTTGTAGCCCTAGATATTGTTGCTAACGAATCCTGCAATTGCTTGATTCTAGCCTTGCAACTTTTTATATCACTTGGATTTGAGTTAATTGCTTCGAAAAAGTCCATAAAATCGTTACCTTTCATTATCTACCTCCAGTTTAATTGGATATTCGTTTTGATAATTAGGTGCGTTACAATTTGTAAAATCACACATTGATATTCTATCATCTTCATCCAAATTAAACAAATGCCTATTGGCAATATTACGCCTACAATTTAAGTTCTCACAGTTTTCTCTTACACAGAATGTTATGTCGTTATTCATATAGTTTTTTACTTTCCTTTTCCATTTTCTTCTGTCCAATTTTGGCAAGTTTCCAAAAGATTTTCTTGTCAACATTAAATGGTCTACTGCCAACAAACTTTAAATCAACACCTTCGTCTGTTGGAATCGACCAATAAGCAATAACCATCTTTCTTGTTGTTTTTGCAAACCATTGACAAATCTCCATTCTTTCTTGTTTACCGCTTGACAATAAGTTTTTATTACAGGTATTCAATTCTAAATCATCAATTCTTTTATTGTATTGCTTCATCATTACTCCTTATTTATTATACCCAATCAAGTATAAAATCGCCATATTGTTGATTTTTATAACCTATCAGGTATCATTTATTTTTGTCAAAAAGGGGCGTTGTTGGTAAAACATAAAGACAGTCGGTGTGGGATTTCGCACCCACATTTAGAGATTCTAGCTCTCCGTCCTTTTTAAATGAACCGACTGCACCGCCCCAACATTAAAAGCCGAAGAACGGATTCGAACCGTTGACCTGCTGATTACAAATCAGCTGCTCTGCCAACTGAGCTACTTCGGCATAAATCATTAACTACAACTCAATATCATGCTCGTGTATCAATCCTTGCGGGTCATAGATACATAGCTTTTGACTTGGCTGGCTTGTTTTTCTAATATCCTTTGCAAATGTTTCAACTCCACAAAGCGATCCAACCATCTTAACCTCAACGGAATGCTCCATCAAACTTTCCAAATGATGCTTATGTCCTATGAAAATTTTATATGGCTTTTCGTACATCATACTAATATTGGTTGCTGCTTTTTTAAGCTTATCTCTATCTCCATGCGTTCCAACAATGCAATGACCACATATATCTGCAACAATCCATTGCTCGTCAATCTCATTTTCAACGTGGGTAATATTTGGATAGTCAGCAAAAACTTGTTCAAGCATTGCAGGGATAAGCAACTCAAAGTTTTCTGTATCAAGTGCATCTTTTTTATTTAAGGTAAACCTAGAATGATTTCCATAGGTGTTGTAAAATTTCACCTCACATATTTGCGACAATTCTTTAAGCAACATTGCAATTAGGTTGACTGATTCCCTCACTTGCCTTGTAACGTTAAACTCTGCTTCAACCCTTGTTGATACATGAATTAAACCATGTATCATATCACCTAAATTCATCACGTGGATTGTTTCGATATTATATAGCCGACAATCATCCCATACCTCTTCTAACAAAGCTTTAACCCTACTGGTTGCAACATCTAGATTAAATGTATTCCAATGATTGTCGCACTCCATACCAATATGCCAATCAGCAAGACATAGTTGAGCTTCAAGCGAACTTGTAACTCTTGCTTGGGTGGGTTCGTATTCACACGGCTTAACATCTGCAACAATATCTCGTGCCTTTTCTAGCCAATAATCTTTGCTACGATAACGCTCTAATTCTCTTTGATTATCAGCAATTTCTTTGGCTTGAAGTTTTGTTCTGTATAGCTTTTTCTTTTGTTGTAAGCTCTGTTCAACGCAATTGTCTATGTCTTCAAGTTCTTCATCCAATACGGGGACATCATCCTTGGTTATTCCAAATGCAGTTTTGATAACGTGAAAATCGTTTCTATCTATATTGAGTTCCAAGCAAGCTTGATTGATAGTCATTTTTTGACCACAATATAGATTTTTCAACAGCTTCAACTTAATCTTGGTTATTGAAACACTTACCTTATTGCTATTGACAATGAAGTAATCTCCCTTGTCTATCTTTTCGGGGACTTGCTCATCATCTCCAGCAAGCTCAACTGGTTCTGGAATTATAACATTTTTATAATAGTCTTGCTTCATTGCGACTCGCTCCGTAATTGGAACACGTGAGAATGCCTTTGCAATTGTGTTGTTATTAATTCCAAGTGCCTTTGATATAGCACTATAATCATGCCCAGCTTTGTACATTTCTTTTGCTTTTTCTTTCCAATTGATTTTCTTGTTGTTCATATTTATTTGATCCCTAATTTGTTTTTATTATTATCTGCGTTAATCTTAACAATTGGATCATTCGTTCCAATATAATACGTCCTATTTATTTTATCGCTCTTATAAATTCCCGCACCATCTTGAACCATTCTAATAACCGTTCTTCTCTTATCCTTAGACGTTACGCCCAGTTTCTCAATGTATAGCTCCAAGTCTGCCCGTACCAACATCCCTACTACTTTGAGATGCTCAATAGTTTTTTCTGTAATATCAGTCAAGTCAACCTTTTTCTTGCTCATTGAAGTTTTTGGATTGTATTCCAAATCACTCACAACAAAATGCCCCTGATTGAACTTAATCACCAATGGTGGTCGTGGCTCATAATCTCTAGTCATAATGTCAATACAATAGCAATCTTCTTCCTCAGCGTGTGGTGTCATTGTTATTGAACCATCGCAAGCCCTACTTGGAGCGTTACTTCCTGCACCTCTATCTCGCTGATCTCTATCTCCTGCAACTCCCTTGGCATCGTGATGCACCAATATCAACGAGGCGTTACTCTTCCCACATATTCCTCCCAAACGACCCAACACCCTTTTCATGTCTTGTGTTTTATTCTCATCGCCATCATGCACCAAGTAAAGGGGGTCTATTATAATTATAGCAGGCTCGTGTATCAACGCCTCTTTTTCAACCACGTCAAGAATCGGTTCTAATGTATATTGTCGCAAATTAAGAATAATCAAATCAGAACTTTTGTTATCTATTGATAAATTATTTGCCATTTTTCTCATACGTTTTTGCAATTTACCCATTTTAAGTTCCAAATTGACATACATAACCTTATGTGCTTTTGTTGGTTGTAGCTCCAAAAAACTCTTATTGTGCGAAACTGACAAGGCGAGTTGCAATGTGAAAAATGTTTTCCGGCTTTTACTTGGTGCAATTATCATCAGCATATCTGTACGCTCAAGAAAATTTTCAATCAGCACCTCTTCTCTGTTAAATTTAGTAACCATAAACTGGTCGAATGGATAGGATACACTTTCATATTGATTTGGTGGCGGTGGCTCTTTAACCTTGTTTAAGTTTCTCAGGCTTAGGATGGGGCATTCAATCACTTCGTTGTATTCCTCGCCTAGTGCCTTTGTAGCGGAGTTATAATCTCCACCATGTTCAAGTATGGAATAGACTGCAAATGGCGTGTACCCCTGCCCAGCTTCGAATCCTGTGGCATTAGACGTAAACATATACAAATGTTGACCATTCCAAGTTGCCGAGATACCTTGTTTCTTTCCTGGTCTAGTCCATTGTTGCTCTGCCCCATTCTTGAATAAGCTCCAACCATGATTGACAAGTAGTGTTGGAATATCTGCTTTTTCGTTATAAGTATCGCCAGGACGTTCCTCGTTGGTTGATGAAGTTGACAAAACTGATTGTTGCTCGTCTTCTTTTGCAAGCGAATAGTCTTTAAACTTTTTTGACTTCATATTGACTTTAATGTCGGCATCGTGCGATAAGAAACGAAGTCGGTTGTTATTCTTACAAGCAGCATCAATCTCAATGCCATACTCATTCAAATAGTATTGCTCTAAATTAAGAAACGCATCTTTAAACTTCTCACTCTCAACCTTAACAATTGTAGCAACTCCTGTGCCTGATACGGATAGGAAAGATGACAGAGTAAATGGATCGCTTGCAATCTTATCCCTAAACTCTGTTGGGTTATCAATGTGGTCAAAATCTATGCACATTAAACCATTAAGGCTATTACAACCACCTTTTTTTATTGACTGAAAATCCCCTGATAAGGTTACACTTGGAAGATGCGTTTTAAGGTGCTTATCACCCTTTTTTATCATTGTTATTAATCGCTTTGTTGCTGGCTTTGGATTCTTTATCTTTTCAAAAAATTCTTGTAAGGTAATCAATTGTGGTTTAGATGTACGAGTCTCAAAGTAGCTGAATGAGTAATCTTGTTGCATGGTTTCCCTTTATTATTATAAATTAAATTGTTGTTGATTGAATTGTGGTTCTGCCAATCTTTTTGTTGCTATCTCGAAGTACTTACCATTTAATTCAATACCTATAAATCTTCTGTTAAGATTTTTACAAGCTACTCCTGTTGTTCCAGAACCCATTGTGAAGTCTAATACTGTTTCATTTTCGTTGGTGTATGTTTTGATTAGGTATTCCATTAGTGCTACTGGTTTTTGGGTTGGGTGAACTCTGTTTAATCTGTTTGCCATTGAAAATTCTTGTATACTTTTTGGATAGTATAAGTCATTTACATATTCTTCTTGTATTGAGTTACTGGTAGCAATTTCATTTTTTTTCATAGACATTCCCATTTTTTTCCTCATTTTCCCTTTAGTCTTTTGAGGAAAATAAGTTGCTCTTCCTTTAGAAGAAAATACATGGATAAGTTCATGTATCTTTAGAGGTTGATGTTTTGCTAATTGTGCATTCCCTGCAAGTTTTTTATTAAACACCCAATCATACTTATAGTTCTTAATATTACTCATTCTTAAAGCAGAGCTAAAAGGTTCACTACCAAACAATACAATAGCTCCGTTTGGTTTTATGAGTTTGTTTAGTCTTATCCACATTTCATCGAAAGGAATAACACTATCCCATTTACAAGCTGTTGTACCGTATGGTGGGTCTGTAATAATCGCATCAACCTTAACTCCTTGCTCTATCAGTCTATCCATTACTTCTAGGCAATCTCCTTTATATAAATCAATCATTCTTTTCTCCTTGATGCCTTATAAAATACTTAGCTTGCTCCAATATCCACTCGGCAGTCAAAACTCTAGTACCCAAAAAATAGAAATGGCAGTTATAATCAGCTCGGAATGCTTTGAGTGATCCAATCACACCCTTCCATCTAACATCAGGAGCAACAATTCGCTTCAATCCTTGCTTGCGTTGCATTTGGTATATCTTGTTGCAGACTGGCAACATATCCCTAGCAACGCCAGAGATTGCTATTGCGTAGAAGTCAAATGTTGATTTCATTCGTGCCAGTTCTCTACCAAACCGCTCTCTGTTCTTATGATCACAAGTGCCAATTAGGTCTTTGATAGACTTATGCTCAATGCAGAATTTATCTTCATATCCCTGAATTGAATAGTCACCAGTTTTCAACCCGGCAACAACCACCTTGACATTCGTGAAGTTGAGTGGTTTCTTTTCACGAGTATCTTGTACTATCACAAGATCCGACATTAGTAATCCCTCGTTTTAGAAGTTTCAAGTTCCTCCCTTAAAAAATTCAAATGCCGTTGTTGCAACTCAATATTATCCATAACGTGAGTTATCCTTAATTGTTCAGATGCAATTTTACTTTCCATGCTTGCAATTTCTTCTTCTATCAAATATGATTCATTCATTTTTACTCCTTATTTTATTCCAAGTTTCATTATCTTCATCAATATTTTCTATATCATCGCTGTCCAACCCCTCATCTTCACGTTCTAAATATTCGTCAAGTTCTCTGTCCATATACATATCTCTACGTTCTGCTGAATATCCATTCATTTGTTTTCTCCTTGTAATTCGTCAAGTATTTCAAATATTTTATCATCATCATTAACACACAATGCGTCAATCATTTCAATATTCCCAATTAATCTTGATTTGGGTATGTTTCTTTTTTCACACTCTTCCGTAAATTCATAATACGTCATTTTATACCCCTTTCTTATCCATCAAATATTTTTCAACCCAATTCAATTTGGCTCGCTCAAATTGTAAATTAACGGTCAACATATTTATTGTCTTTTCTGTTACTATCTTCTCGTGTTCCAGTTTTTCTATACTTAGATTTTTTAAATGTCTCATAATGCCCTCAAAAGGTTGCCCCATTTCAGGGGCGTTGTTAGTTAGAATACCACAGTTGTATCACCTGGAACTGTACTAGCTCCAATGGGTGGTGTTGTCACAAACTCTTGTACTGGTTGTGCCGATACTGCGTTGTTTGATTTGCTATAAGACTTGATGTCGTTATTCTTGCCATCTTTAGATATTACAACATCAACCATCAGCGGAATGTTATGCAAATCTTCTGAATCAGCAACACTCTCACCCTTTCCACAAGCAAAGCACAAAGCAGATAATGCCTTATGTGCTATCGATACCGCCATAGGATTTGGGTTTTTGATGTTATAATTTTGATACAAAGTTCTATTGGTTTGATCCCCAGATAGAATCGTATATTGTAAACTTAGATATGAGCCATCGCCCGCCCTAGTATCTCTCAATTCGGATGCAACAATCATCACTTCATATTTTCCCTTAGGCAATGGTGTATAAGCTCCCATTGAATCTGCTTCTGCCTTGTCTGGTGTAAAATTAATATTTGCCATTTCGTTTTCCTCTATTTCGTTTTAATTTTTTGTTATTCTACTACTAACTTCTTCAACCAACTTTTCAAATTCCTCCAATCTCTTTTCTATCATTTTCATTTCCTCCACTATATCACACTTTTCTATTCTGTCAACATAAATATTTGTTTTTTTTGGATAACTTGAACAATAACTAATAAAATCAATCCATTTACGCCCTGATTCACGCAGATTAAAGTAGCATTGCCATTTGTAAGAAGGATCAAAACTTCCCCGCTCAATTGTAGCATAGTGAGTTGTTGCTATTACTGACTTAATCTCAATAACGCCATCATCTAGCACCAATCCATCAGGGGAACAACCGGTCTTTCCATTGTCGTAAAAGCCACCATTGCCAACATCAACAAAGAACATATCTTCATATAACATTCTAGCAATTGGCTCTTCTTCGTGTCCACGCTCCATGTGAGAGTTTTTGTAGTCATTCGTTGTGATTCGTTTACCTGTGATCCGCTCAACTGCAATATCAACCGCCAACTTCTTTGCAGGTTCGCCAAATGACTTGCCATAGTTTGCCATGATTTTACCGATTGCCGAGCCTGTAACTTTTCCAGCTCTCATATCCAGCCACTCATCGGTATTTTGTTGACAATCAATCCACATTATTAGCCACCAGTTCAGGGTTGTCGTGGATGTTGCCGATTATTTCTATATCGTCGTCTGTTATCAAATAACATCCCGCAATTCTATCATCACCATATCCAACATATCCAGCAAGAGTTTTCACATATTCAACGACATAAGATTCTTCATATGTAGGATTACTTATTATATCCCCCTCGTAAATCTCGACACCGTTCTTGTCTTTTAGTCCAGTGTATAGTTCGATGATAACATTTACAATCTCTTCAACTACTAAGTTTCCAAATTGAGATGCAAACAATACAAAAGGTTGACCATCTGAACCTAATTGTATTTGACCATCTTTTCTGTACTTGTTTATTTCTTTATCCCAAGCTCTAAACTTGATATCTCTCATGATTTTGCCTCCTCAATCAACGCCTTTTCATTTGCCAGTTCGGGGTTGTCGTGGACGTTGCTAGCTTTTACAAAATTATAATTTAATTCTTCCCAAGCTTCAAAATCATCTCTTTGCAAATACCAACCCACGTTCATAGTATGACTCTCATTCATTCCGTCACAATACGTAACAATAAATCCGTCTTTATCGACATCCCCCTCGTAAATCTCGACACCGTTCTTGTCTTTCAAGCCTGTGTATTGTTCTAGAATTATATCGTATATATTTTCAGTTCGTAATTCGCAACCATCTGATATTAGTAGAAAAGGTTGACCATCTAAACCTAGTTGTATTTGACCATCTTTTCTGTACTTGTTTATTTTATTATCCCACGCTCTAAACTTGATATCTCTCATTGTTTCGCCTCCTCAATCAACGCCTTTTCATTCGCCTTGCTAATTGTTACCCTTTGTTTTACCTTATCAAGGTTTCCGTCTCTTTGGTAAGCAACAATGGCATTCTTCCACATAGGTGTATCGGGTAACAGTTCAGCCTTTGTTATTCTTGGCTTTTCCTTACTAATACGCAAACCCTCAACTGTCTCGCCCATCATTCGCACGTTATCGTCAACATATACCGTTATAGGTGTTCCGCTCCAATCATCAATAAATGGCGACCCAGTCAAGTCTTTCATGGTTCTACTATTTGTTGCATTCAATATCATTGGTTTGAGTTTTTCGCCTTGCCTGATTTCCTTTTCAGCAAACGTGATAGTGTTAAAATTATCCCTAGTCCGCTTGGTTTGATCTGGCAACAACTCACATCGTTCAACTGTCAGAATTGTTGGTCCAACTATATCGCCGCTGCTTAAATATGGCGAGTTGAACGCTTTTCTATAATGCGTCTTTTCTCTTTCTGTTTTTTCTTTATCTGTCATAGTGTTTCCTTTGTTTTATAATAATGCTGTTTTTAGTTGACTGATTATCTCTCCGCCATACTCATTTAACGTTAAATTGATAAATTGAGTGACCGTATATTTGTCATCCATATCTATTTCGTGATTCTTGAAATAGTTATCTCTACCAAACTCACAGCTACCTGTCAATTTATTATGCCAGTCATAGAACTTAGAAGCTGGATATTTTAGACTCATATCAAATTGTGATATAAAAGATTCTATCTTATCATCAATTGACATAGTATCGAATATCTTTTTTTGTAAGCTATCTACAGCTTGTTTTATTGATTTTCCGTGAGCGAATAGGTTATGACCTTTAGCTACAAACGTTGTTGTTAAGGTTAAATCTTTGTTTATTATATTAACTTTTGCAATATTTAATTTTATGCTTTTAAATATGCAGGGTATCCCATCAATATAACAAACTTTTACATTGTTGAAACTTTTAATATCGCCATAGCCATAGCCATCGCCATAGCCAGAGCCATCGCCAGAGCCATCGCCATCGCCAGAGCCATCGCCAGAGCCATCGCCATAGCCATAGCCATAGCACTAGCCATAGC
>Ga0222640_1000621_pt1 | contig 10785 bp, 15 predicted proteins | sample AntAcemetagen187_FD_181144 | JGI IMG/M metagenome (GOLD analysis project Ga0222640, IMG submission 181144) | Saline water microbial communities from Ace Lake, Antarctica - #187 | ecosystem: Environmental > Aquatic > Non-marine Saline and Alkaline > Saline | place: Antarctica: Ace Lake... | reverse complement strand
TCCCAGGTAGCTATTGCTAAATCTTCCGATATGGAATAATAAATGATGGTTGATACATTCTCCTCAGATATTTCTACTATGTGGAACATATCTTTCTTTCCTTTTAAAACTTCCCATCTTAACATTTACATTCCTCCACGTCTTTAATATACTTACATCTTATCATATGTTTATACCTAATAATAAGATAGTTTTAATAAAATTAACCAACCATATTTGGTATATCAAACAACCATATTTGGTATATCAAACAACCATATTTGGTATATCAAACAACCATATTTGGTATATGACTTTTTTTTAAAACGGTGTCATAGCTAAAGTTAGACATCGTTTTTTTGCTTCTAACTAGCATTAAGAACTAGAACTATGAACTAATTCACTTAACTAATGCATTCGCTTTTATACCTAAAGAGACTAAAAGAAAGGGCATCTAAAGAAAGGGCAAAAGAGCTCGTGTATTTTAGCAGTACTCCCTATAGAGTTACTAGTTTAAAGGGGCAATTATTTAATCGTATTTAAATACCCTTTTTACACTTTAGGTTCTAATTGTATGTCTTTCTTATTTTAGAAGTAGAAACACTATAGAAAAGTAGGTACGATTTAATTTTAGGCAGGTTATTTAGTTGCAGATTATTCTGGATACTGGAAAACAATTATAGTTGGGGTTAGAAGTATACCACTTAGGGGTATAAGGTATGTTAATTAAAATTTAATTTTTAAGAACAATGCTTTGAGTTTAAAGGGTGACAGAGAGCCACTAAAGTATAATCCTTATTCATACTTCATATAGAGTATAGTAACATCTAAAAAGAAACTCTTTAGAAGCAGGTCTTTCTTTAGCTTTGATTTTAGAAACGAAGAGCGTCAATTTTGAACGAAGTGAGAAATTGAGGTTACTGATTTTTATCTTTATTCCTTTTTATATCTTTACTACTTTTAGGGAAATCCGTGCCTTGATATGACAGCGTTTTAGGTACCAACCGGTATCAAAAATCGGACTTTTTAGTAAAACCGGTATCAAAAATCGGACTTTTTTTAGTAAAACCGGTATCAAAAATCGGACTTTTTTATGTCCATAATTACTCTTGGGAATATAACCACAATATGTAAGCATTACTAACTGGATACAGAAAATATAATCTGAGATAAAAAGTATTGACAGATTATATCGGTTGTAGTATAATTAACTTATCAGATGGAGGGAGGGTTTTAAATATATGAATTACCAAGAAGTGTACTGTATGTTATTTCCACCCTTGGTGGAAAAGAATAGGTACAATAAAGTAGTTATCACACCAAAACAGTATAAGTTTATAAATGATTTATCAAAGAGTACAGGCAAAGGAATAAGTCTATACCAACAAGCAAACATAACTAAAGAGGATGGTATTAAAATAATTGGTACATTGTTAGCTGAAAGGCAGGAAAGTAAATATTTAACAGAAAAGTTTATTAATGAAACGCTAAGTGAATATGATGCACAGCTTTCAAGGACAGGATATATACAATATGCAAACTATCTTACAACAGAGAAAAAAAGAGATAGGCAAGTAAATGAGTATATAGAAGAATATACTCAGGCAAAACAATTAGAAGAGGATAGGTATGACGAGTCGGTGTTAAGAGTAATTGAACATTTGAAGGGTGTTAAGGGAGAGATGGGGTACATAGAATTTAACCGTAAAGTAGTTACAAAGGGAAAATTAATGTATTCAGATGGGAGTTATACAGAGTATAGAATAGGGTTTACATTCACAGAGTTTAGAGAGATGTTAGAGGGTGGTCGTAAATACTCTATTCCTGATAGTAGGAAGGGGATTAATTTACTTGAGTATGTTAATGAAATGATAAGACCTAGTAAGCTTTATGTAGTAAACAGTGATGGCAACAAAAACACAGCAAACAAAATTGTAGTGTTGGAGGGAAGAGGATTATGAGTATGACAGATAATAGTTTAATGGTAAAGAATAACCTAGCAATGAGTTTCGTAAAGATAAGACACGCAGAAGCAAAGGTATTACTTGCAATATTAAGTAAAGCTTCTCTGAATAAAAGAACACATAAATCAAATAGTAAAGAGGTAACACTAGAAACTAAAGAGTTAAAGAAACTTATGTGGGCAGAGGGTAACTTAACACTGAAAAAAATGGAGGAAATATTTGCAGATTTTAAAAATGTTGTGAATGTATATAGAGATTTAAGTACTGAGGTTAGTGACAATATCGTATTGTTAGAGAGGTACACTTTTGGTAAAGAGGAGTCCAAGTTTTTAATTACAGAGAGCTTATCTGAATTTTTAGAAGAACCAGAAAATAATTTCTGTATAATAACAATGCTTGAAGCAATGAAGTTAAAAGATAAACACGCTTTTAATCTATATTTATTCTGTGCTAAGTGGGAAACTGTAGGGTATTATGAGTTTAAAACAATACAGGCATTTAGACAGGCATTAAACATTTCAGACTCTTATACAGTAAAGAACATTTCACAAAAAGTATTGAAACTTAAAGAGGGTAGGTACACTCTATTAGAGGAGATAAATAGAGATACAAGATTTAGTATAAAAATTGAACCCATATTGTATGGTAAACAAAAAATTACAGGTTATAGATTGTACATACGTAGAAAGATTGATAGTAAAAAACCGCATGAGATAATAGGGTTTCTAAAGGGTAAAACTAAAGCAAGTACATCACCTATTTTGGTTAAAGCCAAAGCTAGATTGGCAGAGAGAGACATTATTATGAGAGCCATTAAATTAGAAGAAGAATTTAGATTTGTGGCAAAAGAAAGAAACTTTGATTTAACTGAAAATATGGATGAAAACATTGAGTTATTTAAAGTTCTATTAAAAGAATTAACATTTGAAGATATTTATATGAGAATTCGTTGGTTGTTTAGAGAAAACAATACACAAGAACTACATGGTTTTAGTCCTGAGTTATTTGTAAGTGAGAAATTTAATGCTGAGTATAAAAGTAATTAAATATTCGTGGGAGAATATTTAAAAGAGGATGGTAATAATTATGGTGAAGTACAATGGTCAGGAATTTATACTTAACAACTGTGGGTATTATGTTAGTAGAAGAGGGTTAGATATTATAGGTTTGTTGCACAGATATAAGTATGAGATAGAACATAATTGTGTAATACCTAAAGGCATGGTCATACATCATAAGAACTTTGATAAACTGGATAATGATATAGATAATTTACAAATCATGACAAGGGCAAAGCACAATAAAATCCACCATGAAGGAACTAAACATTCAGAAGAAGCTAAGAGAAAGATAGGTGACTCACACAGAGGAAAACCTCGTTCGCAAGAAGTTAGGTTTAAGATAAGTGAGGGAGTATCTAGGTATAATGAAAACAAAAGAAAAAATAAAACGGCATAGAAATTGAGAGGATGGGCGGTAAAATGAAAATAGTATGTGAATGTGGGAATGAATTAGAGTTTGTGATAGATGATGTTTATATAACAGATAGGGAAGGTTCAATATGTGTTCAGAAGGAAGGTGATATAAGGATAGTTACTGAGTATGATAAAGTTTGGATAACCTGTAATAAATGTGGCAAGGCAATACATTTCTACACGTAATGATAAGAAAAGAAAAATTTTGGCGGGAAGTTAAAGGGATAAAGGTATTAGAATAATATGATAGAGATTGTTAATAGATATAAAGAAAGAAAGAAAGAAAGAGATACTTAAAGCAACTAACAATTGTTATAAGTATCTTTTTTAATGTGATATAATATAAATGCGGTATGGAGAAGCTTGGTTTCTCGCTTGGCTCATAACCAAGAGTTACGTGGGTTCAAATCCCACTACCGCAATTCTTCTTTTAACAATCCAAATGTAAGTATTACTTATCCTAGAGTATTCACCTACTGTCGCGTATCAAGTAACAATAATCTAATTTCAAGGATGGAAAATATGTGGTATAATACTAGTTATCGGGTTCTACTGTTAATAATAATAGTCCTCCTAGCTATTTATTTTATTAATACGTATAGCTATTTGATAGGGAACACTGGTGTAAATGACAGGCTAGTGTTCCTTATCTATTTGTGTATTTAATGTAGGGGAGGTATTAACGATATGACAATGTTAGAGTCTATGTGTGATGAACAGGTAAAGAGAATGGGTGATGTAATAGGTACATTGTGCAAGGATTGTTTAAATAAATTTGTGTGTGAGGATTTTAGTGGGGTTGAAATGTCGCATGGAGTAATACACAAAACGATAACAGAGGATGGTTCTAAATTTTCAAAGGTAACACAAGTTATATGCACGAATAAGAGAACTAAATAGACTTAACAGTATTATAATATCTTTATGGGAGGTAGCATTTAATATGACAGTGGCAGAGACCAAGTTACTAGAATATATTAACGACAATGTGAAATCACTTAAAGAAGATATGACACATAGGTTAGACAAGATAGACGGCAAGATGGACAATTTAGTAACGAAAGAAGATTGCAAAACAAACAGGGAAAATTGTGAACAATTGGCTACAGGTAAAGGTGAAATGTCAATTAAGAGAATGAGTGCTGTTGGTGGGGTTATAGTTGGAACTATAGCTGCAAGTACAACGGCTGCCGTAACAGTTTTAAAAGTATTTTATCCGTAGGAATGATTAACGATGTGATAAAGATGTGAACAGATTATCCAGTTTTGTATTTTAGGTGTCTAACATTTTAGAAACATAGTAGGGGTATTGGTATAACAGGTTTAGATATACTATAAGATGTAGGAATGAGTTAACTTTTTACACGGGGGTAAGACAAAAAGGTACAGAAATAGTTTCCAGTTTTGTTAATGTTTATACACGATATAATAATAAGTAGGAGGCGTAATATATGTGGTATGATTTACCAAAGGTTAACTCAGTCAAGGATGCTTTAGGAGAGAATGTTTGTCTTTACTTAGATTTCGGGCATTCAGGAAAAGATGTAGGTTGTACATTCTATGATGGAACATATGAAAAGGATTATGTGTTGAGGTTTGGAATGGCAGTGTATGAACTTGTTAAACCTTACTTCACAAAGGTACATCTTACAAGGGATGATGATGTATATGTAGGTTTATCAGACAGGTCAAAGGCCATGAAGAAATTAGCAGAGAAGTATAGTGTAGTGGAAGCTTATTCATTTCACTGTAATGCTTTTAACAAGTCAGTAAGTGGTGCAGAAATACTCCTATCTATTAGAGAACCAGAAGATGGTTCAGAGTATGAATTCTGTGAGAAGTTCTTAGATGATTATTGCAGGATGTTTGATATAAAAAATCGTGGGGTAAAGCAGAAGAAGTCAAGTAAGGGTAGAGACTTATACTATATGCACAGAACTACTCCAACGAATGTTAATTTGAAATACCTAGAACTATTCTTTGGAGATAACAGACATGATTGTAAAAAAGGACAATCCGATGCCTACTTTAACAAGGCAGTATTCATGGTTGCTTCATACATTCTTAAACGATATGGTAAGACTATACGCAAACCTAAAGCAGTAAGTAAGTATCTGTATAAGGTACAGTGTGGTGCATTTTCTGAAAAAGCAAACGCAGATAATTTAATGAAGGAACTTATGAGTAAAGGGTATAGACCTTTTATAAGTAGAGTACAAGTATAGTATTATCATTATGTGTATTACTCCCACCCATTTCTATATAAAGGCTTCTGCTAGGTGCAGAGGTCTTTTCTTATGAATAATCATTAATTGCATACAATCTATACTTGACGTATGATTAACTATCATGTAAAGTTATGTTGAAGGTATAAGAGATTAACGATTGTTAATTTGTAAGGGAGGTGATTACTTGTGAATAAGAAATATTTAGTTTACTTACTAGATAGGAAAGGTCTTAATTTACACGATATGGCAAGAATACTGGAAATTAAAAAGGATAGTTTAGAGAAAAAACTTTTGGGCATAAATCGTTGGTCATTAAGGGATGCTGAAATAGTAATAAAAACTGTAGGTAAAACTTTTGAGGAAGTATTTTTAGATGAAGAACCAGTAAATGAAAATGCAGCACCTTTAATAGATGATGATACTTTAATTACACATCCGTTAACCCATAAGAAAGTACGTAGTTTGAGAGGAGACTAAAGGGATGATAAAGACAGATTGGAAGAAATTAATACTGAATGTTATTTTAGGATTGTTCGTTACTTATGTAGTATGTGTTACTTTAGCAACATTGTTTCCATACTTTATAGGTCCCAAAGATAAGGATACAGATGTACAAAAGGTAATAACAATGAACACACCAGTAGTAACAGTAACACCTATATCAGATAAGAAAATTTATTTGGGTAATAGTAAGACAAGCTTTGAAAGTGAGTACGGTACAAACTATACGACAAGTGGGAACCTTATTTTTTTCCAGGATACTCCTATGTTCATCACACTAACAAAGAATAAAGTAACCTCTATCACATTAAATTATGAGAACAATCCTTTTGATATAACTAGTAAAGAAGCTTTAAAAGATATAAAAGAGTTTCTACCAGAAGATACAAAACCAGTTAGTATGTATGGTGTGACTGACGATGGGAAGGAAGTAAGTGTTGATACCAGCTATTTTTATAAAAGCATTACTTATGCAAACGGTTTCAATTTAGAAGAAGATGCTAATATAATGGTTGTGCTAAATTTTAATTCTAATGGTGTGTATCTTGCTTCTGCAATGGAGAGATAGGGGAGGGGACGATATGATGGAAGTAATTTGTGCCAATGAAGAATGCAAGAAGAAATTTGAGATGGATGTTCAGACAGAGATAACCAAAGACGGCCACACGCAAGTATTTTTTAAATGCCCCCACTGTGATAGGGAGTATAATTGCTATATAGAGACTCAGTACACTTTGGGATTGCAGGAACAAATTAATGAAGTCAGAAGTAGGTTAACAACTGTTAAGATTGGTAAAAAACATAAGGAACTTATGGAGAGGTATATAGAGCTTCAATGGAAGAAGAGAACAGCACTGAGTAAAATTAATAGGAAACAAGTAATAGTATAGAGAAGGGTGGTTGAGTATGGGACAAGGTGAAATAAAGAAGGTTGTTGAGAGAATGGGTATTTTAAACAAAGAAGTACCTGACTCTGCATATTATAATGAGAAAATAGAAGCACTAGAGAATACTATTACACAACATGAAAAGGATGCAGAGTTTCTTTTAAAAGAGCGTGAAGATATTAGGCTTGACCTTGTAAAGCAAAGAAAGAATTCAACTGAGGAGATGGAGCATAAACATAGTTCATATTTAGAACACGTAAAAGAGTTAGAGGAAGTTATAAGTCAGAAGGATTTATTATTAGAACAAGGAAAAAGACAGACAACACACATTCTAAAGCAGAATATAGATTTATTAAAGGTAGTAAAAGTATTGACTAGTTATTTACCCATACCATAATATTATAATCTTGTTAAGAAAGGAATATTAACAGGTGTTAATTATGAAGAAGTTGAAGAGTAAGTTAACTATTAGATTGATTACTTTAAAGTTCGATAGATTTGGTATGGAGCAGACGACATTAACATATGTGTATTTATCAACGAAGATTACAATTATTAAGTTTATTTTAGGAGTGATGCCATGAAAAATATAATAGAGTTTTTAATAGAAAATAGAATGACAGTGGATAAGGAAGATGGTTTAAAAACTATAGTTGATTATACAGAGTATTTTTCATCGACTGTAAATACTATAAAGTGTACTAAGGAATTTTTAAGTGCCTTTATAAATATGTATGATGAAGAACAATTGGATGTAATAAGCATGATGATAAGAAAGAAGATTAATTTAAGGGCATTAAAAATTTTACACAATGAAAAGTGAGGATCTTTTTTGGCAGGTATGTTGTTTAGGTTATCTATAAATATAAGGTGATACATGGTATGATAATGTATAAGGAGTGATATTTTATGGGAATTGAAGCAAAAGTTAGCAGAAGTATTGAAGTCTCCGCAGTAGTGACGAGAGCAGCAACAGGAAAGAAAGAAGATTTAGGGGTAATTGCAAGTTCAAGAAAAGGTAATGTAGTAGGAACAATTTCAGACGGTACTAAAAGTAAATAAAATATAAAAAAGAGGAGTGATGACTTATCGCAGCGGACGTAGTTTACGTAGTAGATGGTGGTTTAGCAATGTACAATTTGGGGTTACTCGCACTTGGAGCAACCGAACCTGCTCACATTGGTTATGGAACAGGTACCACAGCGGCAGTAGCAACTAACACCGCACTTGAAACAGCAAGAGATGAAGCAAGAACTGATGGTACAAGTTCCGCAGAAACAACAACTACAACTGGAGATACTTACCAAGTAACAGGTGTAATTGCTTGTGCAACATCAAGTGCAGCAATTGCAGAAGTAGCATTATTTGATGCTGCTACAGCAGGTAATATGTTCCTAAGAGCAACACATGATGTTATTAATTTGAACGTGGCAGACAGTATTGCCTACACAATTAAATCCGTTTTGAACCAAGCATAAGGTGAGTAAATAGTCTTAATGCATAAAAATTACCTTTTACTATCTTGTGAGTAGAAGGTAATTTTTATAAGTTAAGTAAAAGGTGGTGGGGTAGTGAAAGAACTTTTAAATAAAAGGAATAAGAATAGTAAAACTTTTTTACAAGATGATAAAAAGTATAAGACAGTTGTACATACAGGTGATATTCACTATCTCAAAGACGGTAACTATGAAAATATAGAAACCGATTTTGAGTATGAAGAAGGTTTCGGGTATAAAGTAAAAAAAGCAAAACATAATTTAAGATTTTATGCTAATAAATTAAGATACGGTTTTGCTAAAAATGTATATGTTGATTACACTTTACCTGATACATTAGAAAATATATCAGGTAATAATTATTTTCTTGAAGAAGCTTGGAATAAAGTTGATTTAGAATACATTTCAGGTGGAAGGGGAGTTAAATGCAATATTCATTTAAAAGATGATACGGCACAAACATCTTTTGATTTTCCTGTAGAATTAAAAAACTGTACATTTACTTTAGAGGATAATGAAATAACAGTTTTAGATGAAAATGGAGAATTTGTAGGTGTATTATCAGCACCTTATATGACTGATGCAAATGATAGTAGAGGTGTAGTTACATTAACATATGTTAATAATATAGTGACTTATTCAGCTGATACAGAATGGTTAGAAGATGCTGTATATCCTGTAATTATTGACCCTACTACATACAGGTCGACTACAGGCAGAGATGATGGAACTGTAGATTCAGGTTCTGGATTAGATGCTACAAATAATTACTTACAAGTAGGTGCGACTTATCAAGGTCTTAATATTTTTGCTAAATTCACAGATGTTGCAATTGCTCAGGGTGCAACAATAACGGCTGCTAAATTGACTTATACAGCATATGATAGTTTATCTTCTGCAATGAGTTCTAATGTTTACATGAATGATGTGGATGATGCGACAGCACCAACAACTAATGCTGGATTTGTATCTTTAGCTAGGACAACAGCAGTTGTGGCATGGGCAATGGCGAGTCAAACTTCAGGAAGTTCCTATGATAGTCCAGAATTAAAGACTATTGTGCAGGAAGTTGTTGATAGAGGTAGTTGGGCAACAGGAAATGCCATGATGATTATCCATGAAGACGATGATAGTGGAAGTTATGCTTATAGAAAAGAAAGGTCATATGAGTATTCAGGAAATATAACAGGTCCAGCTTTAACAATAACATATTCGGCTTCAAGTAGTACCGACGAAGATGTAACAGGTAATTCAGAAGTTGATGCAAGTGTAAAAAGAGTTATCAATAAAAATATCACTGCGAATGTTGATGCAAGTGCAACTATTAAAAGAACAGTAAACAAAGCTATTAACTCTACTATTTCTACACTTTCCAGCTTAGTAAGAAGTGTAAGTAAAAACATAGTTTCAGCCGTAGGGGTAGTGGGGACAGTTTCAAGAGGGTTAGTTTTAAGTAAAACTGTAACCTCTATTACAACAGTGAACGGTACAGTATTAACAAATGTTAATAAGAATGTGGTTACTTCAAACGTGAGTGTCGCAGGTACATTATCAACAACTGTTAATAAGAGTATTAGTTCCTCTGTAGAGATTACAGGTACCATATTAGCCTCTGTTAATAAGAATATTTCCGTAGAGACATTGGTAACTGGTTTTGTGACCAGAACAGTAGTTATACATAAAACTGTTATCGCAAACAGCAATACAATAAGTACATTATTAACGACTGTTAATAAGAACATTTCCTCGGGAACAGAAGCAGTAGGTTCAGTAGTAAGAACTGTACAATTTAGTAAGGGTGTTACAGCGAATACTAATACCACAGGTTCAGTTATAAGAATTTTAACAGCAAATAAAACTGTCATTTCAAATAGTAATGTTACTACTACAATATTAACAGATGTCAATAAAGGTATAACTTCTTTAACAGAAGTAGATGGAACGTTATTGAGAGTTGTTAGTAAAAACATAATTGCGAACGTGGGTGTTACAGGTTATGTGAACAGTGGTAAGTTTGTAACAGCAAATACTAATGTGACTGGAATGATATTAACAGATGTCAATAAGAATACATCTTCTAGTACAGATGTTGCAGGAACACTGTTAACAAATGTTAACAAGAATATTTCAGGGGAAGTATCTGTAACTGGTTCTGTAACCAGAGTTTTAACTGTAGATAAGAGTATCACAGCAGAAGTATTAGTAGTAGGCTCTACAGTAAGAGTTATACAATACAATAAAACTGTTACTGCAAA
>Ga0222640_1000619_pt1 | contig 10797 bp, 7 predicted proteins | sample AntAcemetagen187_FD_181144 | JGI IMG/M metagenome (GOLD analysis project Ga0222640, IMG submission 181144) | Saline water microbial communities from Ace Lake, Antarctica - #187 | ecosystem: Environmental > Aquatic > Non-marine Saline and Alkaline > Saline | place: Antarctica: Ace Lake | collected... | reverse complement strand
ATGTGATTTTTTATCTTTAGCCAAAGGAATATGGTATGCTAAAACAAGATTAGCTTGGTCAATTCCTTTTCTCTTTTCTATCTTAGATTCATTTTTAAGATTAAATTTTTGAGTAGGAACTTTATTTTTCTCATTTCCAAAATTCTTTTCTGCAAATTCTACAACTTCTTCAAATTTACAATCTCCAACAACACACAAAATTAAATTATTAGGTGTATAAATTTCTTTAAACTTTTCAACCATTTTCTTTCTATTAATTGATTCTACTGTTTCAAAAGTGCCTAAAGTTCCAATATTAAAGGGTTCTGTATAAAGTGTTTTTTCAATTTCATTAAAAACATGCCTCGAAGGATTATCACGATTCATTTTAATTTCCTCAAAAATAACTTTTCTTTCTTTTTCTAATTCCTTTTCATCAAACTTAGGATTCTTAACCATATCTCCTAAAACATCTAATGCAACCCCTAAATATTTGCTAGGCATTTTACACCAATAAGCAGTAAGAACTTCGCTGGTAAATCCATTTAATTCCCCTCCTTTTCTTTCAATTTCTTCTGCAATCTTTTTTGAGTTTCTTTTAGGAGTTCCTTTGTAAAACATATGTTCAATAAAATGTGCAATTCCTTTTTCAGAAACATCTTCATTAATTCCTCCATATCTCACAGCAAAAGCAACACTTACAACAGACACATCTCTTTTTTCAAAGACAAGAGTCATTCCATTTTTCAAAACTTTCCTTTTAAACTCAAATTTCATACTTTAGAAAAAACTATTCAATATATAAATATAATGTCTATATAAGAAAATACCCTGCTGCAAATCCTGCTGCTCCAGAAAACAAAATAACAATCACCCAAAGCCACCATTTTGATGATTTCTTCACAGGTTGTATTGCTTGTCCTAGTTTAATAGGCTGTGTTGTTTTACCAGCATCAGGTTTTTTCTGCGTCTGAGCTGTTGCCACAGGCTTTTGTGTTGTTACAGGTTTTGCTTGAACAGGTTGTTGTGCTTGTTGTTGCATTTAATTCACCTCACATTAAATAGCCCTTTTATTTTTATAAATGTTTAGTTGCAAAAATTCTTAAAGAAAAGAACCTTAGAAAAACTATATTTAAGTATAAAACCAGATGGCCTCAACAAACCAATCTCCTTTTTACCAAAGAGCAGAAAAAAATTTCCTTGAAGCAGAAAATCTTGAAGATAAAATTCGTTTTCTAGAAGAAATGATTAAAGAATGTCCAAAACATAAATCAAGTGAAAATATGTTGGCAAATTTAAGAACAAGATACAAAAAACTAAAGTCTCAAGCTGAAAAATCAAAAAAAACAGGAAAATCTTCAAAAACAGGAATAAAAAAAGAGGATATGCAAGCAGTATTAATTGGAAAAAGCAACTCTGGAAAATCTGCTTTACTATCTTTACTAACAAATGCTTCTCCAAGAATTTCAAATACAAAATTCACAACAACTCATCCAGTAATTGGAATGATGAATTATGAAGGAGCAAACATACAATTAATAGAAATCCCTGCAATAGAATCAGAATATTATAATAAAGGTTTAGCAAACACAGCAGACACTCTCCTAATATTAATAACAAACTTAAATCAATTGTCTGAAATTAAAAATAAAGTAAGTAAATCTCATGGAAAGAAAATAATTGTATTTACAAAATCAGACCTTTTAACAGCTAATGAAAAAAGAAAAATCTCAGCAACCTTGCAAAGCAAAAAATATAATTTTGTATTAATCTCTTGTCTTCAAAAAGGTGCAAAAGGAATTGGGGGGGTGGGTGGGGAAGCTATATACAATCTCAAAAATAAACTTCTTCAAAGTTTTGGAAAAATAAGAGTTTACACCAAAGAGCCAAAAAAAGAAAAATCAAAGCGTCCAATTATTCTTGAACCAAACGCAACAGTTAAAGAAGTTGCTGAAAAAATACTCCATGGATTTTCAAAAAATGTTAAAGAAACAAAAATCTGGGGCCCTTCTTCAAAATTCCCAGGACAAAAAATAGGCCTTCAACACAAACTCAAGGATTTAGATGTTGTTGAGTTTAAAACTAGGTGATTAATTATTTAATAATTCTTCATGCAAAATAAGATGCAATAAAAAATTTCTCAAATCATCATCATTTCTTTTACTTGATAATTTTGTTAAACCCATGTATTTTTCAAATGCACCTATTTTAATAACTAATATAGGAAATTTAAATTTCATTAATAACCAATTTACTAAAAGCCGTGTTGTTCGGCTGTTACCATCGACAAAACCATGTATTCTTTGATGTTGATTATGAATAAATCCTAATTGCTTTAAACAATTTTTTCTTGTTTTAATTTTATTAAATTGTTCACAAAATTTTTCAAGTTCTACAACAACTTTATTAGGGGGGGTTGTTTTAAAGTTGGGATTTCCTAAAATTTTGTTCTGTGTCTTCTTGAACTTGCCTGCCCCTTTGTGTAATGAAAAAAGACAAATTTTATTGACCTCTTTTAAATGTTCTAATGTTAGTTCTTCATCTAAATGTTCAAACACATAATTTATTGCTTCATTAAGATTTTTAACCATTTGTATGTCCTGGCTTGGCTTGTTTGGATAAATGGAATGCATAATTAAATTAATAGTTTCACCGATACTCACTGTGCTTCCCTCTAATTGTGCTGAACCAGCCAAAAATTCAAAAATCTTTTTCTCAAAAGGGTTAATTTCTTTCTGAAAAATTCCCAAAACTTTTTTACTAATCTCATAATAAGAAAGATATTTTTCCTTGACTTTATCCTTAAGGCCATACTTTTTCTTCAACAAACTCAGGATTTTATGATTTAACAAAGTTCCCAACTTAGGTTTTCGCTTCCATAAAATTAAAAATTGATTTTCTTCAAAAAAATGAACAATCTCACTATTTTTTTTATTATTAGATAATTTCAACGGATTAATTACTGGTACTGATTTAGAAAGAACTTTTAAAACAAGTTTTAAATTTTCAGAAAACCAAAAATTATAATTTACATTATTTTTCAAAGACCACTTAAAAATTTCAAATATGAACTTTGTTTCTTCGCTTTTTATAGGGTTTAACAGACCTTTTTTAGTTTTTTTAATCCAGTTATCACTAACCAAAGAATTAAGATGCGAATAAATCGGCTTGTCAAACTTCAAATCTTTAGGTTTACATGGAGCTTTTTCTATAACTTTAGCAAACACATCATATTTTGTAGGCATAATAAAATTAATTATTGATTCTTTATAAAATTAACTATTTTTATGAAAAAAGCACAATTTTTGTTAATTTAAAGCACTACAACACAAACTCAAGGATTTAGATGTTGTTGAGTTTAAGACAAGATAATGCCTTTTTAGAGCTTTTTCTCTTTAAAAATTTTATATCCCCCTGCCTCAAATAAAGCATCCCCTATAGATTCATCAAAACGGCAGTCCAACCTGTTAGGATTATTTTCATTAGAAGACAGATCCACATGCCCTCTTACAATTGCTTTCAGATTTGCTTCTGAAGCAGCTTTTACGAGGCTCTCGTTTTCCTTATTCATACCATCTTGTGGAATAATAAGGATCTTAAGAAAATCTTTTCTATCCTGAAGAAAAAAATAAAGTTCATAAAAATTATCCATATGATTCAAACCAACACCCCTAGGAATTCCTTTAATCTCATAACCTTTTCCATTAGATGTTCTATCAAGTTTTTTAAAATCAGAGATAGAAATCTTTTCATACTTAGCCATGTAAGATAAAACAAAAAAGTCTTTTTAAAGAATTATATAATATAAAATATATTTCATTTCCAACTCTTCCGAATAGGTGCAATTATTTCTTCTAAATAATCAGCAACACTATCTTTTAAATCAAGAGCATGAAGTTTTCCAGACTCAAATGCTTTTTCCAAATCTTCATAATCTTCAAAAATTAAATCTTCTCCAAATTTTTTATCTCTTTTTATTGTGACTTTTTCAAATTTAGGAAAAACAACTAAACGAGTAATTGCTAAAATTGGATTGTTATTAATGTCTCCTACCTTACAATATGCCCCTCTAATTTTTTTCTTAATCTCTTCTTTTTTATCCCGAATAGAAATAAAACTTTCTTTAACAGAACTTGACATTTTTCCTTCAGCACCTTTTAAACTCGGAATTATTGGAGTATACAAATAAACAGCGTCTTGCAAACCAATCTTATGCCCAACATCTTTTCCAAGCATATAAATTTTTCTTTGGTCTGTTCCAGAAACAACAAAATTAACTTTCAAAGCTTTAACATCTTCAATTTGCATCAAAGGATAAATAACCTGGCTAATCTTTGCATTTTCAATATCTCTTGCAACTTGTTGCATTGCCCTAACCCCTCGATTAATAGTCACATCAAGAGCCATTTTCAAGATATCATCAAAATATTCCAACTTTCTTTGAAAACTAGTACCTTTAACAATTTCAGCTTTTAATCCAACAGACTTAAATCCTTTTTCCCAAAATTTCAATTGTTTGTTCACAAAATCCCAATCTCCCTTTTGATTTAAAGAAGTATGATAATCTGCTAAAAGAATCTTAACTTTAATACCTGCTTTTTGCAAATCTAAAAGTTTCAAAATAGTAACCAAATGCCCCAAGTGAATTTCCCCTGAACATTCATAACCACAATAAACAACTCCTTTCTTCATAAAATCTTTAACTTTATCTTCACCAATTATTTCAACAGTATTTCTCTTAACTAATTCTATCTTTTCATTAATATTCATCTTATCACAATAAACAATATATAATTTATAAAAGTATTGAGATTATGCTAATTGAAATTTTATTATTTCTCTTTCTTGGAATCATTTTTGGAACTATAACAGGATTAATTCCTGGAATCCATATAAACTTAATAGGTGTTTTTTTAATTACTTTGGCTGCTTCTTTTCTATCTTTTCTAAATCCAATTTATTTTGTAGTTTTTATAACTGCTATGGCAATAACCCATACTTTTGTAGATTTTATTCCTTCTGTGTTCTTAGGATGCCCTGATACAGATACAGAACTTTCAATTTTGCCTGGACATGATTTATTAAAAAAAGGAAAAGGTTATGAAGCAATAACCTTAACAACTTATGGAAGTTTGGCTGCTATTTTTGTTTTAATAGTTCTTGCCTTTCCTGTTGCAAACCTTCTTGAAAGATTTTACGATTTTCTAAAAATCTTAATTCCTGGTTTATTAATTTTAGTTTCTTTTTTCTTAATCTCTTCTGAAAAGAAAATGAAAAATGCTTTAGTTGTTTTTTTATTAACTGGCCTTTTAGGATTAGCTATCTTAAATCTTGATATGAAAGAACCTCTTTTACCTTTGTTAACTGGTTTGTTTGGTAGTTCTATGTTAATTATAAGTATTAAAGATAAAATCTTTATTCCAAAACAAAAGATTTCAAAAATAAAAGTAAAGATTTTCAAACCTCTTCTAGGAGCAGTAATTGCCTCTCCTCTTTGTAGTTTTCTTCCTGGTTTAGGAAGTGGACAAGCAGCAATAATAGGAAACAGTATTTCAAAAACAGACAAAAAAGGTTTCTTGGTTTTGCTTGGAGCTACGAACACCCTTGTTATGGGATTTTCTTTTGTTGCTCTTTATGCAATTGCAAGGACAAGAACAGGAGCCACAGTAGCCCTTCAAGAAATAATAGGAATTTTATCAAAAGAAATTTTAGTTTTAATTCTTGGAGTTATTTTAATCTCTGGAATTGTTTCTTTTTTTCTAACAATTAAATTAGCAAAATTCTTTTCAAAGAAAATAGAAAAAATAAATTACATTCTTCTTTGTGAATTAACATTAATTGTTTTAATAATAATCGTTTTCTTAGTGTCAGGATTTTTAGGATTATTTGTTTTGGCAGCTTCAACAGCAACAGGAATTTATTGTATATCTCTTGGAGTAAAAAGAACAAACATGATGGGTTGTTTATTATTACCTGTAATTATTCTTTATTTGATTTGAAAATAAAAATCAACAAAGTTTTTAAATAATAGAAAATTAAATTAATTATGAATAAATGGGTTAAGTTCCCTTCAATCTTTGGAATAGTTGGGGCCGTGCTTGGAATTTTTCTACATCCAATTAAAATTTTAAATATTAATTTAACTTCTCAAAATCTTACAACAATTTTTAGTTTAGGGAGTATGGTTGATGGACTTCTTTTAGGAATTCTTCTTGGATTAATTATTGCTTTCTTTATTAAAAAAACATATTAATTTAAAACCAACCACCTAACTCTTCTTGTTTTTCAAGTTCTCTTCCAAAAATACTATCAATATATCTTTTAACAAGCTCTAAATTTTGTTTGATGTAGGGAGAAACATCGTATTTTTCAGCTAAAGAAATTGCAGGCTCCAAATATTTTTTAATCCCTCCTTCGTGAGTTGTAAAAATCAATTTTCCTTTGCACACAGGACAAACTCCGTCTAACGGGGGCCTTCTCACAATTTCATTGCAAGCAACACATCTAAATCCTTGTATGGAAAAATTTCTTAAATTACCCCTCAAATCTCTAATAAAATGCCTTTCAATAATTAAACGCGCAGTATCTGCTGTATCTACTGCCCTTAACTTCTCAACAAGCGCCATTTGATGCTCAACTTTATCCTGCATTGTCGCCAAAGTTTTATAACTAGAACAAATTACTCCATCATTAAAATTACTTGTATCATGAGTATGTCCTAATCTTGTAAAAGGGTCTTTTCCCTTTTTCAAAAAAGATTTAATAGTTTCAACTTCTTTAACTTCTGAAGAATGTTTTTTCTGCTCTGCTAAGCGATATAATTCAAGAGGATAACCAGAAGTTAATTCAAAATCTAAAATTTGGTCATCTACTTCTCCTGCATCAATTTTGGCATTTAAAACCAAAGGAGCATCTTGAGTGCCTCCTCTATGGCTTGGTAAAAATTCTTTGGAAAAATTCAACAAAACATCCATTAAAAGCATAATTGCTGCTTCATCTCCATCACATTGCTCACTTAAAATAGAATTTCCAATTACCAAATGACTCTTTGTATCAACATTTAAACAATAACTTTCCTTTTCACCAATATATTTTATAGAAACAATTGGATCATAAACAAAATTAGAATCATAGTTAATTCTCATCCCATAAGGTTGTTTTCCAGAATAACTTTTGAGAATCTTTTTCTTCCTATAAGATAAAAACCCAATTTTATTGAACTCTTTAATAAAGTTAGATCCGATAATTAATTTAGTAATTTTGAACTTTGGAACTTCTCTTTTTTTTAACAAATAAAACCTCTTCACTTTTGGTCCTGGCTCCTTTTCATATTTATATCTCTTAGAAAAAATTCCAAATCTTGATAAACAAAATTCCAAATCACTCAAAAGCCCTTCACTAACACTATCACAAGTAACCCGAATATCAGAAGAACTAACACTTCCATCTCCTTCAAAATATCCTCTTAAAACACACGCTAACTTATTCAAAGGCAAATTCAAAAACAAATAAGGAATTCTTTTTTCTTTAGCAATAGAACCTGCCTCTAAAATCTTTGTAAAAAATAAATACAAAATTCTGGAAGAAAAAGTTGTTCTGTCTTTTTTGTTTTCTGTCTTAATTAACCCAAAAGAGTTCTTAATTACTTTTTCTACAAATTTCCTCAAAGATTCATCATTAGAAGAAATATAAACTTGATTAAGTCCTTTTTTAGAATTAACACTTCTGGAATAGCCTTCAGCAACATATAAACCAATGACTTCCAAAAGTTCATTTGTTAATTTAATAATAATCGGAACCTCTACATTATCTCTTTTAGTAGCTAATTTCCCAATTCTAAAAACTCTCTTTTGAACTTCTTTATCTAAATTCAAAACAAAATCTAAAGGATAACTATCTCTTAACCTAAAATTAGAGAATTGTTTTTTAGAGATATTTAATTTTTCTAAAATATTTTCAACGTCAACACTCTTCAGAATAGAATTGATTTTTCTAACCATCAAATTCTCGTCTTTTAAAAAATCAATTAAATTAATATCTTCTAAACTTTCAGATTTAATATTTATTCTTCGAGGCAAAGGAAGCTTATCTCCAATTTTTAAATCACTCATTCGCTTTTTTCCCCCTTCAATTAAAAATTTATGGTTTTCTGTAACTCTTAAAGATTTACCTAAGGCAGTTTTAATCTCAAACATTTTCCTTTTTGAATGTTTAGTAAAATTATTTATCTTTGATTCTTTCAAATTTTTATCAAAACTAACTGTTTCAAAACCCTCTACCTTCTTTTCCTTTGTTCCAAAATTATCTACAATTTTTTGAGGTTTTAATTTTTCAACTAATTCTCCAATCTTAACATTTTTCCAAAAACCATTTTTCTTTATTGGAATATATGTATTATAATCAAAACAATCCCTTCTAATTGCTGCATGCATATAAGGAGAAGCTAGCAAACCTTGAGTATTTGAAAAACCAATAATTCTGCAAATAACTCCTGCACAATTATGAGGGGCCATGCAAACTCCTAACTGTCCCACCAAATCTTCTTTTGATTTTATATTATAAAAAGAATTTAATGCATAAAACCTTTCTAAAAGCTCATCAATAAAATAACTAACCTTTGTAAAAACAGAATCTGCTCGTTCATCAGGCGATGCAGTTGGGCTTGGAAGAAGAATGTCGTGAGGCATTAATTCGATAATTTGTTCATCAGAAGTTATTTCTTCTCCATTAATATCTTTATCATAACCTAATTCTTTTAACTTCTTTATATTCACAAAAATTTCTTTTGGTTTAAATGAAACAAGAGGCAACTCAGTAGCATCAATTCTTATTGTCCCATCTTTGTTAACTTGTAAACCATATCTTGCTCTTAAAATTCCTTTTGCAAGATTCTCCATAACATGGTTTGCAGATGAAGTTCCTCTAACCCCTTTAATTAAAAGAGGAATATCCCCATTTTTTAATCCTAATTTCTCAACTGCCTTATCAAAATAATGATTGATATCTAAATTTTGTGTTTGATATGGAACACCTTCTTTATCTGAAATTTCTCCATTAGCATAATTCTTATATGAATTTCCAGAAGTGTCATATTTATAAAATCTTTTTTTTGTTTTTTTATTACAGGTTTCACAAACACCATAAATTGTTTGTTTTTTACAATTCTCACAATAATAAATAGGAAAACTACTTCTAACTTGTCCTTGTTCACAAGCTGCTTGCACACTTCTCAATCTTCCTCCTTCTTTACCCACAGGAAATAAAACATTTGGACTTCCGGCTAATTTTCTGAGTTTTGTTTTTTCAGGCCTACCCATTCTTGCCCCTATAAATTCTCCAGCCTTATCTTTTATTTCAAACTCAGAAACAGAATTTATTGTATCTAAAACATTTTCAAAAAACTCAAAAATCTTTTTTTCTACAACTTCTTTTAAATCACTACCTCTTACTTTTTCAAAATCAATTCCTAAATTTGCTAACAATGCTTTACTATTCTCCTCACTTAAAATAACATGTTCGATTGACACTTCATGTTCAACACCTAATAATTCTAAAGCTCTTTTTCCTCTTTCAAACTTTTCTTTGTCTAATTTTGAATAAGGTAAAACAAGTTTTCCATTAACTTTAGAATATTTTAACCAATCTATTAATCCCAAAAAATGGTCTTTATTTATTTCAGTCCAATAAAAAATAAATCTTGGATGTAAAGGAATATTGTATTTTTTACTTAATTCTTTTGCTCTTTCAAAATTAATTCCTAAAGAAACATCTTCATTTGTTTTTTCTTTATGCAAATCACTGTGTGGATTTGTATTCTCGTTAGAGATTTTATTATGCAAATCACCTTGTGGATTTGTATTCTCGTCAGCGATTTCATTTGTTTTCTCCTTAAGCGAAGCGACTGTGTTCGGCGAGCTTTCAGCTATTTTCTCCTTTAAATCTAATTCCCACCATTCTTCAACATATCCTGGCTTTACTAAATTAGCATTTCTGTTTAAAACATCACTAAAAGGAAACAAAATATCTCCAAGGTAAATTATTTCTTCTATATCTTTAAAATATTTTTTAGCCTCTGCTTTACTTTTTAATTTTTTAACACTTCCATTAAATAATTTAACTATGGGACCATCAATTGAATCACAAACAGTTACTGCACAACCTTTTGTTGGTTTTTCTATTTTCAACTGTGTTCCTGTTGCAATAAAATCATCTGTCACAACCATTGTAGCAGGAGAAACAGAAACAGCACTAAAACCAGATACTCTTCCTCTTCCATACCTAAATCTAAAACCCCCTGATTTAGAAGGGTGTCCAAATATTGGCCTACCTGCAACTAAATCTTTAATATATGTTGGAGAATCATCTGTTTTTCCCTTATCTCTTTTCTCATGAATTTTAATATATTCTTCTAAAAAATCAAAACCAGTTGATTTAATTCCGTCTGCTTTTACTTTTTTTAATAATCTAAAACCTTTTGCAGCTTTTTGAGCCAACCCTTCCCCCATAATCAAACAAAAACCACTCCTAAGATAGTTTGTGTCCACCCTCTCTAAATTTTTATAATTAGAAACTTCTAATTTTTCAGAAGCATCTCCTGCAATCTGAATGGGAAGATTTCTGGCAAGAAAAAGAGCTTCTTCTTCAGTAGGCATATATTGTAGGTTAGTTATTCTTTCATGAAAATCATACAACTCAGCATAAACTCTTTTAATCTCTTCTTCTGTAGGATCATATTTTGCAAAACCAAACATTTCTCTTAAATAATTTATTAATATCAATGCAACACATGAAGCAGTTGTACCTGCACTTCTAATTGGT
>Ga0222640_1000618_pt1 | contig 10799 bp, 7 predicted proteins | sample AntAcemetagen187_FD_181144 | JGI IMG/M metagenome (GOLD analysis project Ga0222640, IMG submission 181144) | Saline water microbial communities from Ace Lake, Antarctica - #187 | ecosystem: Environmental > Aquatic > Non-marine Saline and Alkaline > Saline | place: Antarctica: Ace Lake | collected... | reverse complement strand
GAAGTCACGCTAAGGCGTCACTATGTATTAAGGTATAATGCTATTTTTAATTAAGCGCAACAAAAAAGGAGAACAAAAGGAGAAAGTGTGTTTAGACAACAAAAAACCCCTCGAAAGAGGGGCTTTAGTCAACATGCCGGAAATTCCGGATAGTTCGACTAGCTAAGGTCTAGTATACGGTATAAGACATCAACTCTCATTGTAGAGTCTCCTGAGCCAACCACAGTAAATTCTGCGCCGTCATTCAAAAGCTCTATTGTCTCATTAGCGTCCATTACTACATCAGTAGCTAAAGGCTTGGCAGTAGAAACAGCAGTAGCAGCAGCATCTACCAGACCAGCAGCTTCTACTGTTAGCGATACATCTGTACCAGTTGTACCCGTTTGGATTACTAAATTTCCGTCTGAAGTAGCCGAATCTATCGCTGTAGTTACGAAAATAGTCGCAATAGTTGCGCCTAGGAATTCTATATATTTCCCAGCACCTGGAGCCGCAACAAGCGTCTTAGGAGCTGCAGCTAAAGCTTGTAGCTCAGCATTAGAGATTTCTACTGTAGCAGTACGAATTAGATTGTCAGCTACATCAATTTGTGACCACGTTCCTACAAGACCTTTTGTCGATTCCATGACAAATACTTTCTTATCAGTTAGATTAGCCCATAGATCGCCAGGTTTAGCATTGTGATCTGCTGTCGTTGGGTCTCTTGTTTCTCTAAATACTCTTGGTGTTCCTCTTTCGCCCATTTTACTTCTCCTTTTTAATATTATGCGGTCTAATAAGCCAGTACCGCTATGGCTCTCTCACGACAAATGTCGTGTAAATCTATTGTTAATCTTGTATTTTTTTATGATATTTTTCAATTTGTTTATTTGCGTTTCTTGTATATATAATCATATTAAAATATAATTTATCAATTAAGTCACGCTTTTCTTTTGGCTTGATATTTGGATTACGCATAATATTGTTGATTGCTTGCTGTTGCTTTTGCACAGTTTTATATATTGCATCAATTTTAATTACTCCAAAATCTCTTCGTAATTTATTATACCCCTCTTTGTCTCCCTTCTCTGCTTTTGCCTTTGCTGAACGTTCTATTTTCTTATAAAGATTGTAGTTATCATAGAACTCAGTAATGCTTTTAGCACCTGCATTAGGAGCGCGTCTTTCAAAAGCATTAAGTCCTAGTCTTTCAGCAAAACCCTGTTCTGGTTTTATAAACTCTGGTTCTACGCCAGCAAGTTTTAGACCTTCATCAGAAAGTTTAAGAAGAAGACGACCTAATCCAGCACCCCATGATATAATATAATGTTCTACGATTGCAGGAGATGTTAATTGTGATTCGTATTCATTGACACCTGGCATATACTTCATCGTTCTAGCAATCATCTTAGATGTCTCTGTTGTATATACTGAATATTGTTCTTCAGAAATAAGACCTACCTTTGCAGGAGGTACAACAGGTTTTAAACGCCAAAAGTCTTTATTGGCATATACTTCAAGAGGTGGTTTAGCAAAGGCAGGAAGATATTCTGGTAAGATACCATTTACAATACTACCAAAAAAACCATCAAAAGCATCTTTATCATTTTCAACTATAAAATCGAATGATCTTGCCATTGTTCCATGAAATAATATACCTGTCTCAAAAGGAACAGGATATTGATACATTTTTCCTGATAATGGAGATTTAAGTATCCAGTTTGAATCTTTAGTTATATCATCTATTTCTTCTATATCTTTATCACCACGCATCGCTGCTTTTATTAGAAGTGTTGGTAATGAAATGCCAAGTATTGCTCTAAAGAGAAAATTGCGAATAGTCTCAGGATCACCAGAGGCCATTGTTCTTACTAATTTATCTCCACCTTGAATGGTAGCGTTCCAAAAAGGAATTATCTTATTCAATGATTTAGCTAACATTCCTATCTTAGCAAAATCAATACTAATATCACGAGCAGCATAAGCAGCCATTTCTTTAGTTAGACGATTGTCTGGTTCTCCTTTAAGCACGCTAGCAAATTCAGCAAGACGATTAGCCTCTTCTGATAGTTCTCCTAGATGACGTAAAATCTTTATAGGTCTTACTTTTTCAAAACCACGAGCTGTTGCTGATAATCTATTAACAGCAACTACCTTATCTATAGACTGCATTGTTGCCATACCACCGCCAGCTTTAAGAAAATCAATATATAACTTATCTCTCTTGATAGCACTAAATAGACCTGCAATAGGTTCCATGATATTTTTACTAATATTTTTTGCGCTATCTTTTGTGAATACAATTCTCTCTATAGTATCCCTAGCAATGTTTTTCTTTAGAAATCTTGGGTTGAGAATAGCACCAGCACGTAAAAGCTTTGCAGGAGCTGAAAGAAGCTTAGTAAGGACACCACCAGAATATCTATCTATTCCACCCTTCCATGCCTTAGCTAAGTCACTAGGTACTTCGTAATATTGAGCCTTTCCCTTTACCCATACTGTAATTACGTTCTCTTTAGGAGACCAAGCAGAAGGACGGAAGATGTTTAGTGTCTCAGGTAAGAGATCTATTAAATCATCAAGCATCTCATCAGGTATTAAACTAGTTAAATTCTTTTTAATAGCAGCTAGAATTTCTTCCTTATTAGCTTTTGTTATTGCCATAGAAGGAGGTATCTTATCAACACCAATGCTGTTTTTAGAAATACGTGCTAGGCCTGAAAGTTGTCTTCCTACAAGATTACGTTCTGACATCTTGATGAAGAAATAAGTATTAGCAATAGTAGTTTCAATAGGACTTATGATATCTCTTGTGCTACCTTTAAATCTCTTAACAGGTTGTGATGATTGTAGTCGTCCAGCTCCAGAAGCTTGTGATACTTTAGATTTTACCTTTAGACGGCCAAAGAAATCACGAGCTTCTTCATCCATTACTCTTGCAAAAGGAGTATATAACTTATTCATTTTCTTCATTTTAAGATATGAATCTTGAGATATTAGACCAGAATCTCTTACATATTTTAAAAGATCATCTTGGTATTTATTAAGTTCTTTCGCTATAGGCTCGAATTCTTTAGCACCTTTGCTGACTACGATAATAGCATCTTCTCTGGAGATTCCTGTTTTAAAACCTTGCTTAGACTTTTCAATTACTCGCCTAGCCACTAAATAGTTATCGAAGCGTTTCATATCAAGATTATTCTTAATAGGAGATAGAATTTCTTGTAGTGACTTTCCAACAGGTTTCAATGTCTTAAGGTCAAAAGTTTCGTGATGAAGGAATACATCCGCCTTTCCTATCCATCCTTTTAGTAATCTAGCAGAACGGTATATATTTAGAGGTGACTTCCAAGCCTCAACCTCAACAGGACGTATCCCCATAGCATCTGCAACAGCCTGTTTAATAGGATATAGATCATCAAGCCAATCAGTCTTTAGCTTATAGATACTGAAGTTCTTATCAAGCCAATCTTTAGCTCTTTTAGCTACGCTATAAAAACGCCTTGATTCAATCTGAGCTTCTACTCTTCCTTCTGCACTTGCATTTAGATATTTTGAATATGCTTCTCTAGCATCTAACAATGTTTCTTTAAGTTCAGGAGCAATACCATCAAGGGTTTTTTCAAAAAACTTATAGAATTTAGGTGCTAATTCTTTTGCACTATCAGGTCTTGTGACATACATACGAGTAAATTCAGCAATACCTTCTTCTGCATGTGGTGCATATCTTGATATAGGTTTCAACTCGTCCATGTAAGGCATTAGGTTAGCCTCTATGCCTTTAGCAGTCTTCCATAGCTTATAACTTAGGTCATGTCCAACTTCGTGGGAAGCTGTCTCTATATCGTTAGCGTTCTTTAATCGTATAACCTTATAATCTGGCTTGAATATACCAGCTGCACGCTGACGGAATTTACCTGTGCGAAGTGGTGTCTTAAATTTCTCGTGGAACATCTTAATGATATCGCTACGCTTTGGAGATTCTCCTTTTCCTTCTACATCAGGACGTAATCGTTTGCCTTCTGTCGGTTGTGGTATAGTCTTTTTCGCTAATGGTTTAACTACTTTTTTAGGTCTATAAATATATTCTTCGCCAAGCGGTGCTGTTATATCATCAAGAATATCTGATAATGCAACTTCTTTTTCTAAAACATTTCCAGTACCTGCATAGTCTCTTGCAAGTTGTTTATTTGTTGTTATAAAATCACCAGGAACAATCTCTTTTTGTATAAAAGTAGCCCCACGATATATTTTAATTTTTTCGTCTGGCTTCCTACCCATTGTTTTATCAAGAGTGGTTAGGTCTTTACCAAGTTCTAGTTCAGCTCTCTTATTTGGAGTATATTCTGTAAAAACTGTGCCTGTAGGATTTAGACTGTTAAGTTTTTCTTTTACAGGGACTTTTACTGGCTCGACTTTTGGTTTAACAACCTCTGGTGATTTAACAGTGATCTTTTCAACAGGTTTTACTACAGGCTTTACTGGTTCTTTCACAGGAGGTTTAATAGGTTCTACTTCAGGAACAATCTCTGGTGGCGATGTCTCGACGGTAGTTATATCCAAAGGAACTTTTCCTTTAGTATTACGAGCATACTCTCTTGCTATCTCAAGTGCTTCTTCAGCAGTAGGAGTTTTTGTATACATATCAAAGCCTTTATTCTTTACGGCTTTAAAAAATTCTCCTAACATTTCTTTATTAGATATACCAGCATCTTCAGCAAGTTTATTGATTGCTACTCCAAACTCAACAGCAACACCACCAGCTTGTAAGATACCATCCATAATAGCCCATATAGCGCCTTCTTTAATAAGTTCTTTGGAAGTTGGCAATTCGCCTTTTTCAACTAAACTTTCAGTTGCCTTTTTTGTAGAACCAAATAATCCCCATCCAGTTGCTCGTACGATACCAGCAGTGATTGCTTTACCTATGCTCTTTTTTGTAGCCTGATAAGTTTCCCATCCTGCTAAACGAGCAAAAGGAATTATATGTTTACCTGCTGGACCTGCTCCTTTTATAATTTTTGTTAGAGGTTTTAACACATAATTATCAAAACCAACAATAGGAAGTAGTGATCCTGCTATCATAGCAGTAACTCTTGTATCGCTTTCTTCAGGTGTCTCGAAACCTGGTATTAATTCTGAAAGACTAAAAGTTGCTTCGCTAGCAATTTCTTTTGCAAAATCAGTAACGGCTTTAGCCTGTTCAGGCGTTCTCACCTCACCAATACGAGCTTGTTGTGATAATGCTTTACCTGTACTATCGAATAATCTCTTCCAGAAACCATCACCCTTTAATTTATCAGTTATGATCTCTTTCTGCTGTTGCTGTTCAGGAGTTATTATTTCACCTTGAGGAGGAATAGGTTCATCAATAACGAATCCAGAAAACTCATCAGTCTTTTGAATATTACTTACAGGTTCATCAATGGTAAAGTTAGAAAACTCACTATCCTTTTTGATGTCATCTTTTGGCTCATTAATAATGAACCCAGAAAATTCTTGTGATGCCATCTATCAACCTATCGTTGTTCTATTAATATCCATTCTTTACCATTATTGCGAAATTGAATTCCAGAATTAGGATCAGTAGCTATCGTTCCTTTAGCATACTTTGAGGGAGAGAATTCTTTGCTGAATCTTTTAATACGATTTAAATTTTGCAATGATACTTGCTTTCCTTCAGAATCAGAAAAGAAAACATCAGCACCTTCTATCTTATCAATGACATCTTGCGGCACTTCTTCTCCAGCTTTTTTGTAAAGATTAGCTGTAACATCTGCTCCTTTTTGACGTATATTTTCAATATCTTTTAAGACTTTTACTCTTTTCTCTTCGTCATTATCGAAATCAATCATAATATTTCCAAAAGCATCAGACTTTTCAAAAGGTCGTATTAAATCCTTAATCCTAGTATTAGCATTTGTTTCTACACGATTAAGACGTTCGTTTAATGTTAATGATGATTTAATCTCTTTTTGTTGTGAATCCTGAGTTCTCTGCATCTGGTTAGCACCTGATAATGCCGCCGTCTTCGATGCAGGAGATATGTTTGCACCTAATATCGACTGTATATAAGCCTGTGGGTCTTTCTGGAAGTCTTGGCTAGATAGGATATTATTAAGTATGTTGTTATCAATACCTTGAGGGATAGCAGCGCCTACACCTTGACCAAAACCGCCAAGAATCTGCGCTAATGGGCTTGTGTCTTGTAATTGTTGTATTTGGAATGACATATTATTTACCTTAAGTATTTACTGGTTTATTTCCACCTGATTCAGCAACGTTACTACTAACGATCTCTCTCTCTTTGTCATCTATCTCTGCTTTCGCTTGTAGTTCCATAACAAACTGCAACGCACTCATTAATTGATCTTGCTCCATGCCTTGTATCTCTGCAGCAGCTTTGACTTGGTTGAGTACAGCCTCTGATTGGTTTTGTTTCGATTCACTTGTGCGTTCAATTAAGAGGCCAATATCAGCCTTTGCCCTTGCTTCTCTTTCAGTGCTTAGACTTAGTTTAGAAACAATCTCTGCCTCAGAAAGCTTATTCTGTATGTCAAGTTGTTGCATCTGCAACTCTTCCATCTTCTGTGCCTGTTGAGAAGCCGCTTGTGCATTAGCTTCTACTTCTTTCAGCAACTCTGTCTTAGCTTGTATCGGAGCATGTTTTAGTAACATAGAACCTGTTATCTCTTCTACTCCGAGTTGTCTGAGTTCTACCATCTGAGAGAACTGAAGTTGCTTCTGGTGGTTTGTCAAAGCACCCTGAGAACAAATTATGTCATATTTTGATAGGTCTTTGTCACGAAACATCGTAGCAACAGGATTACCACTAATACGTTCTATCTTCTTATCGCTCCATTTCTGTTGGAATCTTACAATCTTCTGTGTAAGAAGTTGCTGGCTACGATTAAGGTTATTCAACAATGGCTGTATTCCCACCATCGAAGAACTTTGTTGTAGCATTGTAAGATATCCAGACTGTTGACCGCTCTGTTGCTCGCCAAAAGTTGAATCATTAAGGTTCAACGACTTCATAATATAGCTGTCGAAGGTGTCCTTCATAGCAAATATAGACTGTGGAACATCAGGCATCTGTATCGGTGCTATGTCTTGACCTATTACAGCATTCTCTTTTAAAGCTATATTACCATGGTTACCAGCGGTAAATAGATCATCTTCATCGACGACCTTACCGGGCTTGAAATAGTGACCGTTATAAATACGGCTGTCTATCATATCTATTATCTTTGATACACGCTTGTTCAACTCACATTGTGGGTCTCTTGCAGCTCTAACAAAAGACTGCATGTTATAGCTGAAATCGTCGTATTCAGGGTTATGAAATGATATAAATGGTGTAAATGGATAGTCGTCGATATCGTTAGGGTCTCCACCTTCGGTGAACGGTTCTCCATTGATAAGAACATAAAGATTAACGGTAGGCTTATACTTCTGTATCAGCTTTACAGTCTCTTTCTTAAATATTCCATTTATTTCATCAACGACTTTCTGGGCTTCACGCTTAGTAGTCTTCGTAGGAAACTCTATTATGTCATTGGTCTGCATATTGACCATATAGTGGCATACACGAGTATCTCTTAGCCACATCTCATCATACGATAACATTTCACTACCATTGTAGTTCTTTGAATACGGTATGTAGGGGAATTTATCATCAGGCTCTGAGGATAACTTTAGCTTATTTATGTCTTTGGTTCGTTCTGGTAATAACGAGATAGCAGTCTCTTTAGAGATATATTTACGACGTAATATGTCATTGCAATCGCTAAGATCAAAGTTCTGAAAGTATGGATCCCATATTACAGCATTGTAAGGAATACGTAGAAAGGTTATATCTCCATCTTCAAAGTCTGTAGAGTAGTCTGTGTATATCTCACTAAAGTTTATTGCTGTCACAAGATTTCCAAGATAACACTCCGATATATGATTATATCCCTGTCTCTTCTGCATGTTAAACTGCACGCATGAACTGTGTTGGTCGGAAGCTTCAACCTCTTCTGGGATATCATTAACATTAGTGACTATCGAAGACAATCTATTAAGACATTGTTCTCCATGAACGACATTAACAGCACGACGTATCATGTTGTTTGTTATCATAGAACGGTTATTCTCTAGTAGATATTGTTGCTCTTCAAGGGTGTATTGCTTCCCTAGGTAGAACTCCATGTCAATACGAGACTGTTCTTGTAGTTGATTCAACTTCTCGTAGTCTCGTGTATAACGGTCATTAAATGCTGTTAGTATCTCTTTTCCATGGAGCATGGTATTCTCCTATTAGAATTGGCCAAAGTTCATATTAGTAATGCGAGGGTCTATCATAGAACCTGTAGTAGTAGGTACAGATGTAGATGTCTTGTTGTTTTTACCAGAGAACATTCCAGTGGCAGCATATCCTGCACCTGTCGCTATCGGGCTTAATAGTGAAGCTAGTGGAGAGGTGTTATTATTCTGGTATGTTGCCATTGTAGGTGTCGTTGATAAGCTCGCTTGCCTGTTCTCTGTACCTTGTTGGGCTTGATATAGCAGTTGTGCTAGCTGTCCACTAAGACCTGATTCCATGTTAGCACCTGCACCATAGGCAGTACGTTGTGCCGCTCCGCTATTAGGAGCACCCTCTGAAATGAAACGCTCTTGTATTCCTGGTAATGTCTGTTGTTGGAATTGTTGGCGTGCAGGAGCTGCCACACTATCTTGGAACATGTTAGTCACCTGAGCAGGATCGAAATCCTGTAGCAGATTGCTTAATGTAGATTGTTGCTCTGGGGTTAAAACTGATTGTTGTTGTATGTCACCACGAGTGCTTCCCATTATTTCTCCTCTCCGCTATATTCTAGCAGAATATTTTTTGATCTTAAAAAACCCATCTTTTCGAATAACGCTGGACGGTCTGATATCCATAAAACCTTGTGTAGCTCTAACTTATCGAATAATTCCTTTAGAAAGTCAACAGTAAATTTTACAGTGTTGCCAACATGCCATAATTCTTTGTTTACACTTAGTATATTAACAAATAAAATCTTTTCTAGCATGTTTATCTCGCACCATAAGAACCCTATTATCTCGTTAGTATCAGATAATAATATGAAAAGCAGTTGGTTAGGGCTTTGTAGTGCTATATCCATGAATGAATAGAAGTTATCAGGAGAAAACTGCTCGTCCGGTAGCTGTTCTAGCAGTCTCCTAGGGACAAAAGAAGCATTTACACACCGTTCAAGCTTCATTTGTCTATTACTCCTATGTAGCGGATATGCCCTTTTATTGTCTCAGTACCTGATAATTGGACGATACCACTAGAAATACCATCACCACAAGCCACAATTTCACAATATAGGGTATCATTAATGCCATCAAGAACCAATTTTGTACCTGATGGGTACGTTACATTAGAATCTAGACATTCACCGACCCAAATATCAGCCCCACTACGTATCTTTAGTGGTAGCTTTATACGAATATTACCAGCACCAGTATGTGCCGTCATTGTAATGTTAAACCAACAGTCTACAAGTATACCATTACGATAATATACTCCTTCCTGGCTTGAATATGTGCCAGTACCAGTAGTAGTGCTTCCGCTTACAGTTGGCGTCCATGAACTTTGAGAGCCATTTATGCTTTCTGCAATGTCTTCATACATCTGCGTAAGAACATTATTAAGGTCTTCTGTATTAGTCGGAAATAGTATATTTAATGGTAATGTCAAATTATATTGCCCCCTTCCTTAAATCCTAGTTTAAAGGAGTGCAATTCAAAGTTATATGCCTTGTATAGGCTGTGTTCTGGGTGTGATAAATTGAAAGAGATAACATCGTCGATAGCATTGCAATATACCCTCCTCCATACCTTGTTATTTACACCATCACATATGAATGTAGTAGTAAGAGTACCCGTTATGTTATCAGTGAAACCAAGGCAGAAATTAACTTCTATTTCACACTCAGCATTTGATGACACTAAGAAGTCGATATGACCAAGAGAGACCATCTTTCCTGCTTCTGAGTATGGATTATATCGTTTCGTTACTATATCGAAGTTATATTCTATGCCATTGTCACTTGGAGAGTTTTCGTCGTCTAGTATGTAAATACGACCATCATCTCCACCTGATAATGTTATCTGGTCGCCACTCTGGTGTTCTAGCTCTCCATAAGTCATACCAGCATAATCAGAATAATAAGCATTGCGACCCTCTTCGATGAGTATCTTCTTTACTTCTGGGAAGTCCTTTGCCGTATTTATGTCTCTAAAAGTAGTATCATAGGTTCTGTTAAAGTCACATAGACAGTTTATCGGCAATGGGTTTCCATCAGCATCGGAGAAGTCGTAGGAAGATATTATATCGTCATCATAGTTGAAGACCAATATCTTGTCACAATATCCAAGATTAGAACGTGCATTAGAAGGATAAGCAAGCCACGCCTGATGTTTATGTGATATCACATGACCAAAGCATTTTGTTATGTTATCGTAGTCGATATCAAGAGTAAATTGAGGCAACGTGGTATTTGCTTTCTTTGCTGTTACACCATCGCATGCAACCATCTCGTCTCTATTAAGAGATACGACATACTGGTCAAAGTCAAAGAAACCAAAGGTAGAAGCAGTCTTAAATCTGCTGTTAAGCATCTGCCAGCGGTACGGCATGTCAGGATTTCCAGTATACAAAAAGAAAGCTATGTCATTCTCAAGGAATACTATAGTACGGTCTTTTAGCTGTATCGTCGTTACTATCTCATCATTAGTAGTAACATCGCTATAATCACCCTGACCATCTACATCAGAACGCCAAGCGT
>Ga0222640_1000610_pt1 | contig 10836 bp, 14 predicted proteins | sample AntAcemetagen187_FD_181144 | JGI IMG/M metagenome (GOLD analysis project Ga0222640, IMG submission 181144) | Saline water microbial communities from Ace Lake, Antarctica - #187 | ecosystem: Environmental > Aquatic > Non-marine Saline and Alkaline > Saline | place: Antarctica: Ace Lake... | reverse complement strand
AGATGAGGACAAATTAAATTCTCTTGCTCCTGCTGTTTTAGAGTCTATCAATAATGGTGAGGAAATGGAAGTCAGTCTTGGAATGTTTACTGAGGAGGAAACTTCGGAGGGGACTTGGAATACAGAAGCATATGAAACAATAGCACATAATCACAGACCTGACCATTTGGCATTATTACCAGATCAGGTAGGAGCGTGTTCACGTGAAGATGGTTGTGGATTAGGAGCAAATCAAAATAAAGAAGATATGAAAATCGGGGAATTAATTAAGCATGTATGTAATGCTGGGTTTGCAGTTAATCCTATTGGGAATAATGCGGATCAGGGTTATAAGGAACTAATGGATATGGTTTATGATAAACTACGTACATTGGAAACTGATAAGGTCTATTGTTATTTAGAAGAAATGTATGATGATTCTTTAATCTATTCTAAAAGTGGAGATGGGAATCACACTCTATATAAGCAATCTTATAAAATCGAAAGCGGGAAAATCGAGTTTGTAGGGGAGCCTATTGAAGTTCGCAAGAAAGTGGACTATGTAGTAAACGTGGTGACACGTACAAAGTTTAGTATTAATAATAAAAAGGAGGACAAAAAGATGACAAAAGTCAAAGATTGCCCTGAATGCCTTATAAAAGTAGATACTTTGATTGCAAATAAGGAGTCAAAGTTTACTGAGGAAGACAGGACGTGGTTATTGGATCAGGACATCAAAGTTTTTGAGAAGTTTGAGCCAGTAATTGTAGAGAAAGAAAAAATTGTTGAAAAGACAATTGAAGTGAACAAACTTAATCCAGAAGATCAGGCTATTCTTGCTTATGGTAAGAAGCAGATGAAGGAGAGAAGGGAAAGTATGCAAAAAGGGATTCAGGCTAATACCGTAGAAGGTATATGGACTGATGAAGTACTGAATGTGATGAATGAAGATACTCTTGAAAGAGTGTTTAATTCTGTTAAGAAGGAAGAAATTGCTGATTATTCATTGAATGGAAATACAAAGTTAATTGTAGGTTCAGAAGATGAAGAAGGCTTATATCCTTTGGGAGTTGAATTTGAAGAATTAAAAAAATAGGAGGATAAAAAATGGCTTATAACACAATTAAAGTTAAGAAGTATTCTGACGTTATAGAAGAATACGAAGCTGCTGCCGCTATTACTCCAGGGATGCTTGTAGAAGCTACTGCTGGTGCAGCAACGATACAGGCACATTCCACGAGTGGTGGAAATGCTATTCCAATGTTTGCTTTGGAAGATGAGTTACAGGGAAATGGCATAGATGATGATTATGCTGCTGCTGATCCGGTACAGGTTTGGATACCGTATCGTGGAGATATAGTAAATGCCCTTTTAAGGGATGAGGAAACTATCACTATTGGAGAATTATTGGAATCTGATGGAGAAGGTAGGTTACAGTCACATGTAGCAGATGTAGGGGATTCTACAGTTGGGGCAATTCAGAATGCCATTGTAGGTGTCGCTCTTGAAGCTGTTGATTTATCAACACTTCCAGAAGGGTCTGAATCTAGTGCTGGTGGGGATTATTACAACCCTAGAATTTTAATAAGAATTGTTTAATATAAAAAGGAGGAAAAGAAAATGCCAGATATTAATGTGGATTTTTTAGGAAAAAATGGTGGATCAGGTGAAATGGCCGCAGCTTTTGCAGCTAACGGCGGACTGAATCTTGCCTCAATGCGACCTTGGGTTAGTGAAAAAACAGGAGGTACGTATATGACTACTTGTACAAATGGTTCAAGTAAGGATAAGAAAAACTGGAAGAATGTTCCAATGAATGTTAATGGAACATTGAGAAGAGATGAGTGGAAACAACTTGACGAAGCATTGCTTGAGCTTTCTCGTTACAGGTTGGGTGGAGTAGATGACCTTATTACAAAAGGATTGACTTTCAATCTTGGGAATGCTATGGGTACTACTGTACTTGAATATCATACTGTAGGGGATGCTTTTGCAGCAGAATTAACAATGGACGGTATCACAAAAGCAAAAGGTGATAGACCAATATATGAGACTCATTATTTACCTATCCCAATAATCCATGTGGATTATGAGATAAATGCAAGGGTACTTGAGGCTTCTCGTAAGTTAGGTAATCCTTTGGATGTTACATCTGCTGGAATTGCAGGACGTAAGGTTAAGGAATATCTTGAGAATATGTTGTTTACAGATATTGATTATGCTTTTGGTGGTGGAACTATTTATAGTTATGTAAACCATCCTGATATTAATACTGTTTCTTTAGGAACAAATTGGGATGCTTCAGCAAAAACTGCTGCCGGTATACTTGAGGATATTAAGAATGTAAAAGCTGCTTCGATTGCCGCTTATCATTATGGTCCTTGGATGCTTTATATTCCAACAGCGTATGAGACTGTTCTTGATGACGATTATGATGCTACTACACCTGGAACAACTATCCGTGAGAGGATTTTGAAGGTTGCAGGTATTGAAGGTATCAAAGTTGTAGATACTTTAGCTGCAAATAATGTTCTTTTAGTGCAGATGACGCCTGATGTTGTAAGACTTGTTCAGGGAATGGGTATTCAGAATATTCAGGAAAAAGCTCAATTTGGGTTTGTTAATAAATTCAAAGTTTTAACAATTCAGGTCCCACAAATTCGGTCAGATCAGGACGGAAATAGTGGTATCACATTGTTAGCATAATTTTTATTACCTAATCAAGGTATTATTTTTTTAAAATTAAAAAGTTTAATCATGGAACGTGCAAAAGTAAAAGATGCAGAAATAACTTGGAAAAAGATAGGTAGAGGTTCTCTACGATTTAAGGGGAGGATCATCAAACCAGGAGAAGTGTTCAAAGCTCGTCCAAGTGAGTTATCAATTTCATTAAGAAGGTTTTTAATGCCTTTAGGGGAAGTGGTAGAAGCTGTAAAAGGAAAAGAAGATATTCAACCTACTGTGGAGGTAATATCAACAGATTATACAAAAGTCCCACGTGGTAAAAGTCATGTGTGGTTTGATGTGGTCAATCCTAAAGTGATAACAGCAGAATTTCCAGAGGGAAAGGTGATGAATGAAAAAGCTCTCACAAAAGAGAAAGCTAATGCTTTTATCACTAGTCTGATGACAAAATGATTTGGAACGTTCCCAAAATATGGGAAGATGGAGATGTGTGGATATTAGGAGGTGGACCTTCAATTCCAAAGTTATTTAATGTTCCGGATAAAGTTATAAAGGACGTTGTATCTAGGAAATTCTCTCCTAACACATATTCTCAATATATGCAAAGTATCCATAATAAACACGTGATAGGGGTTAATGTTGCATATTTACTCGGTGATTGGATTGACATGGTGTTCTTTGGAGATAGTGCTTTCTTTTTAAAGCATATGGACGGTTTAGCCGAGTTTAAAGGTTTAAAAGTCTCATGTGCGTCAAATGTAGCATCTCACGATTGGGTTAAGTATACTCCTAAGGATGGCAAGCATAACAAGGGGATAACAAAACAACCACATTTGGTTAGTTGGAATGGCAATAGTGGAGCAGCGGCAATAAGTGTTGCAGTTCATACAGGGGCAAAGAGAGTAATTTTATTAGGGTTTGATATGTCTCTTGGAGATATTAAAAACCAGCATTGGCACGATGTTTATGAAAGGGGACCTGCTGTAACTGAGAAGAGATTAAAGAAATTGCCTTTTAACAGGCATTTAAGAGGATTTGCGGACATTAGAAAGGACGCTGATAGTATGGGGGTCGAAGTTTTAAACTGCTCTCCAAATAGTACAATAAAGGAATTTAGGAAAGTTACTTTAGAAGAATTGGTATGAACGTTATAAAAATAATGGGGGGTTTAGGGAATCAGTTGTTTCAATATGCTTTTGGAACTGTTTTACAACAGCATGGAAAAGAAGTAATGTATGATATCTCGTGGACTCAAACAAAGGAAAGGGCTAAGTCTAAGTATCCTCGTTTATTCAGATTACCTATGTTTCAGGTAGAACGTTTGAATTTTGGAAAGTGTATACAAGAAAATCCGACAATAAATGAAGCTAAAGTAGGATTTAATATGCAATTATTTAAAATGCAAAATGAAAATAACTTTGAGGGTTATTGGCAATACTTTCCATACTATAAAAATATTATCCCACAATTACAAAAAGAGTTTCAGTTAAAGACAGAGGTTTATACAGAGAAGTTTTTGAAGTATGCTGAGATGATTTGGAGTACGGAGTCAATTTCACTTCATGTAAGGAGAGGGGATTATTTGTTATGTAGAAAAGGAGATTTTTATAATCTTTCTGCTAATTATTATTTTGATGCTCTTACAAAGGTAAAACGTATTAAAGGGGATTTATTTATTTTCAGTGATGATATTCCCTGGTGTAAGAAAACGTTTAATCAGGATTTCTTTTCAAGGAAATTGGTTTTTGTAGATATTGACGATTATCTGGCATTTGAATTAATGCGGATGTGCCGACATAATATAATAACAAATAGCACTTTTAGTTGGTGGGCAGCAGTATTAAATTCTAATCCTGATAAAATGGTAGTTTGTCCTCACAGATATCTTGGGGATAGTGAAGAAGATTCAAATAAGTTAAGACTTCCACAGGAGTGGATCAAAATAAATGATTATGAAGGCGTTTGTAATTAATTTAGATAGCCGACCTGACAGGTTAAAACTTTTTCAGGAGCAATCTTTTCCTTTTGAAGTGAAGAGGTTTCCAGGTATTATCGCTTCTTGTGGGCAAGATGGTTGTTCTGCATCACATTTAACTATACTTAAAAAGCAGAAAGAATTTCCATTTGCGATATTTGAAGATGATTGTAAATTGATACAGCCTTGGAGTATAGTTGAAAAAGCTATGAAACAATTACCTAAAGATTGGGATGCTTTATGGTTAGGGGCAACACTTAAAAGACCTTTGAAAAGATATTCTACTAATTTATATAGGTTGAATAAGGCGTACACACTACATGCTGTAATTTACAATTCAAAAAAGATGGTGGATCATATAGTAAAAAAACATAATGTGGCATCAGGAGTAAATTTAGATGTTTTTTATAAATTTTTTGTACAACCAAGATTTAAGTGTTTTATTACTTATCCGATGGTGGCTACACAGCGTTCAGACATATCAGATATTGGAGGGGAACAGACAATTAACGAGCAATATATTTTAGATAAGTATACTTATTATACAAATAAATGATATACACAAAACAAACATACGACACTTTGATTCGCAAATCCTATAATTATAGTCAAGCGATGCAGAAGGTAAACCCTGATTGGGGTGTTGTGCGTTCTTTGTATGCAAATAATTATATAAGTCAAGCGTATCTTTCAAATATTCCTAAGCAGAAGATCCCAAAAAAGATACATCAAATATGGTTAGGAAGTCCTTTACCGGATAAATATAAAAAGTATACAGAGTCTTGGCAAAAGTATCATCCTACATGGGAATATAAATTATGGACGGATAAAGACATAAATGATGTTAAAATAACAAGAAGGGATATATTTGATAATGCAGTTAATCAGGGAATGAAGTCTGATATTCTTCGTTACGATATCCTTCGTCAGTATGGTGGAATATATGCAGATACAGATTTTGAATGCCTTAAATCGTTTGATGAGTTATTACACCTTGATTTTTTTATAGGAATTGCTTATGATTTAAAAATGGTTTTATACAATGGTTTAATGGCATCTGTTCCTAACCATCCAATAATGAATGCTATTGTTAATTTGAAAAAGTTATATGATGGGAATAAAGGTTCTGTAATAATGGATGTAACAGGAGCGTATCATGTAACAAGGAAATTTCTTAAAGGAGTCACAAAAGATACAAAAGGAGTTGTAGCTTTTCCAATGGCGTTTTTTTATCCGCTTCCAAATAATGATATAAATGCAGATAATCCTTATAAATATATACATGAAAGTAGTTATGCTATGCATCATTGGGCTATTTCATGGCGTAAAGTGAAAGAAAATGGTTAATTATAATAAATATCAAAAGGCATGTAATCATATCTGTAAAGATGAGGCTTTGTTTTTATCTTTTAAACGGAACCCTGCTTATAGATATGTATTAGAGCATGTTTCAGTAGAACAAGGGTATGAATATATTAATCAAATAAATAAAAAGGTACCTGGGTTATTCAGAACTAATAAGCATAAATTTGCAACAAATGATGCAATAGGGAAACCTAGAATTTGGAATTATACAGCTGCTGGATTTAGAGGTTCTCCTACAACATTGAGATATATAAAAGTTCTTTCTGATTTAATAGAATTGTTTGGGAGTTTAGATGGTTTGGATATTATTGAAATTGGTTGTGGTTATGGAGGACAGTGTAAGATAATATATGATATCTTTAAACCTAAGAGCTATACTTTAGTTGATTTGCCCGAAGTACTGCAATTGAGTAATAAATATCTTGATAAGTTTGATATATATCCAATATTAAGAAGTAGTAAAGGTGTTTCAGAAAAACAATATGATTTGTGTATAAGTAATTATGCATTTTCAGAATTTGATAGGAAGAGCCAAGATTTTTATGTAGAGAATATTATTAAACGCTCTACTAAAGGGTATATGACACTTAATTTTTTAGGTCTTCGTGAAGAAGATAATGCTTTAACAGAAGATGAGATAAAAGCATTAAAAGTAAATTATACAACATATCCAGAAATACCAATAACAGGGGAAAGTAATTTAATATATACATGGAAATGATAGGATATAGTCAAGTAGGACAAGATGAGTGGGTACTTTCTTTATTTTCAAAAGGGTATAAAGGATTCTTTATGGATATAGGTTGTAGAAAACCTAGAAGTATTAATAATACTTTGTTATTAGAAGAGAATGGTTGGGACGGTATTGCAGTAGACAAAGAGAATTTTAAAAAGGCTTGGCAGCGTAGAAAAGCACGTTTTATACGGACAGATGCTTTAATATATGATTATAAAGGGATTGTTCCTGATGTGGTGGATTATCTTAGTTTAGATATTGATGATTTAGGGACTAATTACAAAGCATTAGAAAGGTTTGTAACTCTTTTTAAATTGCAATTTAAAGCAATTACAATAGAACATAATTTATATATGGGGGAACTATATAACCAAGAAGATAGGTTGCCTCAACGTAAATTATTATTGGCAGAAGGATATAAATTTGCACGAGCTGATGTAGAGTGTGAAGGGAATAAATTTGAAGATTGGTGGATTAATCCTAAATATTTTTAAGTAATGGATTTTATAACAGGAGAAAAGTTTGAGACAATTGCAGATTTTACGTATGCCCCGGAGCATAGTTTGCCAGAGGATTATGGTAAATTGAGCAATACGTTAAATATGTTTGATTTAAAGAATGTAAATGTGGTGTATACACATACTTTTTATGTTCAGCAATTATTTAAGTTAATAGAAAAAAGTGACAAGACGTTTATTATAATTACACATAATAGTGATGCCAAAGTAGATAGTTCTTTTTTAATACCTGAGAATGTAATTAAATGGTATTCTCAAAATGTAAATACTAAACATTATAAATTAGAGTCTCTTCCAATTGGATTAGAAAATGAGAGATGGTTTAAACATTTGGAAAAGAAGAGTAAAATGATAGAGATGTTAAAGGTTCCTAAGAATATTAAGAATCTTGTTTACATGAATCATAATGTTGCTAATAATCCTGAAAAGCGTTCTATTTTGTATGAAATGTTTAGTAAGACTCCTTGGGTTACTGCTGATATGATGAAGAATGGAAAATATTTTGATCAGTATTTAGATAATGTGTATAATCATAGTTTTGTTATTTGTCCAGAAGGGAATGGAATGGATACACATAGGACTTGGGAAACACTTTATATGAAGTCTATTCCTATTGAAAAGAGAAACATTAACAATCAGTTTTATAAGGATCTTCCAATTTGTTTTGTAAATGATTGGGAAGAATTAACAGAAGAGTTTTTATTGTTCGAGCTTCAAAGAATACAGATGACAGAGTGGAATTTAAAGAAACTCACATTTGAGTATTGGAAAAATAAGATTAAGAATGAGTAATAGAAAAACGATAGTGTTGGTATTACGGAGTGGAGGGGATTTCACTTATAATGATGTAGAATTGGCTTTAGATCACATTAACGGTGAATGGAAGTCTGAAATACGTCCTCAGATCATTTGTTTATGGGATAGAGCTAAAGAAGATTATGATTTAGGAAATGTTAAATTGATTCCTATTACTAATCAATATCCTGGTACATGGTCAAGAATACAATTATATAGTCCTGAAATGGAAAAATACCGTCCTTTCTTATATGTTGATTTAGACACAGCAATTATTCAGTCACTTGAAAATATATTTGATTTGGTAGAGGATGAAAGTAAGTTTATTACACTTGAAGATTTTTGGCAGAAAGGTAAATTAGCAACTGGTTTGGTTTGGTTTCCTGCTAAGTCAGAAAAGATAAAAGCTGTTTGGAATGCTTTTTGGAAACTTAATAAAAATAACCTTGGTTTTAGAATGGATGCTTTTTTATGGAAAGTTACACAAGCTGATATTTTTTGGCAAGGTTTAACAAATACAATAAAGGATTTTAAGGAAAGGAAAAATATATTATTGACAGAACTTCCAAAAGACAGTAATTTAGTGTGTTTTCATGGAAAACCTCGTATCTTTGATGCACAGGATATAAAGTGGGTGAAGGATTACGTTTCTAAGAGCTTTCCGAAGCGTTTACAGCCTTTAAAGAAGGTTACTGTTATAATACCTTATAATAAGGATAGAGGCTTTTTAAAGGAGGCTATTGCAAGTGTGCCGAAGGGCGTACAGTTATTAATTAGTAAAGGTGATGGTACATGGACAGTTAATTTTAATAAAGTATTGAATCAGGCAACAGGGGATTATATTAAGTATTTACATGAAGATGATATACTAACTCCAAATTGTATAGAGGATTCAATAATGGCAATGGAAAATCAGAATGCAGATTTTATACATGGAAATGCTCTTGAATTTTGGACATATAAACCAACCACACGTTTAAAGAAACCCAGGATGCCTTATCCTACGCTTGAAGATATGTTAAAGAAGAATGTTATGCATTCGGCTACATTAATGTACAAACGAGAAGTATTTGAGAAATTAGGGGGTTTTGATGAGAAATTAGGGGCAAAAGGTGGTTCAGAAGAATATGAATTTAATTTACGTTGTTTAAAGGCAGGAATGAAAATAGGGTATTGTGATGCTACATTAGCACATTACAGAAGACACCCTCAACAGAAAATAAGAACTACAAAGAGAGAAGATCAACGAGAAGAAAGAGAAATGGTTAAAGAAATGTACAGATGAAAAATCCAATACTTGTCACAGGGACATCACGTGCCGGTGCAGGATTAGTCGCCGGAGTACTTAATATATGTGGTGCTTTTGGGGGTTATATGACCAATAAAAGAGGAATGTTTGAGAATGACAGGATTAAAGAAGCTATTGTCAAACCTTATTTGAATAGTATTGGTTGTGATCCATTAGGGCAATCTCCTTTACCAAAAACAATTAAGAACATCCCTGTGGATTGGAAAGCTAATATAGAAGAAATAATGGTTGCTGAGAATTATAAAGGTGGTGCATGGATGTATAAAGACTCTCGGAGTGCTCTACTTTGGCAAGTTTGGAATCATGCTTATCCAGATGCAAAGTGGATTATTGTTCGTAGAAAACCAGGGGATATTGTTCAGTCTTGTATGAAAACAGCTTACATGAATGCCTATAAAAATGAAGAAGGTTGGTTAAAGTGGATTCATGAATATGAGAATAAGTTTGTGGAAATGATTACAGAGGGATTGAATTGTAAGGTGATTTGGCCGGAGAGAATGCTTCATGGTGATTACAAGCAATTATATGATACGTTGGAGTGGTTGGAATTACCTTGGAAAGTAGAAGTATTAACCTACATTGATCCATTATTGTATAAAAGTAGAAAAAGAAAGGACATTTAAAATGGCAAACAGAGTAACAGCTTCGGAAGTAAAAGAGATTTTGAACGATAGTACCGTATCAGATGCCGTAGTAGATACATACATTATCGGGGCAAATGCTTTAATCACCAAGATATTTGAGAATGATGGTGTTATCACTACTGTAATGTTAAAAGAATTGGAAAGATGGCTTACTGCTCATCTGATAGTCAGTACGATAGATCGCATGGCTAAACAGGAGAAACTAGGTGCTGCGGAAGTTCTTTATAGTGAGGCAGTGGTTTATTTTGGAGTAGGTTCCAAGATGTTATCAACTACACCTTATGGGAGGAATGTTTTGATTTTAGATTTTACAGGAAAAATGGGAAAAGCAGGTGCCCAAAATGCTACTGTTTTTGCAATACCAAGTTTTGAATAATGGGAATATCAGACTTTATATTAAAGAAATTGAACCAAACGGCTGTATATTGGGGATCACCTACAAATGATGGTAGGGGGAGTTTCACTTTTGATGAACCAGTAGAGATAGATTGTCGTTGGGAAGAGCACACAATGATACGTGAGGATGATGATGGTCAGGAGTATGTTTCAAAGGCAGTCGTTTACGTAGAAGAGGATGTTGATAAGAACGGGTATTTATATTTAGGGGATTTAGAAGATTTGATTGATTTGGATGAGAGTGACAGTGCAGATAGTTCAGGAACACTAGATACACTCGATCCAATAGATATTGAGAATGCCTTTATTATTAAAGGGTTTGAGAAAGTGAAAGCATTGAATACAACAGGATATTTACGTAACGCATATTTATAATGGGACTACCAATAGGAGGAAATTTAGCAACAATGAGGGGTTTTCCGGAAGTGATGGCA
>Ga0222640_1000607_pt1 | contig 10857 bp, 25 predicted proteins | sample AntAcemetagen187_FD_181144 | JGI IMG/M metagenome (GOLD analysis project Ga0222640, IMG submission 181144) | Saline water microbial communities from Ace Lake, Antarctica - #187 | ecosystem: Environmental > Aquatic > Non-marine Saline and Alkaline > Saline | place: Antarctica: Ace Lake... | reverse complement strand
TATTCATTTTATTATTTACAATACAATCCAATCGTTTGCATTCATATCTCCGTCATTTATAATCCATTGATATGTTTTCCCATCTGGTTTATGAATCGATAAAATGCCTTTATTTATAAATCCATAATACTCCTTATTTTCCCATTCTTCTCTAAATATTTTCTTGCCAGTCACTACCGCTTTTAATGCTTCATAGAAATCTAAAAACGATGTTATTTCTACTTTTCTTGCGGGAAGAGGAGAGGTAGCTTGTGTGTTTGTGTTTTCCATATTTTTTATATTACATATTACATATTATTATTTTTTTAATAAATCTGGATTTTCGTAAATGTTGCCGATTACTTTTAATTCTTTTATAAATGGACCATTTGAAAATTCCTCATAACATTCATTCTCGTCGAGTGATAAATTTTTAGCCCAAAAACCTCCTTCTTCCCAAATAATTTCATATTTATTATTTCTATTAAACGCTATATCTTCCTCATATATCTCTTTTCCATTCCATTCTATTTTAGTTTTACCTGAATTTGACCAATCAGAATTTAACCAATCCTGTTGTTCTTTTTTAGTTAATTCTTCCCATTTAGTATTATCTTTTAATCCTGTGTATTGCAGTAAAATAATATCTTCTTCTATATCTGGAGGACTACCATAATCATCTTCTTCTATTCGGTTTCCATCTAAAAGCATACGGAGAGAATCATTAAACTTTCTCTTTTTTTTATTCCAAGCTCTAAATTTAATTTCTCTTTGTTTCATTAATTTTACATTTTACAAATTACTTTAAATTACTCATCGCCTCTCTTATTTTTTCAAGTTCTTCAATGTATTCATCTATTCTGTCGTTAATATCTTGAAATACATTTAAAGAAGCAACCTTAGTATCCTTTGATTCATCTTCACCAAAAATTATTCCCTTAATATCTCCGATAATGCTCCTCATTTTTCCAAGTTTAGTTAGCATTGAAGGAACAGGATTAGATGATTCTGCTCGTTTTGTGTTATCTGGTTCCATGTTTTTATTTTTTACAAATTATATTTTAAATATTCTAATTCGGGCTTGAGTTTTTTAATTCTTCTAATAATACGATAAACGGTTTTCGCTGTTTTTCCTTGTCTTTTTCAGTCAACTTTTCTACAGGAACATCTACAATAAAATCTCTATAAGTATCTTCGGGGTCTTCTCCTCTACAATATATTTCGTCTCCATAGTGTCCAATCGGATAGTAATTAATGTCATCTATATATATTTTTCTGTCCATATATTCTATAATATATCCTGGTTTATCTATACAAGGAATAAATTTAAAATTAGGATATTTATCGCAAAGAAATTTTTTCATATTTATAATTTACTGCTTTTGAGGTCTGAACATTTTTTACATACCCAATATAGATGCCAATATCCTCTTCCGCTCTCAAGCTCAGTGTCTTTCATACCCTCCCAATATTTAAACCTACGCATATCTTTCTCTAGCCTACGACGCTGACAAAGCACACAATTATGAAATTCCATTGTTGGAACACCCTTAACTTCTTCTTCTTTTGCTTTGTTCGATTCTTCTTTCTCTTTTTTTTCTAATCGTTTAATTACTTCTCTTAACCAATTATTTGTTTTTATTAATTCTTTTTTAGTCATAATTGTATTTTACAAATTATATTTTATTTAGATAATAATGCTACTATAACCATAATGCATAAGCTTATTAACAAAATGGATATTGCTATAGAAGCCGAAATCCAAATTGGAGATAAAACCCACCACCAAGACCAATCAATTTTGTCTAATAATTTCAATACTATAAAGACAATAGTTAAAGCTCCGCTAAAGCTTAATCCGCTACTTGAATTTATCTTTGTTGTATTTTTCATTAATTTATGTTTTATAAATTAGGTTAAATATTCATTATACAATAGCGAATCATTAGGTAAAAAAACAATATTATTAAATAAATCAATCCTAATAGAAATACCCAACTTATAGTATTGTATTTTTTATAATTCATTTTGAAATTTCAGCGATATATCCAATTTCAGCATGAGAATATCCTTTTCTCGGGTGCATTCCTTCTTCTTTATAAAAAACATAAAGAGAGTCTTTTCCTTTAGTAGCAGTTCTAGAAGATATAACCCAATATTTAAACTTCGCTATCTCAAGTAATTTATCTATTCCTTCTCTTGTATATCTTAGATAATCAATTTTCGGTGGATTATGTATTGGATAAATAAAGGGATAAGATATATAAGCTGTTCCTCCTTTTTTTAATAATTTATATATAGTTTGATGTGCTTGAACTGGATTCCAAATATATTCAAATACTTCTAAGCAAAATATTATATCAAATTGTTCTTCTGCGATATTTATTGGTCTATTCAAATCTCCTATATGAATGGGGTTGTGCTTTCCGTCAATATCAAGAGTAATATACTTATTGCATTTAATTGCTTGTAATCTTTCTTTAGCAAGACTATCTCCAGAACCAATATCTAATACTCTATCACATTCAATTTCAATATCTTGGAGATATGTCTCTAATTGATTCCGATAATATGAAATATTAAGTTCTCCTCCTTTCATTTTTTGCTTTCTGTTTATGATTCATAATCTTAAATACACGTCTTCTTCTTTAGCGATAAAACATTTATTACCTTTTATCTTTATATCTTGTGGCTGAAAATATTTAAAAATTACGTGGTCTTTTAACTTTAATTCTTTAACCTTTTTTCCAATAGAAACAATTATTCCTTCTCTTGGTTTATGTTCTTCACCCATTCCTTTAGGAATTATTATTGACGAAGATATTTCTTTATCAATTGGCAGAATAACTAATCTATCCGATAAAGGTTTAATTGGCATTTCTTTTATTATTTTATTTATGTTCATTTCAATAATTGTTAATAAACTTATTATATTTGATTGTTTTGTAAAAATCAAGTCCAAACTGTGGATAACTTTAGTCCCAAAGGTTCCAAAAATATTCAACGAACAAAGAAATGCCTTTATCGAATTTCTTAGTTAATTGTTCTTGTTTCTTTTTATCAGTCCAATTTTCATAGAAACCTTCTTTGTTCTTTTTGAATTGAAGGAACTTCTCTTCTTCTATGCTTTGAGCTGCTTCAAATCCTTGTGCTATTTCTTCTAATATTTCTTCCCATTTCCAGCATTCCTTGTTTTTTTTCTTTATATCATATAAATTACCTGGACATCCTGTGCCATTCTTCATTTCTCTAATCATCGGAGAAATAACTTCACATAAATAACTATTAATATTCCAGCAATCTTGGTCAGAATATCCTCTTTTCCCTCTTTGTATAAACCATTTAATTTCTCTAAATACCGATGGCATTTTTAATTTTATAAGACTTTTAAAAAAGCCTTGTGTGTATTCTATATTCATATTTATATTTTACAGATTATTTTAAATATTCAATCTTAGGACTATCTAACCATGATGTTGGAATAATACCAACCACCGAATATCCTTCTCTTTTTAATATCTCAGATAATTCGTTTGCTTCTCTGTCCCATTGAGGACTTCTTGCTCCAGCAAAAATAATTATTTTTTTTTGTTTATCGCTTTTATTATTATTTTCTTTTTCTTCTATTAAATCAAATATTTCTGTAAATTTAGATTCGCTTAAAAGCCAACCACTTGTTCCGTCGTCTGAATGATAAGTACATATTTCTCTTATTTTATTTTTTATATCTATCATAATTTTTATTAATCAAATCAAATAATTCTTCTAATTTATCCCACTGCTTATCTCTTGTAATTTCAAAAGCATGTCCAAAAAGGTGAAAATACTCTGTTTCTTTATCGTTCAATTTCTCTTTAGCAATATCAAGCCAATCTATTCCACCGTATTCTTTCCTTGGATAACAATGTAAGCTCGTTTTTATTCTAAAATTATCTTGGGGTTTTTTAAAGTTTCCAACCAATGTTGTTCTGGCATATTTATATCCTGCCTCAACAACATTTGATAATACTAAATCATTATATCTTCCTCTTGGATAACAAAACCAATTAACTGGCTTTTTTATCATATCTTCAAGCATTTCTTTGCTTCCTTTAATTTCATCTTTTAACGCTTGCCAAGTTAATCTTTTTAAATCTTGTGGATGAGTTATTGTATGAGAACCTATTTTAAAATCTTTAGATAAATCTTGTATCTGAGAACGAACTATAAAATCTTTAACATCGCCAACCCATTCATGATTAACGACTAATTGAATAAAGAATATCGCAGGTATTTTATACTTTTTTAAGAGCTTTGCTATTCTATAGTTATCAGGATGATAATCGTCCCAACTTGTAATTATCTCAATCTTTTTCATTAGTTATATAAATTTCTCTTAATACATAGATTAATCGCCTCTAAGACTATCACATAAACAATGCTTACATTCTGGATAATTTATACTATCAGCCCAATGTCCTTTAACTATATACATTACAGACGTCCTAAGACAATTAGTACAAAATGCGTCAATTCTATATAAGTCTTTTCTTTTCAATCCATATTTCCTATATTCTCTCTTGGTACGTTCTTCTAAAGTGAAAACTAGTTTTTTATCTATTTTTTTCATTTTTTTAATAAATTAATAAATTAGAATTTTCATAAATGTTGCCAATTACTTCATCGGCACTTGTAATATTCAAAGAATAACCTTCTTTTGTATATATTCCCTCGCTAATCCAACAGCCACGGATGTTCCATACAACTTTTCCTACGTATTCTCTGTATTTTATTTTTACTATATCTTCTCCATATATCTCTTTACCGTTCTTATCTTTTAATCCTGTGTATTGATTTTTAGTATCATGTTTTATAAAACGACCATCCCATCTAAAATTATTCTTACTATACAACCATTTACAACCAAAAGGCATTCTTTTATCTTCATTCTGGAATAACTCATATCCTACAATTTTATTATCTTTTATTAGTCTAAATTTTAAAATTCTTTTTTTCATTTTTTTAATAAATTAGGATTTTCATATATGTTACCGATTATTTCTACTTTATTCTCACCTCTCTCAGTCTTTGAAATCCTGCCCAGCGCCTTCCATAAGTCTTCATGATTATTTACAAATATATCTTTTGGGTTATGACCAGGAAAAATCATAAAATGTCCATTTGCAAAGCCAACAATCAAAATGCATGTTAAGTATTTCACTATATCCCCCTCGTATATCTCTTTTCCATTTTTATCCTTTAAGCCAGTATATTGCATAACTTTCCAATCACTTGCCATGCTAATCACAAAATCTAAGGGAATATCGCAAATTTCAATATTACCAGCATTACTTTCTTTCTGGTAATATATTTTCTTTCCATCCCAAGCTCTAAATTTTAAAATTCTTTGTTTCATTTTAATAACATTTTAATTCCTTCTTTTAATGAAATCATTGGTTCCCATCCAAGTTTCTCTTTTGCCTTACTTATGCTCGCTAAAGTATCCTGGGGTTCTAATCTTGGCTTTATGTGTTTCGTTTTACCTCCAATTAATTTAGCAATTTCATTGACCGAAACATTATTTCCTCCACCAATATTTATTATCTCTCCGTCAATTAAATCACTTTCCATTGCTAATATATTTGCTCTTACTACATCAGATACATTTGTGAAATCACGCGTATTTTTTCCATCTCCTGTTATTGTCATTGGCTTTCCTTCTCTTTTTTGTCTTAAGAATTTAGCAATTACTAAAGCATAAGCTCCTTCTTCTCTTTGATTTTTCCCATAGACATTAAAATAGCGCAAACAAACAGTTTCTAGGTTATATATAATACTAAACATTCTACAATATAATTCTCCTATATATTTATGTAAAGCATAAGGACTTTGAGGATTTGGTTTAAATGTTTCTAATAATGGCAGATAATTATCGCCATAAACAGACGAAGAAGATGAAAATATAACTCTTTTAATTTTATTTTTATAAGACGCCCATAATATATTAAGTGTTCCATTTACATTAGCATTGTGGGTTGATATGGGGTCTATTATTGAAGGTTGAACTCTTGCTAATGCTGCTAAATGAAAAACATAATCAATATTTTTAAAATAAGGCATTATAAGCTCAAGGTTTGTAATATCTATATTTATAAAATTAGCTTTTTTATTAATATTTTCTTTTTTTCCAGTAGATAGATTGTCTAGAACTAAAACATCGTGTCCTAATTCTATTAGCTTATCTACAAGATTTGAACCAATAAATCCTGCTCCTCCTACAATACATATTTTTTTATTTTGCTTTATCATGTTTAAGATGACAAGAATGACAAAGCATAATATATAAATTTCTATCTCTTTTATATTTACCTTCGCCAATAAATGCCCAATCGTAATTATGAGATTTTTTCGAACAATTAAAATCTAAAATATTATTTTGTCTGTTTTCACATCTATTTGCTTTTCCATAATTTCTTCGTAGCCAAGTATGTGTAGCATCATATAATTCTCCTCCCTTTTAAGCCCCCTTTTCCTGATAAGGCGTTATCTATCAACTAAGCTCTAAAGATCGTTTTAAATGGAGTAGAAACGCTGTTAAATCGATTTTGTGAGCAAGGTTTAATACCTATAAATCCATATTATTTTTTCAAGGTTAAGGGTAATAAGAAGGATTGATTGCCTAAAACTCCTTATAACCCTTAATCTGCAATCAAAATTTTTACTTGTTAAGTTAAGTTAGATATTCTATACCAACATCATTGCCTTTCCAGTTATTATTACTATTCCCCAAAACATCTTCGCTCTTAAATTCAGTTTTTCTACTATGATGTTCACCTTTTTTAATGCTGCCAGAATTTGCAATACAAATTCCTTTTGTTTCTTTATTCCATGGTCTATTGTTTTGCTTAAACCACGCATTGTTCTTTGCTTTGATTTTATACTTTAATCCTTTTGGTCGAATTCTTTTAATTGCCCACTCTTTAGGATATCTGGAACCTTTAATAAATTGTCCTAATTTATTTCTCTTCATAATACAAAGTAAAATTTTTTAATTTAACTTTTTTCTCCAATCTTCATAACTATCTGCACCTCTCGTAGATACAAAACCAAAATATATTTCAGTTCTACCACATTTCTCACATACTCTTTCTTCTTTACTTTTATATACCCATGTATGTTCATAATGACTATAACTTTTTCCAAAGAATCCTTTTTCAGTAACTAAGCATTTATCTTCTCTATTTTTTTTCATGATATTTTTCATAAAATTTCATACTTTCAGTTAATCCTTCTTTTATAATTTTTCCATTTTCATCAACCGTAACATAATTATTCGTCCATTCCATTAATTTTTTATTTGAGATTTTAATATAAATTTCATATCCGCCCCAATTACCTGTATCTGTATCAGAAGCCTCAAATTTTTCTATTTCCCAACCAGGTCTAATTAATAATTCTATATTTTCCTTAGCTTTCCGAAAAATACTAATTTGCTTAATAGCTCCCATGCCATAAACAGATTTAGCTCCAAACTCCCAAATAAGAAATATTACAGCTAATGGCAAAAATATTATTATATAGTTCATATTTTTATATTTTACAAATTTAACCAATCTTTGTTTTTTTTCTTTGTACTCCATTCCACAATTCGTATTATAGACGACCAAAGATTCATTGGAGGATTCCAGCCCATTTCTTTCATCTTTTCCCCATTTAACGAGTAGCGCCTATCGTGTCCAGGTCTTACTGCAGTAAATCCAACATAATCTATATCCGATTCTTTCATTTCCTCTCCTTTAATTGTTTTATAAATAAACCTAGCTACCTTTCTTATACTAGCTTCTTCACCAACTATATTATATCTTTCTCCGACCTTGCCTTTTTTTAATAAAAACATTACTGCATCAGCAACATTTCTCGCATGTATCCAATGCCTATAAGAAATATCATTTTTATTATTACCAAATAAAGGAACTTTCTCGTTCTTTATTATTTTTCTCATTATAGTTGGTAAGAACTTTTCTGGATGTTGTCTTTCGCCAATTATATTCATTGTAAATGTCGTTATAATTGGCAGATTAAATGAATTATAAAAAGCATAATCAAGAGCCGCTTGTCCTGCCTTTGCTGCACTGTATGGATTTGAAGGAGTAAATCTATCATATTCTTTATAATAAATCCCTTTAGGTGCAGGACCAAATACTTCATCGGTATTAAATGAAATAATCTTTTTAACCTTTTTTTGTTTCTTTTTCAAATATTCAAATAGATTTGCTGTTCCTAAAACATTGCTCATTACAAAGGGAATCGAATCTTTTAATGAATTGTCGACGTGCGTTTCGCTAGCAAGATGAACGATATAATCTAATCTTCCTAACATCTTATGTATTGTTTCTGAAATAGGAGCTTGAAGGTTATGATAAACGTATTTAATTCTTTTTGTATCAAAACATTCAATATCAGTTAGTCTGTTTTGATTGCCCGAATAATTGAGAGAATCTAGAACTATAATTTCCCATTTAGTTTCTTTTAATAATGCCTCCACAAAATGGTGACCCACAAAACCACATCCGCCAGTAATACATATTCTTGTTTTTTGTTTTTTAATCATTTGTATTATAGTGTCTAATTTCAATTCTACCGAATAAATTGCCCTATCACGTACCCGTTTTGGAGCATTACAACCCAAAGTGGTATAATTGTACTACTTTTTTATATCACTAAGAAATACCCCCAGTTTCTTAACATCTTTTTTTCCCAAAATAATATCTTTATAATATAGCTTTCCTCCCTTAAATATATAGATTAAAGCATTCTTAATTCTACGAGTTAAATGTACAGGTATATCTATAACTTCAACCAATATTGCTCCTTTGCCATAGAAATCATCTCTGTCAAAACAGAGAAAACCTGGATATCCACAATCACAACGAAATGTTATTTCTTTATTTTTTTTCATAATTTTCTTCTTTACGCATTTGCATATAAGAACCATAAATAGCAGAAAGTTCTGTTGGGTCTAATTGTAAAATTAATTTATCGTCCCTATAAAACTTAATTGTACTAGTGCTATCAAAAATTACTTCTGTATCATAAAGTTTATATTGTCTTTGTCCTAAGTGAATTGGTTCTCTATTATCTCTCATGTTTTTTAAGATTACATATTTTAATCCCAAGTTCGATGTTGCTCAGAAACCCATTCATTCCCATCATATTCACCAATTTGCCACTCTATGTTAGCAGGAATAATTATAATTTTAAGGTCAGAGAATCTATCATTTGCTTTTTTACCTAATTCCTTCACGACTTTAATCAAATCTAAATCATTTCTTTCTATATCAGTAACATGAAGCCACTCAGCCCCATTAAGTTGTTTGGTTGTTGGATTTTCTCCTATATCTTCATATAAAGAATAAAAGATAATTGTATTTTTGTTGCCTGCTTCTTTTTGACTTATCTTCTTATAGCTTTCTCCAAATTTTATATCTGTATAAAAATAGATTTTTTTCCCTTTTAGTTTTGCATATTCAACAATTGCCTTGGCTGATAAGCCAAATCCTCCACGACAGCTATTAATTACAATTTTTTGTTTTTTCATATTTTTTTATAAGCTCATTAGCTCTCTTGTAAATATCGTCTGAATGAACATCGCCTATTTGAAAATGGTCTATGTCTTTTAAATCAATCGCATCTCTAATTGCATTAAACATTTTCCTTGGTAACATTAATCTTATTTCGTCAATATCGTATGGATAATCTTCGTGGAATATTTCTATTCTACCTCCAGCATAATCGGGATGCTTCTTTATAAAATCTTTATTTAAAATCATTTCTTCAACTACACTAAAGAATATTTTTTTCTTTTTCATTTTTTTAACTTCTTATAAGCCATATGATTGCCAGCTCTCCATAATGATTCAAATTCGCCTGCGTCACTCCAATATCCCATAATCACCTCATAAAACAATCTACCTCGCTTTAAATAATTTTGATTAATATCCGTAACTTCTAGTTCGCCTCTTGCTGATGGTTTTAATGTTTTAATAATCTTAAATACGTCTGGTGTATAAAAATAAAGTCCTGTTTGTGCTAAATCTGATGGAGGGTCTTTTGGTTTTTCTAAAATTTCAATTAATTCTCTTTTATAAGAATCGTTGCTAAACTTAGCAACTCCAAATCTTTGAGGATTTTTAACCTTCTTAAAAAATGTCATTGCTTGACTATCTAAATCATCTTCTATTATTCTTTTCTCAAAAGACTCTTTTGTATTCTTAAAATTATCCTCATAAACATTATCTCCTAAAAGAACTGCACAATTATCGTTTCCAACAAATCCTTCTGCTAAAGCTAATGCGTGAGCAATACCGCCTGCTTTATCTTGTATTCTATAAGTAAATTCAAGTCCATACTTCTTACCAGAACCCAGATATCGAAGAAGGTCTCCAGCATGTTCATGTCCCGTAATTATCATTATATCCGTAATGCCAGCCATCTTTAGGGTTTCAATCGGATACCATATCATAGGACGGTCAAAAACATTTATCAAATGTTTGCTTTGAAAATCAGTAAGAGGTTTTAAGCGAGTGCCTTTTCCACCTGCAAGAATTACTCCTTTCATTTTATTTTAAAATATATTTACGAATTAAATATCTGATAAACTCATAAGCGTATAACACAGGAAGTACAAATATATATTGTAAATATATAATTACTTTTCTCGAGAAGCCATAACCTTGTTTTTTCATAATTTTATATTATATAAGTAATTTAATTTCATCTCTCGTAATTACTATAAACCTCTTTCATTATTTTTTTTAATTCTATATTAATTTTATTCTTTATATCATTAAGTATTCCATGTTTAACAATAGCCATCCTTCTTTTTATAGTTCTTTCTCT
>Ga0222640_1000600_pt1 | contig 10952 bp, 17 predicted proteins | sample AntAcemetagen187_FD_181144 | JGI IMG/M metagenome (GOLD analysis project Ga0222640, IMG submission 181144) | Saline water microbial communities from Ace Lake, Antarctica - #187 | ecosystem: Environmental > Aquatic > Non-marine Saline and Alkaline > Saline | place: Antarctica: Ace Lake... | reverse complement strand
GACGGTACATCCATTTGTCCGAATTGTCATGGTACGGGTGAAGAGACTGTATACATCAACGATTCTCCTGATGTGAATCCAACGTATCAAGATCCTGATCAGTACGAGGCTGTACAAGAAGAATGTTGTCTATGTCTCGGTACAAAGGTAGTGCCAAAGTACAAGCGTGGAATAGAGACTATCGATTGTCCCAAGTTAGATGTGATAACAGACCTTTTGGTTGACAATGAACAGTATGGTCGTTTGATTATTTGGGCTGGCTTCAGTGGATCAATTGATCGATTGGTTCAGCACTGCCTTGATAAGGGTTGGAACGTTTTGCGGTATGATAAGAATGTACAGGCTCTGACGCCGTTGGGCACAGCAGCAGATCCTGAAGTATTCCTGGATGCTATGGATGCATCGCATCCTGATAGAGAGAAGCTACTGGCTGCATACCCTAATCTGGTCTTCATTGGGAATCCCGGCGCGGGTGGCATGGGTCTGACATTGACTAGTGCTTGCATGATGGTATACTATTCCAATACTTTCAATGGTGTGGATCGTATACAATCTATTGCTCGGTTCCACCGGCCAGGAGCAGATGAGAATCGTGGTTGCACGGTCGTTGATATCTTCCATCTACAAACGGATGAGAAGGTTCTGGAGAATATTAATTTGAAGAAGAGGCTTCAGAGTATGACTTTGGGCGAAGTTACTGAAGCATTGAACCAAAAAGTCGAGGAAGAATATTATGGACAAGAAACTAGCGGAAGTGCTGTTAAGTGACATCTATATAGATGAACACTTCAATTCACGTGGTACAATCCAGTCATATCAAATAGCTGATCTAGCTCAGAACATCGAAGACAATGGGTTGATTCAACCTGTGACTCTGATGCATTGGGACAAAGAAGGTTGCATTGGTCATAAGACTGGTCAGGGTCCGTACAAGCTCGTTGCTGGCTTTAGACGCACCATGGCTCACAGACATTTGAAGCGTATGAAGATTGAATCTGTCATTGACGATTCAATCATCTCGGACGTTCAAGCTAGAATATTCAACTTGTCTGAGAATCTGTGTCGTGAAGAACTGAATATGCTTGAAGAGGCTCTAGCCATTCAAGCTCTATTTGACTTGGGTCTCACGATTGATCAAGTAGCCGATTCGGTAGATATGTCATTCGGTTGGGTACAAGAGCGGAAATACCTTCTTGAGCTTCCTGAAGTAATCCAGCAAGAAGCTTCGGCCAAATGGCTCACGGGACGCATTGTTCGAGACCTTTATTCTATCTTGACGAAGAGAGGTATGGATCAGTGTCTACATAGCGCTAAAGATGCTAAGGATCGTTTGCAACGTGGCGAGAAGGTTCGTCTTATCAAGCGGAAGCAATCCTTACTCCGTAAGCGTAAGCCTAGTATCAAAGAGATAGATGAGATGATGGCTTTAATCGTTGAAGTATTTGGGCCTTGTCTTGCTTCACGTGCTATGGCTTACTGCCGTGGTGGTATCTCGAAGTATGATTTACATTGTCTAATTTCCGGCTTCGCCGCTAAGATTGGCAAGACTTATTCACCTCCGATAGTTGATCAACAAGGCTATGAAGTTGAAGAGGAAGATGAGCCTCTTGAAGAAGAGGAAGAGGAAGAATAGCCACTCGAATATATCGGAGATAGTTATGTTGTATTTAGATGTTGAGACTTGTGGATTCCATGGCCCTTGTGTGCTCATACAATATGCCATCGATGATGGAGAAGTTATTCTTTTTAATCCTTGGCACTCCAGAATATACGAAGTATTGGAGCTGCTTGAATGGTTCACCACTCATGAGGTCTGTGCATATAATTTGGTATTTGATTGGTTTCACGTACAGCAGATGTACTGTACAGCGCAGCTTCTAGGTATGAAATACGGTATGGCTGAGATGATGTCAGACCATATCGATGATTATGCCGTCCTTGAAGAAGAAGCTCGTGATGGCCCATGTATCAAGCCTAAAAGTGCCCTTGATCTATTCCTACATGCTCGTAAAACAGAGTATCAGGCTGCGATGGATAGAAAAGATATCGCAATCCGCCGGATTCCCGTTACATTGGCACAGTCACTCGTAGACGTGTTGAGTAAGCGCGTCGTGTTGAGCGATGTGTATTTCGCGCGATATAAAGACCCGAAACGCAGATGGCAGATCCATCCTATTACGGATAGTGTTGGAAATGTTATTCCGGACTTTGTAGATATCGTGTTAAAATTCTTGCCTTCTACATCGTTGAAGGCATTGACGCAAGACGCTTTGGGTAAGACGGCCATCCAATATGGTGAGGTTGACTTAAATATCAAAGTGGCCGAAACTGGCTATGCGCCATTTGCAACTGCACCTTTGGTACTAAAAGATGGGACAGTAGCAAAGCCAAGGCCAGGTAGGTGGTTTGGAAAATGGCCACAAGTACTCGAATCATTCATAGCCCATTGGGGTTATAATGATCTGGCTCGGGAATACGCTGCGGATGATATTTACAATTTACGTGAATTAAGAGAGTATTTCGAGAATCCTTCTGCTGGTGATGTTGACTCTATTCTGGCCTGCCAAGTTGCAAGTGTAAGATGGAGAGGTTTTAGGATAGATCGCGAAGCGATCACGAAACTACGTGATGTTAAGCAGAAAGCATTGGATAGTGTTCAACTTTCTTACAATTCTCCTAAAGTCTGTACACAATATCTTTGCGAGGTCTTGAATGCTACTGAACGCCTAGCTATTGTTCGTAATGGTAAGATTACAACAAAGGGTGTAGTACTTGAGGAATTGGTCAAGTGGAAGAAGGCAGTGACCTGCGATGCTTGTTATGGCGCAGGTTGTGAGAAGTGCAATGCAGGTGAGGTCGAGTCGGATGAACCACATCCAGTGGCGGAACGCGCTCGAACTCTGCTGGATGCCCGACACGCTAAGAAGGAGATTGAGAATTATAACAAGCTCCTCTTAGCGGGTCGTTTTCATGTTTCAAATAAGATCATTGGTGCATTAAGCGGACGTATGTCTGGTGCTGATGGTCTTAATGCTCAAGGCATCAAGAGAGAGAAGACCATACGTGGGTGCTTCCCGTTAGCTTGGCCCGGAATGCAATTAGATGGTGGTGACTTCAAATCATTTGAAATATCCATTGCAGTTGCGGCTTGGCCAGATCCTAAGATCATAGAATACCTAAAGCAGGATCGGAAGTTCCATGGTATTTTTGGGATCTATCTATTCCCGGGACATACTTACGATGAGATCGTAGCTACAGCCGGATTAGATGGCGAGAAGGATTTATATGGTCGATCAAAGAATGGCGTCTTCGCAATGATGTATGGCGGTGAAGCCTACACATTGTCTAATAGAGTCGGAATACCTGAGGAAGATGCAGAAGCTGCTTTTGCTGAATTTAGCAAGGACTTCCCTGTATTAGCCGCAGAGCGACTCAAAGTTATTGAACCTTTCAAAGCTATAACTCAGGAGCACATTGGTGCTCGTGTTGATTGGAAAGAACCAGCCGAGTATGTGGAGTCTTTATTTGGGTATCGAAGATACTTCACGATTGAGAATCAGATTCGTAAGACTCTATACAAGCTAGCGGAGAAGCCTCCCAAAGAGTGGTATACCAACCAGACGAAGGTAGTACGACGCGACCGGGAGCAGACTGCAACAGGAGCTACGAAGTCAGCATTATTCGGTGCTGCGTTTTCGATCCAAGGATCAATCATGCGCGCGGCAGGGAACCACAGAATCCAGTCAACTGGCGCAGAGATTACCAAGCGGCTACAAGCTGAGGTCTGGACTATACAGCCTCATGGTGTACACCCTTGGTTGGTTATGCCAGCTAACTTCCACGATGAGCTTATGGCTCCCGTGGTATCAAGCAAGTCAAAGGAATTGGCGGGTATCGTCGATAACTTTGTGGAGGGACATAAGCAGTATGTTCCATTGCTAGGTATAGACTGGAAGTCAGACCTTGACAACTGGGCCGGAAAATAGCGACATTATCGAGGAGGCACGGAGGCGTGCTAATGACGCTAGGTCTATTCTGCGTCTATTAGAAACAATCGAATTCAAAGAGGAGGCCCGAGAGAAGGTAATAGAATGTATTGCGGCAGCTGATTATGTAGGGCTCAAGAAAATCTTATATACTGAAGATTCCTACACAGATCTTCGACGTCAAGCTCAGATTCTTGGTGTCAAGAATTATTCCAGACTATCATATATCGAACTAGAAGAGGCTATAGCAGATGAAGAAGCGTTATCGAAGCGTATTGCAGAAGCTGAACGAAATGTGCTCTCATCCTTCGGCTCATTATCGAAAAATAAAAAGGGTGGATGTTCCAGACTGCCCGATGAGTATTTGCGATATTGAACACATTGAAGAGATTGAGCGTTGGGTGGATCGCATCTATTTTGGAACATACAAGAGATTATGTGAATTGTGGACAGATCACAATGAGACAAGTTGGTTGTTGATCTCTTGTCAACATTGTAAGGATACTCCGATGCCGGAATATCCAATGCTGCTGAGTTTGATTACTGATTTGAATGTTGATCTCAAGTCATCCAAGCCGAAACTATTCACACGCCGATCAGTCATCGCGCTTAAGAAAGCTTATGGTATCCGAAGTAGGCCAAAGACATGAATAATGCTGAGAAGATTTCAGAAGCTAACAAGAAGATATTCGAGCTTAGTAATCGTATATCGGAGCTTAACAATATGACTGTTGTGGTCATGAGTTGTTTCCAAATATTGGTAGACAAGAACCTTATATCCACCCAGGAGTTTGCAAGTGCCTTCGAAAAGTCCAGTACTGAAATCCAACCTATCTACGATAAGACTGTTATTGAAGGAAGCGCAATTCGACCCGAGGAAGCCGGGCCCGATGAAGCTAGTGACGGGAATAGCGACACCTAGCTATTGTGAGGTTCGAGCACAGGAGCTCATGGCTGAGGCTAAATTCCTGCGCGTGGCGGGTAAGATCGACGCGTATCATTCAGCCATGAATCAAGTGACTCAATTGATAGTCCTGAGTCGCATATTGGTGACTCAGTAATCTGGAATACGAACTCCGCGTAAATCCGCGGAGTTCGTGCTATATTGCATATGGAAAAACATGCGCTTGTGTGCGATCAATGCGGGCGTGAAATAGTCACGCTGAAGCCGACGACTTTCGGTGGCGGAAATAGTACAGGAATGATAACGGTCACAAAAGCATGTGGTCGGTCTGAAGATTTGATTGGCACTGGTGCCTACCATTTCTGTAGTGATAGACACCTATTAGTTTGGTTAAAGGAGAAAGAGGAAGAAAGGAAATGATTGAACAGTGGTGTCCAGTTGAGGGTTATGAAAACTATTCTGTATCTACTGAGGGTCGTGTGCTATCCAAGGCGTGTCTTGATTCTTATGGCAGAGACTATGACAAGTGGATCAAATATTATGATTATCACAAAGACCCATATTGGGTTCCTCTGAATTTTGAAGTAATAATCCCGCCGAGGATCTATCGTCATGGAACAATTCAAATCGCGCAAACAGCCAGAAGCTAAGATCCAGAAAGAGATAGTAACTTATTTTAGGAACAAGGAATGGTTCGTAGTTAGAATGGTTGGAAATGCTTTCCAGCAGGGTATTCCAGACCTCTTAGCGACCCACCATAAGTATGGTCCCAGATTCATTGAGGTAAAGCTTCCAGGAATGAAAGGATCTCATTTCACTGCTGCGCAGCTTGAGTATTTTCCCAAATTTTGTGCAAATGGGATGGGAATTTGGATTATGACTGCCGCGAATGCAGAGCAATATAGAATGGTCGTCACCGAGCCACCTAACTGGTGGCAGTATTTATCAACAGCGAGAAAAGTATGAAGTTCCTAGCATATGTCGATTTGCATAATCTGTATTATAGTCTGCACCCTAAGAAGCTTGACTATAAGAAGCTAGTGGATTATATCAACGGGTTCGGTTCGGGTGTTATACGCGCATATGGGCATCAGTTGGGGAATGAGGCTACTACGTTCATCGAGGTTCTCACGCAGCTAGGCGTCGTGCCCGTGTATCGTAAGCCTACTGTTTGCAAAGATGACAAGGGTGTGAAATACAGATCCAATTGGGCTGTAGGCTTAACTCTTGACGTTGTGGGTAGTGTAGATGAAGCAGAGATCTTCTTTCTTGTCACTGACTCTGGTGACTTTGATCTACTAGTAGGTTGGTTGCAGAAACGCGGCAAGACGGTATTCGTGATAGGTAATAATCCGTCACGTGCGCTACGTACGACCGCAGACCATACGCACATCATACCCGGGAGTATGATGTTATGAGGATGCAGGTTCAGAAGGGCGACCAGTGCATGTTGTATGCATTGGCTATGGTTATGAGTATTCCAGCGTCGGAACTCATGCTCCAGATACCAGAGGGTCGTAGCCTCCATCCTCAAGAGTTAATGGATGCCGTGCTCCCTAGTGGGTATAGCCTAGTAACCGTGGAGGCTGATCCATATTGCACTGATCCTGTTGCTCTCACGCAGGCGCGCGTGTACGCAGATCCTTTTAACCGCATAACGCGCTACGCACGAGGCGCGCGTGGAATACTTCTATTGCAGAAAGACAATACTGCATACCATGCTGTTGCGTGGGACGGTACGTGTGTGTATGACCCGCATGGGAAGATCTCTAAAGGTATTCCAGAAAATACTATAGCATTCCTACGATTGGTACAATTATGAGAGACTTTGTCGAAGCATGTGCTGCACTTGATAGTGAAAGGGACTTCAATATTATCCGTGAACAATCGGTGGTGATGATTGGGAAATTCTTCGATGCTGAGAGCATGTATGATATCAAGATGGCTCTAGCTGGTTCATTACATTATATTGCGTTGGGTATGAAGGTAATCAATATACCTTTGAACAACATCAAGCCTGCTGAGATGGAAATAGCCAATGCGCGTGATACGCTCATATGTGCGTGGGGACGTACCTGCCCGCCAAACTTCCGACTTTTGATGCTCTACTCTGCAACCTACTCCCTGATCCGTGCTTATGAGCTAGATTTCGACGAAGTTAAGCTATTCTGGCTGATGAAGCTGAAGACTTTATAAAGACTTTATAGCTAGATCTAGGGTGTGTTTTGAGCCTGATTTGAGCCTGATTTGAGGTCAATTCAGATAGGCAAAAAAGAGTCTTAAATTCGCTTGAATTAAGCCTAATTGTGTGTTATATTAGTAATGTGGAGATAGGGCAGGCTCAAACTTTATTAACTCTTTATAAAGTTTGGTTCTGGCTATTCCAGCGGCATCGCCAAGTGGTTGTGCCAAATAGTTCAAACACGTATTGGAGTACGGCATGAAATTGGTAGCGAAGACAACAGGTCCGGTCATTGAAAAGGACTGGGTAGAATCGAAGTTGGTTGCACTATTTAGTACGAGTCTTGGTACATCGCATGGTGACCTACTCTGGGTCTTCAACGATCTCGAATCTGCTGACATGGATGTGCGACGGACGTTGACGCACTGCACCAATGATGATTTTGAGGCGTGCGGAGTGAAGCTCCACTCGCTGAAGTCGGAAATAGTTAGTGCCACTGATTACCGTGTACAAGTTGAGTACACTGAGATCGTCATCATGCCAGATGGTGAACTCAAAACACGTCGAGCTGGAGGGTTCACCTTCCTACGAGACGTAGGTCACACCTTCTGTGACTATTTGGAGCTGCCGAAAGGAACGCTACGTGGTGAGGACGTTGAGCCAGTTAGCATCCTTGAGGCACCGCCTCTGAGCAACTGGGTCATCGAAGATGATGATGATATCATACAGGCTGAAGGATCAACACCCATTGAAGCAATGGCCGAACTGGTTAAGACTCGCAAGGAACATGGACTTGAGATTCACATCCAAGACCTAACCAAGTACGAGGACGGCGGTTACGAATTCATCGAACGGATGAAAGACGAGGATGGTTCACAGCGTCTTTACATCTGCCGTAAATAATCTCACTCCGGTAAAACACCAACCGGCACGCTGACAGGTAATTAGCCTGTCAGTGTTGTCGGGCTATTGGAGTATGACATGAGTAAGTACAACTACCATGTCAAGCAGCACATCAACATATAATAGTTCATAACGTATTGGAGTACAACATGAAGTTATTACACGACACCTTGAACACAGTCGAAGGGCTCAACATGTGTGAGTTCCTTATCTGGGAGTCTCAATTCGCCACTGAGGTATTTGAGCATCCCGAACCAGACTACCCCGAACAAGTGGTTGTCCTAGATACCAGTGGTTCATTGTTCGCCATCTATGACTCATGGACAGAAGCACTGCACGGGATCAAGGAGTTCCACGACGAGATGACCAACTTCGATTCTACAATATCCATTCGTGAAATACCCAAGACAACTGGAACCCGTGATGGTAAGCTGTTCATTTTCGTCGACGATGTTGCTTACTTCATCACCCCGCATTGATCGTCCCTACCAAAGGGCTGGCCCTCCATTTAGTTGGGTCAGCTTTAATTTCCTCCTAGCCGAAACGACTCCTCCCTCCGGAGTCGTCAATAGGGAATGATCTCCCTGTTCTGATGAGGCAGATCCTCAGAGTCATGAGTATTTGGAGTACGACATGAAAACTGCAAGACTACCATCGAGTAGCGGCATGTGTATGCCCAACCAGGATGATTTTCTATTCCAGAAGTATTGCAGATATTTTGCAGATTCTGATCATACTCATTATTTAGCCCGTCTAAATGGTGTGTATACAGTGTCTAGGGAAATTCGCACTTATGTGCAAGGCGGGAACCCGCTCATCAGCCTAACGACACTCTTTGAGTCGGGTCTGCTTGACAAAGCAGAGAAGCATTTCCACGAAATAGTCAACAGCCGACCGGAGTAAGTCATGGAACAGCGTGAAACAATACAACAGATTCTCGTACGTCGAGACGGTATGACTGAAGACGAGGCGCAAGCCCGCTTCGACGAAGTAGCTAGAACTATTTTAGAGACGATGGCCGAAGGTGATTGTTCCCTTGAGGACATCGAGCAGATCATCGAAGATGAGTTTGGTCTTGAGCCTGACTACTTCGACGAGTTCATATAGCCGAAACGTCTGAAAGGGCGTCTAGTAGGAATGATTACCTACTACTGATGAGGCAGATCCTCAGATTCATGAGTATTTGGAGTACGTCATGAAACTGTATGAATGTGAATTGGTATTCAAAGAACACCAGAGTGGTGGTAATACGTATATCTCCTGTAAGATTGTCGCTATGGCGACTGATCGTTATTGTGCCATAAGTATTCTGAAAGAACATGTTTCGGATTATGGTTACCAACCCAAGTTGGGCAAGTTACTTTACCGTGCCAGACAAGTTAAAGCTGGGTATCTGGAAGTTTCGGCTGTTCCATACCTAGTTCCCAAATAGATATCCCATCCCATAGGGCCGGCCACCATTTAGGTGGTCGGTTTTTACCCCGCCGAAACACGCAAGTGTCAACAGGGAATGATCTCCCTGTTCTGATGAGGCAGATCCTCAGATTCATGAGTATTTGGAGTACGAAGCATGACTAAGTTACGGAATAAAGGTCTAGACCTGATCGATGCCCACTTCGACGAAGACATCGAAGGGCTACCTTGTTGTACAAAGTGCGGCAAGGAAGATGCGATGCTAAAAGGCCCCACAATCTACCACTGTAGTTACTGTGGTCACATCGTGTTTCGTATACGTGTGAGGAACCTGAAGGGTAACAAGTGGTTCCGCTATGTTGTGGAATACCGCAACAAGGGTGTGGCGTTCATCAGCCACGACGATGTATTGCAAGAGTGGTCAGTCTGCAAAGATGAGGACAGTGACCTTATAGGAGCACATCCTACAATGCGGGATCTCTTAGCAGACCTTCCGCGCCTACTGCCCCACATCGTTAAGGAGTGCTACTACTGTCTCACCTTTGGTGATGACCACAATGCTACAGGTGCTTGCACAGAATGTCAGCGTAGGTGTAAGTACGTATTTCAAGCCTGTAAGATGGAGAAGGATAGATGAACATCACGACCGCCATTTAGGTGGTCGGTTTTAATCTCAGGAGAGCGATGAAGATACTAGTAGCATGTGAGGAGAGTCAAATAGTTACGGAAAAGTTCCGTGAACTAGGGGCTGAAGCATACAGTTGCGATATTATTCCAAGCAGCGGCAGTCACCCCGAGTGGCACCTGCAAGGTGATGTTATACCACTGTTGCGGGTTAAATGGGACGCGATCATTGCGTTCCCGCCTTGTACCTATTTGTGTTCTTCTGGTATGCATTGGACGACGCGAGGGTTGCGTGATCCTCAATTAACTGAGGACGCATTAGACTTAGTTGAAAGTATTTTGGATGCAGATTGCCGATGCATCGCGTTGGAGAATCCACTGGGTTGCATCTCAACACGGATAAGGAAGTATGATCAGAGAATACAGCCGTGGCAGTTCGGTGACGATGCGAGTAAGTCTACGTGTCTGTGGCTAAAGGGTTTGCCCAAGTTACAGTACACTAAGATTATACCTCCTAAGTTATGGAAGCGAGTAGTTTGGATTAACCCAGGATCTGATGAGATAGGGCCAAACGAGAGGGGTGTGGAATATATCGAGATTGATAATATACGGTTTGGATTCCGTCGAGAGTACGGAGGGTATGTGCCTAAGCCTATTTGGGGCAACCAAACATATAGTGGACAGAATAACGCGTCACCGACTGAGGATCGTGACATGATAAGATCAAAAACGTATGAAGGCATTGCTTCGGCGATGGCTTCGCAATGGATTAAAGTCATAAGTATTTGGAGTACAGCATGACAACTACAACTACCCACAAGATCCTCCACACCCGTGTCAGAGAGATCCTTCGTTCCTGTGAAAAATCAGGCTTCGTTCAATTCCAGAAAGCTGATGGTACATCTCGCGATATGTATTTCAGCAACATCCCCGCTGCTGA
>Ga0222640_1000593_pt1 | contig 10984 bp, 19 predicted proteins | sample AntAcemetagen187_FD_181144 | JGI IMG/M metagenome (GOLD analysis project Ga0222640, IMG submission 181144) | Saline water microbial communities from Ace Lake, Antarctica - #187 | ecosystem: Environmental > Aquatic > Non-marine Saline and Alkaline > Saline | place: Antarctica: Ace Lake... | reverse complement strand
AGGCAGAAAAGAGTTGGCGTTGGAGTTTGGTTATGATACTAAATTTGCAAGTCATTTAATAAGATTACTATTGGAAGGACTAGATATACTTATTGAAGGTAAATTACAATTTCCACTACCTCAAAACAATTTAGTTAGAGATATAAAATTAGGAAAACGTAGTCTTGAGTGGGTATTAAATAAAGCAGAGGAGCTTGAAAAGCTAATAGACACAGCATATATTACTAGCGACCTTCAAAAGACAGCAAACATTAAAGAGATAAATAAACTACAAATTGATATGCTAGAAAGATATTGGGCTATAACTAATGATGATATAAGGATTGATATTTACAAAAAAGGAGTAAGTAATGGCTAAAAAGTCAACAATAATGGTTGCAAGACACGCTTCATGTTGCCCATTGTGTCTCTGTTTAATTTCAAAAGGAGATAAAATTTCAGTATACAATAATGCGTGGTATCATCCAAAATGTTGTGAATTGGTTTACAATGCAATAAAAGAAAAGAGAATTCTAAGGAGTAAGTGATGATAAACAAAAAATCAATAAAAAGAGCAATGAAGCAAATGAAATGGGAAATAGAAAATTGTTCACGACCAATTACTGAGTGTGTTTCTTGCCAAGACGCAAGAGCATTAATTGAACTGTCACAGCAATATTTAGATGGAGATTTGGTTGAGAAAAAAGAAGTTACGCAAATAAACCCAGAAGATATGGACAATATTAAACTATATGGCTATAGTGTTGATGAAATAAAAAAAATAATAGACTTCGCAAAAAGTAGGGGATATTAAGCTAATGGCAAAGACACTTGATGACTTAGAAAAAAGTAGGCAAATAAGACAAAAAGTCATACGTAGATTTGGCGAAGTGCCAACTTCTATTTGGAATATAAGTTATGGTTGGGGTAAATCAACAATAGAATTAGATTCACGCAAACAGCAAGCGGTTGCAAAAGAAAAACATAAAAAAATGGATTACAATATTAAAAAATTTACAACCCAAGGTGGGCAAGAAAAAGAATACAACCAACAATTGTCTTGCTTTGCAACGTCATCACAAAACGTTCGTGGGAAGTCTGGTGGATTAAGTACGTTTCCTCCGGACTTATGTAGAAAGGTTGTAGAATTCTATACAGAAGAAAACGATACGGTGCTTGACCCGTGCATGGGGCATGCGAGTAGGATTGAGACAGCTTTTAAATTAAAAAGAAATTACATTGGTTATGATATTTGTTTTATGGATTTTAATAGAAAAATTGCCGATATACTGTTGGGGAAAACTGGGCAATCACTACTATTTAAACCTTCTAATGAAATAAAACTATATGAACATTCATCAGAAAAAATGCATGAGGTACAGGACGGCTCTGTTGATTTAGCTTTTACAAGTCCTCCATATTTTTCGATAGAATTTTATAACGACCACCCAGACCAGCTTGGTTATGGCAAAACGTATGAGCAGTTTCTTGAAGGACTATATAAAGTTATTGCAGAATGTTATCGTTGCTTAAAACCAAATAAGTTTATTGTATTTAATGTTAATGATTTCAGAAAAGATGGTGATTTTTATATGTATCATGCAGATACAGCTAGACTGATACAAAAAGCTGGATTCAAACTATGGGATATTGTTATTATTCCGTGGCAAAGTTGTATCGGGGCATGTTTTGCTGGACAAATCTGGGAAAGAAAAGTAACGGCCAAAAAACACGAATTTCTGATAATTGGCCGGAAAGTTTAGTCGGAAAGAAGGTTTAGAATGTTATATTTATCATTAACACTATCACGCTTATTATTCTCCATTAGAAGAATGTGTATACGTATAGCTTATTTCTTCCTAATCCTACATGATAAAATTAAAGAGTATCAAACGAAAAGATTACACAGACAATCAATACTCGCATTAAGGTCAGCAGAAATAGCACACATGAAACTTACAGGAAAGCCATTTGAAGGTATTTACGAAATAAGATAAAAAGGAGATATAAAATGAAAAATAATAAAAAGCTTTTTGAAATCTGTATGAATATTTATAGAGAGTTGTATAAAAAAGCAACACCAAGTGCTAATATGGATGAATTAATAGAAAAAGGAATAACTAAAAAACATAATTGGTTTATGAATTATTATATAGATGAAACAAAAATGAAAAAAATAATAAATAAGCACATCAAAAAATATAAATTAACTAAAATGGAAAAGAAAGCAATTGACGTTGAAATTTGGTTAGGTTGTTCCCCAACATCAAATAAGAGGTGAATTATGTATCAAGAAATATGGAATGAGTTTTTTAAATCTTTAAATAAACAATTCACACCAGAGAATCTGAGCAAAGAAGGACGGAAAATCATTGAGGACATAATAACACTAGCTAACGATACAGAAGAAAGGGTATCAGGTAACATGCTAGAGGAAAACTTTAATGAACAAAACAAATAATAAACCATGAGTCATATAGTAGATTTAATCTACTGGCAGAACCAAGTCGTACGCTGGTTAAGTTATGTGTCAGAACTTGGCACATAGGATAAAGCTAGAGCTGGAGTTAACCCGAATGACTGTAGCGGTTATTTAGGCGAGTTGACATGCTTACGTATGGCTCATAGTTAATAAAGAAAGGAGGAATAAAATGGTAAATTTAGGAGACAGAGTAAAAGATACTGTTTCTGGTTTTTCTGGAATAGCAGTTGCTAAAGTTACTTACTTACATGGCTGCACAAGAATAGCAGTTCAATCACCTACTAAGAATAACAAAAAGCCAGAAGACCCACAATATTTTGATGACCCACAATTAAAGATAATAAAAAGAAAAGCATTAGACAGAGGAAGCAATAAAACTGGTGGGTATAAACCTGATGTTCCAAGAAAAACTTTTTAAGCTTTAGACACTTGACAAACCTTAGTGTGTATGATAAAATTTAGGTATGAAACTTATATTACCCATATATTACGAGCAGGTCTTTAAGACTAAAAAGAATAAAACTATACTAGTAAATATGGGCTGGTATAGGAATGCCCACTATCAGATATTAAACAAGGTTAAAGCTCACTATCACGACCTTGTTAGGGAACAATGCACCAACGAACAGTTTAATAATCCGCTAATTCAATTCAAAATATACGCTAAAAGGAAAGGCACCGACGGAGGAAATATACGTTCAGTCATTGAGAAGTTTGCGTTAGACGGGTTGGTTAAGGCTGGAGTAATCCCTGATGACACCATTAAATATATCAATAAAGATATGAGTGAATATTTTTACGATAAAAATAATCCGAGAGCTGAAATTTATTTAACGGAAATGAGGATATGAATAAAACATTTCCAGATGAGGTTAAGCGTGATGTAAGTGAAGCTCAGAATGATTTTTGTTTAGAAAAAGGCTGTTATGAGCCGATACATTCACATCATCACAAATTACTAAACACAGACTACAACAGAAAGAAGTTTCCTTTATTTATTCATAGTCCATTTAATTGTGCAGGGTTATGCTTCAACGGTCATACTAACAATTCACATAAATTTAAAGTAACCGAAAAAGAAGCAGAAATGTACGAAAGATATTTAGAAAAAATGAAAGGAAAAAAGTAATGTATGATAAAGCCTATTCGGATGAACTTGTTAAAGATTTTTTAAGAGAAAGTAATGCTATAGAGGGTGTTTATACAAATCTATCTGATTCGCTTATGGCTTACGAATACCTATTTAAACATGATAAGCTAACAGTTCCAATTATACTATTTTGCCACAAATTAATAATTGAGAATCTTAATCCACGTGTTGCTGGAAGGCTAAGAACTTGTGAAGTGTCTGTAGGTGGCAGAAGTGGATACCCAGCATATGCTATAGTAGACAATCTTCATGAATGGCTGAAAAGCGCAAACGATGGTGTTGAAACAGAAGAAGAAATAAAAGAAAACCATATTTGGTTTGAGTTTATACACCCATTTGAAGATGGGAATGGTAGGATAGGAAGATTAATATATTTATGGCAAAGAGCAAGGGCTCAACTGGAAATCGACATTATTTATGACGATGAGAAGAAAGATTACTATGCCAACTTTAACTTGCCAGAAATGATAAGGAAGTATACTTACAAAGGAAAATAAACTATGCTAGACATATTTGTTCTTGAGGACGATAAATATAGATTAAAGTGGTTTAAGACTGCATTTTCAGGTGCAAACTTAAAATGTGTGACCACTGTAAAGCAAGCAAAAAAGGAACTATCAAAACAGGATTACTATATGATTTTTTTAGACCACGATTTAGGTGGTGAGATTTTCGTTGATACAAGCAGAGAAGACACAGGAACAGCTCTTGTTAAGCACATAGTAGAAAAAGGAATACAGAGGAATGCTACAATAATAGTACACTCACAAAACCCACCAGCAGCCGAAGGAATGTGTTCTCTACTAAAGGCTAATAATTACTGTGCAAAGCAAATTCCTTTCACGTCTCTTTATTCATCAATTATAACCTATAAAAAGGAGCAGTAATGTCAAAAATAGTAAATAAAGATGGAATGGTATTTACGCAAGGTGACAATGAAAGCGATAGAATTATAAATGCATTTTATTGTGGGCAAATACAGGCACTTCACCATTTGATATATTTTCTGTGGAGGTCAAAGAAAAAATATAAGGTTGAAGATATATTTAGATTTATGGAAAGCAGATATTGTTACTTAATAAAAGAATATCCTAATTTTTATAATCAGATAATAAAAAACGAAAAAGAGTTCAAGGAGGGTGGAGAGACAAGACATTTTTACCATAAGCTCTTCGATGAAATGTTGGACTCATTTAAGAGTATATCGAAAAACGACCCAAAGATTAATTAAGATGAATCATCACCTATGTTATAGTTGTAAAAATGCAAAACGTGAAAAGGTAGAGACAAAGAAAACGGTCTATGTGTCCTATGCTTGCAAGATAAAGGAAAAAGATGTTGATTATCATAGGATAGTAATACGTCTGCCACAGACAAATCATGTTTTGGAATGCCCAAAGTATTCTAAAGTGTCTAAGGTTGAAGTATGGAAAAGAAAATTCTTTTGGTGGATAGCATAAAAAAAGAGCCAGATATAAAAGTCTGGCTCAATTTTTTTGTTTTTTTCACTTCTTCTGGTATATCTCAGTTTTATCTTTTCGTGGAGCTGATTCGTGTTCATCATAGGAGGTTGCGTCTGCTTCTTCCTTCTCTTCTTTTAGCTTGCCAGACTCAAATCTCTTTGTGAGATTTATTAACTTTGTGTTTACACTATTTAACTCTTCTACCAATTCGTTTATCTTGTTCTGCATAGTAAAGACATATGATTTATCTCTATTATCCATATCTGCAACAATAAGCCTATCATTAGTATAATTAAAATCTCTAAGCTTTGATACTTGCATTTCCTTCTCCTTTTATTTTACTTTTAAAGCGACAGGTTCTCCAAACTATACGACTATGGGCACAACATTTGTTACCAAAATAGCTTTTATAAACACAGCAGTCTGGGTTAAGGCAGAAACGTTGCTCTATCTTTTTCTTTTTTTTGATACCAAACTTTTTTTCTACCTTATCTAAATTCATAATATACCCCCTTGGTTTTTAGTTTAACTCGTTAATGGCATAAAGAAAAGCGTAGGAGAACCTGTTACTTTCCAGTAATCATTCTTCTTAACAGGAAAGCATACAGGGAAATAAGTGTTCACAGAAGTTCCAGATATGTTATATTGTTGTCGTGCTGTAACTGGAGGATTGTCACTATCGCAATATGCGTACTGCGTAGAACTGCAAGCTAAATATCCAGTCACAAGACCATCTTCTGTTGCTTGGTAAGCTGTGTCGCCTGCCCATGGAACTCCTGGGTCGTACACACCAAGCTTCTCATCACTTAATCTAACTATCTTTGGTCGTAAGTCTTTATATAAATACCCCTCAGTTGCATCAGTGTCCTTTACTTCATAATTAAGTATTCTATCCATAGTTGTATTACAATATATCGCACAAACAGGAGTTTGTGTTCCGCTTGGGATTAATGGCATAGTAGGTACTGCACCTTCGGCTCCAATAACCCAATGTAGCGTTCCTGTTGTTGACCCACTAATCATCAAGACATCAATTCTTGGGTTTGAATCTGGGGCAACAACCTCTGGGCTGTTTCCTTCAGAGTATTCTAATGGAGCAGACCTATCATTATAAACCTGATGATAATAGCTTTCTACACTTGCATCTCCAATGCGCACAGTCATGTCAGGTGTATCTTGCGCTCTAGGTCTTAAAGGTTCTGAATCTCCCTGTGCTATTCCGTTTAAGACATTGCGTATATTGTAACTTGAGAAACCAGAACCACTTACTGGTATAGTTGAATCATATGTGGCTTTACTCATCGTGTCTCCTTATTTAATAGTTGGCAATAAAATAGCTTAAATCACCTGTTTTATATATATTATTATCTACATCATAAAGCTTTGCTGTAAAGCCAAGCGTAGATATATTGCTTATTCTTGGTTCGTAATCAGACATACCGTCAGTAAACAAGACAACTTTAGGATTTACGGCAAACGTTTTTGTAAATGAAACGTATTGTCCGTTATTTGCATTTGTTATTGAGACAGAACCACTTTCTGTAACATCTGCAATAAACGCAGATACCTTAAATTTTGTAAGCTTCATCGTGTAGAAGACACTAGCAGTTGTCATCTTAATTCTAAACTGGCAATATCTAAAAGTATATGTACTCTCGTAAAATACTGCATATGCTCCATAAGCATCGCCATCTTTTTTATAACGCCATTCAATTGATACAGCACCAGCAGTTGTATCATAATCCACTTCCATATTAGCTGTAAAGTCAGCACCTAAATCAATTTCTTCACAAGTATATGTCTGTTGCCCTGCTTCATAAGGCCCTTCGTCATAAACTATATTTGAATTATCCCAAACTTCACTTGTTTCGTCCCACTGATGTTGAGCTGTAGAATTATCTACGGCGATAACTTTTCTAAAATAACTAGAATCAAAGTCTGCTGTCCACTCTCTGCGTAACCCATCAGTTAAAGCGCCTCCTAGACGAGTAAATTCATCATACTCATAAACAGGGTCATAAGGAGCTGGCATTGTTGATGAAATGCAATCTTTTGCGGCTAAAATAGAGTAAATACCATATGTAGAATATGACTTCATAAGATAAACTGCTGTTCCAATGAATTCATTTGTTGATGTGTAACTTACTTCATCCGAATCTATCGTTGATGTTATTACTGTTGCTGTGTCCCAGTTAGAACCTCGTCTAATTTCAAAACTTCCAATTGTAACATCAAACTTACTAATAGGAACAGTCCATGCAAATTGAACACCAGCTAAATCTTGGGTAACAGTAAAATTTCTCGGTTCATTAGGCTCTGTATATAAACCAGTTACATCGCCATAATCTGGCGCTATTCCCCCACTTGCATAACCATCATAAATAGAACTGTCATATGCCCTGCAAGATAATTTCAAATTATCATCTTTCGTTGCTTCTATCGAAAGCACTCTAAATTTCTTTAGCGTCCATCTAGGAACGTCATGAGTAACATAAGCAACATCACCAACCTCTATGGCTAATGAGTCAGAACTTACACTAAAGGTGCAATAGGTGCTACAGGCTTGAGCAAAATGCAAAAAAATCTTAGCTTGTCTTGCCGCCTGTGAATATCTTGTTATGCCCAACAATGAAACTTCTTGTGTTACAATATCTTCACCAAGCTGTAAAGCTCTCCTATTCTCCTGGTCTACTGGGTCATCTGCTTGTGCAAAAATTTTAGTATAATTATATACTGGGTCTATGTATTGAACCTTAACTCTATTAGGAAGAGAGTCTTTGCTAATCTTTAAATAAGTAAAACTGCCTTTAACAATGTTAGACATATTGAAGGCTTGAGAAACAGATTCACTTTTTTCTATTTTAAGTTTGATTTTACTACCTGAGAAAACAAGAAAACCATTAAATGTTGCCAAGATACTGTTAATAGCATCTAATATGGGTCTTTTTCCGTCAACAACATAATCAAGATAAGCTCGCACCTCTGTTGAAGCTCCAGTAATGTCTTCCAATGTTTCGTTGCAATATTCGTAAGCACTCCCCCAACTTGCGGCATCAATAGACGCCTCAGATAAGCCGCCACCATATCTTGAATTTGTGAGTAAATCTCTAAGGCAAGCAACTGGATTTCTGCTAAACGTTTTAGTAACGGTCCATGAAGAACCATTCCAAGTGCTAACTTTTACTCCTTGAGCCTCACAGGTTATTGTTGGATTGCCACCTTTTAATTGGTCTGATGCTTTCAGTGTTATTGCTATATAAGCTAGATAGCGAAGTCCGTATACGGCAGATGAAAAACGTGAATCTACACTTTGTGATGATGTCCCTAAATACGCAGTGTATGAACAACCAGATAGTGTATTTAAAACTTTATCATTCGCTTTAACGTCTGTAATTTGCTGAATCTCTCCTTCTGATATTGCGACACAACGATAAATAATCTCACCTGGGTCGGATTGATATACAATATTGCCAGCCACCTTTAACGCACCATACAGAACAGGAACAGTAGCTTCATTTGTAGCTGTATTTGATAAAGCACCAAATCCATATCTGGCACTATTACTTTCAGCGCCACCACCACCTTGATAACCAAATGTTGGTTCTGACGCTTCTGGTGCATCTGCAATGCCACCAATAGCTCCGCCAAATGAGTAGCCTATCATTGCTCCTGAAATAGCACCAGGAATACCACCAACAACGAATCCAATGATAGCACCAACTACTGCACCAACAATTTGACCTACGCTTCCTGCTATCTGTCCAGCATCAAGTGCTTTAAATATCTCTTGTTTATATTCATCTTGTATTTTTCTATCTAATGGCATAATTATTTTTTCTATTTTTCACAATCAATTCTTACGGCACAAAAGAATCTTCGATTCCAATGACGTGCGTTTAAGTCATCTACTCTGCTTGTTTGTTTTATTAATTGATGAAGAAAATGACCATAATTGTCAATCATAACGCCCATATGACGAACTGAATTTTTCGTCTTGAAAAAAACAATGTCGAACTCTTTTAATTGTGATACATCATTAATAACCTCACCACGTTCTACAGCTTGACGTATTAATCGCTCTGGATTTTTAATATACCATTCTTCTGTGACGGGCTCACCATCTTCTTCAATGTGATAATCTTTTTCACGCCTAAAAACTTCTTCAATAAGACGTAAACAATCTGTTCCTTTTTCTAAGATATGACTACCAAATTCATACGACAAACCAATGTACTTGTCAGACCACATAAGAAATCATCTCCTTATCTTCTAGTCATGAGCTGGGGGATATTTAAAAAACCACCATAATTCACTTTATTAGCATATTTATCATTACAAATTGTTGGAGTTTTATCGCAACCTTGTTGCACTGTAACTATGTCGCCTACAGGGTCAGACTCAAGATTATATGATAGTCCAAGCTTTACACCACTAACACCGCTATCAGCAAAACTACCTGCTGAAGACAATATTAAGCGTGCTTCTTTATTATTGTTACCTGCCGTAACTTTCACAGAACCAAATTTATAATAATCAGTAGCAAGAGATTCGTGTGCATCTCCAGACACCATAAGAACTGATGCTGTAGAACCAACAACAAGTAAAGCATTTGTAATCTGGGTTGCTGTTTTGTCAACCGTACACTCAGTTGAACCAAATTCCCAGTTGCAATGCAATTGATACATTCTTCTAGGAACTCTTTTTGATAGCGTTCCCAACCTAGATTTTATAGTGAGCTCCATTGCTCCTTCAGTAATAGTAGGAGAATCCATTAGTCCATCAAAGATTGCAATATAATCATCAGAGCTAGTAAGATAATTTTCATAGACACGCAGTATCACCATTCTACGTCCACGAAACTCATAGTCTGCTATATAATCAGTCATAGCTCTATTGATATTATCCAATCTAACAACAACTGAATCTATCTTATTATCAATATTTGTTTTAACTTGTCCTCTAGATAACGCAACGGCAGTATACGTTTGAGGATTGCCGTCTAAATCAAAAAATTCTATATTTGCATCGTGGTCTGTAAAATATAGAGTGTAATCATCCAAACACACAACATATAATTCTATTGGGCGATGTTCTGATGTTGTTAATTCTTCGGTTAAGTTTGCTGTTATATCTCTAGACATTTCAAACGACCTCAATTAGTGACAATTTTATTTGGTAAATTTCATCAGCAATTTCTTCTGTTTCTAATGTATCATCTACAAATCTAACAGTATAAGTTACATTATCATTTGGATTAATCCAATCAAACGTCTCATATCTACCTAATCTGGCGGTAAAGAATGCGATTATGGAATCATAAATAGCCTTTGTAACTCTATCATAATTAAGAGTGAACGTTCTACGTGGACTTCTGTATGAATTTCTTATTTCAAAGCCATTTTCCATTGTAATGATTTGGGTAGAATAACCAATATCTTCTTCGTAAATGTAACTTGGATTTATAGAGTATGACTTTGCCATTAAGACGTTACCTCAATAATATTATATGTAACATTGAAAAGATTGTTCCCAATTTCTTTTCGCTTTAAAACGTCATCAGCAAACCTTGCTACATAGATAACGTTTGTTTCTGGGTGTATAAAATAAAATCTCCCTAGCCTTCCTTTTCTTGCTGTGAAAAAATCCCACAAATACTTACAATCACCATCATGGATAGCGGAATAATTTAGTATCCAACTACGTATTAGAGTCGTGTGTCTAGAGCGGCTTAATTCTTTCCCTGGAATATTAGTAATGAGTGTATCGTAATATTTACCTTCTTTGAGTGGATAGTCTGGAACCGGTATAGGTGGATTGACAGCAAGAGCTAATGGCAGAAATACTTGCACTCGGTTATTAGCGGTATCTACCACATACGCTTCACGGTTATGAATAGCTATTTCTCTGGGA
>Ga0222640_1000582_pt1 | contig 11115 bp, 24 predicted proteins | sample AntAcemetagen187_FD_181144 | JGI IMG/M metagenome (GOLD analysis project Ga0222640, IMG submission 181144) | Saline water microbial communities from Ace Lake, Antarctica - #187 | ecosystem: Environmental > Aquatic > Non-marine Saline and Alkaline > Saline | place: Antarctica: Ace Lake... | reverse complement strand
GTCGACGCCCGGCATATAAGGATAAATCGGGAAAATAAAAATAGTTTGAAAATAATTAAACAAATTACTTGACAAGTGATTATTTGTGTATTACGTTTTAATCATCAAGCGGTTAAGGCCCTGTTGAAATTATTTCAATGGTAGGGAGTTACACTGACTGCAAACATCTAAGATAAAGGAATTTTATCATGGCGAAATCAATTTACGCACTTTTGGATGACCTTATGACAGAAACGAGCGTTCCGGCAGTAGAGGATAAAGACGGGAAAGAGTTGAGAAAATATCATGGCATGGTACAACACACATTGCCACGTGAAGCACTTCCGACAAGCGTACAATTTGAGGATGCAGAAGAATTGTTGACGTGGGCAGAGGATGCGGGTGTCTTGCATGCCTGCCTGCAAAGCGGCATTCAATCAAGAATCATCGACTATCGCGCCATCTTCAAAGGGATGAAAAAAGATGATGTATGGTCGCCGGAATTCGGGCAGGAAAATGTTGACACGGCAGAATGGAAAGTGGTATCACGGCCTGAAGCAAAGGTCAATATTTCTGCTGCAAAAGAGCAGGCAACAAAGACGGCCAATGTCAAGATGGCGCAAGCCATGAGTGATGCAGGCCTGGAAGATGCAATGATCATTACAACTCTTAGCGCATCTTGCGGAGCTGAAATGGCTAAGGAAATAGTTGACTCGCTCGAATAAACCGATTCAATTTTCCACCAAGGGCAGGTGCTTCAACAGGCCTGCCTTTTCTAATTCCCGTTCACTTATGAACACCCGCACGAACCGCGCTAATATCCCCAAAATCGCCCGAACTATTTCAACCTATCCCCATACATGCTTATGCCCTTTACATAGCTTTAAATCGGCTGTAATTTGATCAATATAGGTGTTTTGATTGATATGGGTGTTTGTGTTTTTACGCTTATTAGTTTACAGCCCCTCTTTAAATGGGGTAGGTGGTGGGGTAGTTCTCTTTTAAATATTTTTTTTTAAGACATAACCCATAACCGGGTCAGGAGGCAAGGGGTCATGTACACTAATAGACGTAAAAACGTGCACAGCTATCTCACTTGACTCCATCAACAGCTTTGCTATCCTCAGAGACAAAAGTGTCTCAGATTAATAAGTGTTTAAACCAGTTGGTATGATAGCAGGCAGCGGCCAGATTAAAACTTACAGCGACAGCAAACAGTTTGTATCTACATGAAACATAAGTTGACTTTTTACGTTGTTTATGTTATTGTTTACACAAAGCTTTTTATAAATCACCATAAACCCTAACTTGAAAGGATCATCAAATGAAAGGACAAATTATCAGTTTTAGACTAAGCATGCCAGCGCTGGCTAATGGACTTGTAGCAATTCGCAGACTTGAGCCGAATTATCAGCCAACGAGTATTCACAAAATGGTCCAGCTAATTTACTATGATTATTGCAGCAAGATGTCGATGGGCCACACTGATGCGATTCCAGAAGATATCATGACAGAAATACTGATGCTGATACCTGGAGAGAAGAAGAGAACCTCGACAGGGAAAGATAAAGATATCTTAGCAAAATTGAATGAGTTATGTGGGCAGGCAGCGCCAGCAGTTACAGAATTACATCCATCAGACTCAGTGAGAAGATCAACAAATGTCAGCAATCATTCATCAGGATTAACAGAAGACATCGTGACAGAATCACAGAATAGTACGGTACAAGACTTTTCATTCTTGAAAACATTGGGTAATGATGAGGAGGATAATGATGAGTAAAATTATTGTAGCGGCCACAAGATTGAATGTTAATAGCATTGGGCAGGCAAGAGATGGCTTGATAGCGCTGGGATATCCTAAAGCAGCCCTTGGTAGTGTTTCATCAATATTAAGGATTGCCTTCTTGTTTGGATTGTCAAACTTACGGCATGTAATTAACTTGGAAAATGACCCTTCTGATGAGTCAATGGATGTAGTTGTGAAGCGCAAAAAGATTATGAAAATAGGCAAAAAAATTGTTGACAACGGACGGTAACCGGTGTACGGTAACATAAGACCGAAAAAAGGTTAACCCATAAAAAACACCTAAAATTGAAAGGAATTTTCAAATGACACCAAAACAAAAGAAGTTACATCTTGACACCTTGATGGCCATGATCAAAGGTGTTGGCTTCCAGCAGGATCGCTGGAATAACTGGAAAAAGATAAAGAACGAAGATACCTACCGGATCAAGGTAAAACCCATCAATATTAGGATTGAAGTCAAGCATCGAATCGGCGGCCAGAATTGGTACAAAATCGTATCGAAGCCGATAGTCAAGATTACGCTAAAGGAAATGGCGCTGTTTATTAAAAGGTTTGCTTCAATGGAGGAGTTAAAATGATTGATCTGATAAAGCAGCAACAAGTTGAAAAGATACAAGCTGAAAAAGCAGCCATACATCCGGGGCTGGTAACTGCTTTTCAAACAATGCAGAAGTTACAACAAGATTACAGGCAAGCAGAAGAGAAGCATTTGTTGTTGAAAATATCTTATGAAGCATTAGATCGGGAAGAGAAACTCTTGCTTTATAGTCAGCCAGTGAAAAAAGCAGTCTCAAAAAAGAAAACTAAAGACTTCACAGCCCAGGCTAAGAATAAGGCCATTAAGGCTCTGGACAATCTGCCGAAAGAACTGAGAGAACAAATCTTAGCGAATTATAAAGGATGAAAGAGAGGATTAATAAAATGAAAGCACACAAAACAGAAATTACCATTAAAACCAGCGAAGGTGATAAAAAAGTAAATTGTTTGGCATTTAAACATTGGGCGTTTCATAAAACTCCTGATTATCCCTATTATACTATTACTCACATTGCAAGTGGTATGTGTTTACCATATCATTACCTGCCATTGCAGAAAAAAGCAAGAATACTTGCAGAAATGCTGGAAGATATGCCAATCCAATGGGATGGTAAGGGTGATCCAAGTAAGAAGTTTGAAGCTGGCTGTCTTAAAGTCAAAGATAAGTTTGTTTCAGATATAGCTTAATTCTACATCTTTAGGAGAATAAAATCATGCATAAGAAATCCAGGCAAGTTTCAAAAAAAGTTTTTGAGCAACGAATAAACAATTCCTATCAAATTGTAGAAGAATTTTCTGGTAAAGAGTTACGCCGGATTATTTACCGCCGCACAAAGACTACCTATAAAACAAATCATGGCCGCAGTAGCAAGGTGCATACTTACACAACAGAAGAGATCAGGGAATATCAAAAAGGGCATGGGAGGATTTAATATGAATCCAAACAATTACGAAACAATGGATGTATTTCAGAATGATGGAGACGGCGCGCAGACTGAGATCGGCTCAGTTGAGCTTCCGCTGGATGCCAACTTTGAAGAAATGCCAAAAGAGCTGGAAATCAATGGGTATATTTATCACATCGAAGAATAAAAGGAGGTAATAAAATGAAAATAGTTATTAACAGATGCTTTGGTGGTTTTAGTCTTTCTCAGGATGCAATTAGTCTCTATAATAAGTATAGCGATAATATTCTGAGAAATGGTTATGCTGAAGTTGATAGAAATGATCCTGATTTAGTTAGGGTAGTTGAAGAGCTTGGTGATAAAGCTGATGGTGGCTGTGCATCACTTAAAGTAGTAGAAATTCCTGAAGATGTAAGCTGGAATATTGATGATTATGATGGAATAGAACATATCGCAGAAGTGCACAGAACTTGGAGTTGATTCTTAATTCAAAAGGAGAATTTATTATGTCAACTGCTAAAGAAAGACGAAGAGTAAAGGCTATCAAAAGAAGTCAGGCAGCAACGAAGGTTAAAAAGGTACATAGAAGTGAGGCTGACTTGGTGCGGCTGGAAAGATTTAAAAGAAGTCAGCTACTTTTCAGAAAATTTAAGCTGTAAACTGAGGCTTGACATAAACCAATACGTATAATGATTATGATTAAGATTAACTATTAAATCAAAGAAGGTTATCATGACTATGTTAGGTTAAACCCTAACCTCTAATCATTTAAAGCTATATGGAAACCCTTTGAATGGTTAGATGCTAAGGCTTAAACTAAAACATTAAATATAGGATTTATTATGGCAGTCATTAAAATTTATAGGTTTGAACCTGAAAACAGAAAAAATAATTCATGGCAACAGTTTATGATTAATCAAACAACACTGCCATGCTTTGATGATGATTTGAATTATTTATTAAGTGAAGTACATAAATTACCATACTTTAAACGTAAAAAATGGTTATTTGCCTTCACAAAAGAACAGTTAGTGATGGTATCCAGAAAAGTAAAAAATGTTCTTCAATGGTGTACTATTCCAACACCAAAATGGAATATAACAGATAAACTACAAATAATCTATATAGAAGAGAAACACGTAATTATTATGCCTGACCAAGTAATTTACTATCAAGATGATATAGTAGAAATCTGATCGGCTCAATTTTGAGCGAAACTATTAAATTAGTGGGAGGTATTATTATGAAAAAAAGATTAACTAATCAGCAGTTTTCAGTCTTGGACAAAGAGTTTAACAAGTTCTGTCAGTGGGCAGGTGTTGAGCGCACAGCTCGGCAGGCCAGCAAATATCGGAATCTTAAAGGGCTTGCACATAAGGCTAAAAGAGGCTTGCTTTTCAAATCGTTTAAGTAAAGGAAATAAGTAAGAATATTGGGTTTGAAGTTTAAAAAGATAATTAAATTATTTAATTAACTAAAAGGAATCTAAAATGAAAATACCTAAGTATTACTTAAAGCCTTTTTGGCAGGCAGAACGAGTTAGTACAGCTAAAGGATGCACAGCTAATACAGTAATGGGACTTAGTAGAGATACATGGGATAGACTAAGGTCTGCTAATAATAAACCAGAATTATATAATAGTGCTAATAACGATGCAGTTGATTCAGTTGATTCAGCCTATTTAGCCTACTCAATTAAAGGTGAACATTTTATTGTCCTTGCCTGGGCACTTACTAAACGCCTTAAAATGGAGGAGAAGAAGGAATGAAATTAACTATCTTAATCTTATCTACATTAGCTATTGTAGAATTCGCTATGCTCTGTAGTTGTGAGAATGAACTTCGTAAAACCAAGATCTCTTGCAATCTATGGCATGCTCATGCAATGGCCACTGCTAATTGGCGGATGGATCATTATCAGTCAGATTATTCTTATTTAACAACTGGAGGCAAAAATGTTAAATGAAAAAATACCAACAGAGATTACGAAAGACGATCATGCGAAAAGATTAATAAAAATACTTGAATTGAATAGTACATGTACCTGCTGTCCTTATCCTAATTTTGACAGATTTTCAATTTCAACCTTTAAACCAGATATCATCTGTTGTGATATGTGTAGAACATTCATAGGCTTGTCTACAATGAAAGATAAAATAACTGATTATAAATGTCCTTGCCATTTACTTAAACAAGATGAAGTATTCAAACGCTCCTGGCTTGCTTTAGAGGAGGGAGGATATATTTAATGGAAACAATCAAACAAGTTTTACTGCAGCGAGATGATATGACTTCTGATGAAGCAGATGATCTTATTAATGATGCTCGAAAGGCCCTTGACTATGCTTTAGCTAATGGCCATATGCAAGATGCAGAGGAAATCTGCGCGGATTATTTTGGCTTGGAGCCTGATTATTTAACGGAGTTGATATAGGGAGAATGACTATTATGACATTCTTACAATGGACAACCATCCTACAAAGGCGTAAATGGCAATCGAATCTAAGGTTAATGATCAAGAAAGAACTTCTGGACACTGGAACTTTCCTGGTGTTAGTTATTAATCTAATCATCATTATGATCATGGGAGGCTAACAATGCCAAAAGACCTTGAAAAATATCATAAATTGGACAATACAGTCAGATGGCATTATTACTCTGATTGGATAGACGCGGCTAAAAAGGCTGGCTATACTTACATTTCTGAATGGATAACTTGTGAGACTGCTAAAGGAGTTTCTCAGCCAGCCTTGGCTAAGCAAGCTAAAGTAGACAAAATCTCCATTGCTAATAAACTCAAACGCTTTGGAATAATTGGCAACCCATCTGGCGGCTATAATAATCTTATTAACAAAACTGGCCTGTTCTATCATAAGCCAAAGCATTTTTCTCGACGCTATTTTGTTGCAGGCTGGGTTAAAAAGATATCCGACACAGAATACATTTATCGAGTCTTCCGATGCACTAAGTGTAATCTACTTCTGGCCGATTCGACCAAGTGGCTTACCCACAATGATTGTACTGCACTTATCCGAAAGCATCTTAAAAATGGTGACTGTTGTTAACATCCATCTATGATCAAACATTGTATAAAGGAGAAATTATGGCAAGAAAAGGATTAAATCCTGCATGGGCAAAAGAGAGATTAAAAGAAATAGACTCTGGGACATTTATTCCTATAATATTATCTTATAATTATGCTGCTCAGTGGTTAGTTAAAACTCTTGCTGAAAGAGGACTTGTCCCGAATGTAGAACAACTTGGCGCTGGAGTGAAACGTATCAGTATTAAAGGAACTTGCTGTAAACTCTGCGGTAGAATTATAGGAGAAAAATAATTATGCAAACATGCAATCATAAAGATGGAAATGGTCTTCGCTGCCGTCAACCTGTCCTTACTAAACCAAATAAATCAATCCCATCTGAAAGAATAGCCATACCTGAAAATCCCGGAGCATTCATCTGGCTTCATACTCAGCGATTGCCAATATCTAATCTTTGCTATTATCATCAAATGCTTAAAGACCAGGAACAATTTGAAAAAGATCATGAGAAAGAAACCAGACATGAGTCAACATTAATTATTAGCGGAAGATAATTATGAAAGGAGAACTAAAAATGGAAAAGAAAAATCCGATTGGATGGGACACAGTAGAATTTATTACTAATGGTATAGTTGCTTTAGTAGTGGCTTTTTTGATTGTGGGGCTTTTTCATTTAGTGGCTTATTATTGATATTAAAGGAGGTTTAAAATGCTTAGTAAAAGAAAACTTTTAAAGATGCGCAAAGATGCATTAATGTTTAAAGCTGATATAGAAAACATGCCAGAAGCATTACCGACAATTGTGCAAGTAGACAGATTGCTTGAACTTACCCAAGTCTTAATTGATCAGTATCTTTTAACAGAAAACTGAACGTTCATTTATGAACCGTCATTAATCTTTTTAACCAATTAACATAAAGGAGTAATCATGACTAAACCAAAGTATTATCTCAAACCATTCTGGATGGTAGTTAAACAATTTCCGGACCATTATAATAAAGAACATAAATCATTTTATGGGCTTGATAAAGAGAAATGGAATTGTATCTTAAAGGAAAATAAAACTCCTGCCAAAGTTAATCAATTTGAATGTATAATTTATTCTGGTCCATTTCCATATTATTTCAAACCTGTATATTTAACCAAGCGCCTATCAATGGAAACCAAAAACATTAAAAGAGGTTAAAAAATGGCTACTCGTGTAATATCTATTAGACTTAAACCAGAAGAACTGGCAAAAGCATATGAAGCCCTTATCAATATAGGCATCAAACCGGAGGCATTAACAACCATATCATCTATTATTCGGACAACTTTTTATCATGGTATTATCGGTTTATGTGAAAATCCCACTGAGGCGGCGAAGGTAGAAAATTTAAATATAATTATGACACTATTGACGCAGAATAAACGGAGTAAACATAAAGAAATTAAAGACTTTTTATCAAAAGCTTAAAAAGGAGAAAAGCTTATGTTTAGTGAAATGAAAAAAGAATTTCAAATACATGTAGAAACAATGATTGAAGAACAAAACCATCTTTTCGTAACAAGTGCAGATCCAGATAAACTCTGGGAATTATATCTTGAAAGTTTTCTTCCAGAACATAATCAAATCTTTCGTGAGAAACGTGAACACGATTGCTCTGGATGCAAATCATTTATCCGTAAATTTGGTAATGTTGTTGCAATTAGCGCTGGGAAAATTATTTCCATTTGGGATTTTGAAACAAGTCAGCCAGAATACAATCCATCTATTAAAGCCATGGCTGATTATATTCATCAAAGTGAAGTTGTCGATGTTTTTTTAGCAGATGATCAAAATCAGGGGCATGATAAAGATCGTGAAAAGCTTGGCAAAGAAATAATCACCTGGGAACATTTCTATTTTAAACTTCCAAAGAGGTTTATATTAAGTAAAGACAAAACAGTGTTAAATAAAAAACGCGCCGAATATCGAGATACCAGAAATGTATTTTTACGGTCATTAAATGAAATTACTGTTGCGGCTGTTGATACTGTTTTAGAATTAATTGATCAAAAATCTCTGTATCGTGGCGAAGAATGGAAAGGTATTTTACAAAAGTTCCAGACATTACAAGAAGAATTTGTAGAAGTTAACTTGTTTGGTGAAGAGATTAACACACTTGATAATTGGGCATGGACAGTTTCAATCTTAGCCGGGCCTGTAATTGGAAAAATACGCAATCATTCTATCGGTGTTTTACTTCAAGATATTTCTAAAGAAGTTGACTTAAACATTGCATTACGTAAATATGAAAAGATTGTAGCACCGACAAATTACAAGCGGCCAAAAGCTATCTTTACTAAAAAAATGATTCAACAAGCACAAGAAAAAGTTGTTTCACTTGGTTTTGAAAACAGTCTTGGCCGGCGCCATGCAATTATTGAAGACATTACAGTAAATAACATTCTCTTTGCGAATAAAGATTCAATTCAACGAATGGCTAATAATTTAGATGTTTTTAATGATCTTACACAGACTGTCAGCGATAAATTACCAAACCTTGAGCATATTGAATCAGTTGATAGCGATACTTTTATCAATGATGTTCTTCCAAATTTAACGGAAGTAACAATTTTGATGGAAAATCGTCTTGAACCAAATCTTGTTTCATTAATCGCGCCAGCAGATAAAAATGCACCAACAATGTTTAAGTGGGCTAATCCATTTTCATGGGCATATAATGGCAATATCGCTGATAGTATGAAACAGCGCGTGGCTAAAGCCGGTGGTAATATTAATGGAGATCTCCGTTTCAGTATTATGTGGAATGAAAATGGAGATAATAATAATGATTTTGATGCCCATGCAAAGGAACCAAATGGTAATCATATTTATTTCCCCACTAAAGGAGAAAAACACATAAGTTCAGGAATGCTTGATGTGGATATTATGAATCCATTTTCTATTCATCAAGTTCCAGATGGTGGAGCAGCAGTAGAAAATATCGTATGGACAGATAAAAATAAAATGCCTAACGGTAAATACTCTTTATATATCCATAACTATTCACACAATGGCGGCAGATCTGGATTTAGCGCTGAGATAGAATTCGATGGAGTTATTCATCAATTCAATTATGATAAAGAACTCCGGCAGGATGAAGAAATCCCTGTTGCAGAAGTATTTTTTGAAAACGGAAAATTTAAAATAAATCCAATACTGCCGTCAACAACTACAAGTAAAACTTTTTGGAATGTTTCTACCCAAAAATTCCATCCAATATCTACAGTAATGTTTAGCCCCAATTACTGGGATAATCAAAACGGAATTGGGCATCGGCATGTATTTTTTATGATCAACAACTGTCTAAATGACTCCAAACCAAATGGATTTTTTAATGAGTTTTTACCAGAAACTTTATTGGAACATAAACGAGTATTTGAAGCTTTGGGAAGTAAAATGCGTGTACCAGAAGCAACTAATCAACTTTCCGGCATCGGTTTCAGTACAACTAAACGTAATTATGTTATTCTTAAAGTTATGGGCAATTTTGATCGGGCCATTAAGGTCAACTTTTAATCATTTTCTAATTAAAGGAGAAAACAATGGATATTTTTGAACGTGCAGCTAAAGAAAAAATCAGGTTTAGTTTTCGTGGACTTATTGCTACTGAAGATTTGTGGGATCTTTCCATGGGGGATTTGGATGTACTTTTTAAGGAGATTAATATTATTCTTAAAGAACAATCCGGCGAAGGTTTAATCAAAGATACTTCCAAAAGTATTATTAGTGAAGCTTTGCAGTTACAGATCGATCTTGTGCGTCACGTATTCGAAGCAAAACAAAAAATGGCAAATGAGGCTAAAGCTAAAATCCTTCGGATGGAAAAGAAAAAACGCATTATGGAAATCATCACTGATAAACAGGATGAAACATTGGCAAGCAAATCTGTTGCCGAACTGAAAGAAATGTTAGATGATATGTAAGTTTTACTTTAGCTGGCGCAGATGATGGATAAATATTGTCTGCGCCAGCTATTTTTATGTGAAATACTTAATGCGGAGGATGCGATGAAAGACGGCGATATTTACAGATGGCGCTACAATAAAGAAACCTTGAAACGATTAAATGACGGCAATAACGGTAGTACTACTTATTGGGCCATGTCGAACATCGGAATTTGGAATGAAACTGCTGGAAAATTGTATGATACTTTTTGGAGCGGTGATAGAAAATGGTTTTCAGCGGAAAATATCAAGCAGCAGTTGGAATTAACTTTCGTTGCCAATATCAACGATTTGGAGGCGGTTCCAGGTAAGTATGCATTTAACAATTATGATAAATCAGATTGTGTAGATATCTCTCATTCCAATATGTCAAAGAGTGGATTTTACATCAAAAAAGGCGCAAAGCCAAGCATTGAGAAAAAACGACGAGTTATTCAGGCGCACATCAAGCACCACGAGTATAAGGCAAAAAGTCATGCAGACGACGCTGCCAGACTCAAGAAAGATTTGGAAAACTTAACGGCAGATTCATTTGTGCCCTGGAATCCAGATGTTTTTATTGAATGAATTGTAGTGAAACACTTAATAACCCCCCGAAAGGATGCCGAAGGCGCGATAGCGCCGTAGGCATCTGTAAAGGATATAATATGATTAAATATAAAGGAAAAATTCTAACCGCCGAACAAGAAGAACATATAAATACTATTGTAAAAGCCGGCCAAGACTTTGCAATTCAAGCTCCCCCCGGCTCCGGCAAGACATTTCTTCTCCTTGCATTAGCCAGGAAAATGAATGGCTACGGCCTATCCATTTCTTTTAATAAACTTTTGGCAGTTGAAGCCAGTAAGAAGTTCTGCCGATCTGTAACA
>Ga0222640_1000572_pt1 | contig 11233 bp, 17 predicted proteins | sample AntAcemetagen187_FD_181144 | JGI IMG/M metagenome (GOLD analysis project Ga0222640, IMG submission 181144) | Saline water microbial communities from Ace Lake, Antarctica - #187 | ecosystem: Environmental > Aquatic > Non-marine Saline and Alkaline > Saline | place: Antarctica: Ace Lake... | reverse complement strand
TGAATAGTTGTCCCACACACGGCTTATCTATGACTCTTGCTATGCTTTCACTGAGAAGTTTCTTCTGTGGGTTCCATATAAGCACTTGATAACTCTTAGTGATACGAACCTTGCTTTTCTTGAACACGGTTTCCCAGAATCTCTGTGATCCCGGTGTGCGGAAACTTAGGACAACATAGGGTATTACTCCGTCTATCTGTTTAACAAGTTCCTCTGTAAGGAGTTCTCCGTTAGTGTATAGTTCAGGTGTCATCCCTTTGCTTAACGCGTACCGTGAAAACTTCATGAATCGTGGGTCTGCTAATGGTTCGCTGTAGTGGCTGAAATGTATTGCCCCCTTCCACCCCATATCTGATGCTTGGTCTATGAGGTCTAACACTTTGCTTGTCGGCATCTGTGTACGTATAGGTGAACCATCTGGGTTGAATCTGCTGTGGGTGGGATCAAGTGTTCGTGGACATTCTGGGCAGTTCTGGGTACAGTAGGCTTGGGTTTCTATTGATATTGCACAACCGCCTGCTTCTCTGCTTCTCCACATCTTCATTGATTTACTCAAATCCATTTCACCCCACGCTTCTGTAGACTATATGCGTATATGCTTTTGTTTTTATGGTAGTTTCCGTTAAACATTGTTGTATCTTTTCCTAGTATTGCTCCAAGTATCGCGCTGTGACATCTATTGGTAAGTATCTTAGAGGCATGTAGGTGAAGCTGTGCCCAGTTCTTCTCTAAACATGGGTCAACCACCACGTCATAGTCCTCTAAGTTAACTTGACTTGGAATATTATCTAAGCTTTCAGGGTCTTCCCTTAACCCAAATAACTTATGCCTATTCTCCGAGTAGTAACCACCCATAAGTTTCTTAAACTCCGCGTCATCCATGTTAAGATGAAGTGCTGTATCTTGGTCAAGGAACAGATTTAAGTCATAGTTTTCTTTAAGGAAATTATATGTAGTCAACTCACGGGCGTAGAAGGTAACCTTATCACTACATGGAAGCCATTTATCCAGATACCATCCCTGCAACGCCACCGTGCTTGGCCCAACGATGATTATGTTTTCTGGGTACTGTTTTACGAGTCTGTGTAGTAGTCTTGGTGTCCAGTTCCACCATGTGTTAAATCCTCCGCCTCCGTTGAGGTATAATATTTCATCTGGTTCTATGTCTATGTATGGTTTGTGTCCTCGTTTCATGGGGACTTGTCTGTAGTTTAATTCTAGTTTGTTGGCTAGTTTTCTTGCACCAGCCCATATCATTTGGTCGCCTTGGTTTCCTCCCTGTGTGATGAAGATGAAGTTTCTATCAGCATGTTTTTTCAGTGTTTCAATTAGTTTCATTTTATTCCTCCTATCTCTATACACCATAGGTAGTCTGCTTTATCTTTCTCTGGGTTATAGTTAACTCTTATGATGCTTAACCCATAGTGCATTGGAATCATCATATATCTCTCAGTCATGAAGCGGGGGCGAGTTGTGGCGTCAAGACTATACACGCGTCGCTTGGCTACCCTCATACATTCATCTATGCCCTTCTTCATTGTTTCAGGGGTTGAAAGAATATCCCATACCCCTGCGGCGAACACCCAGTCAAAACTATTATCCTCAAAGGGAAGCTCCTGCATATACCCTAACCTGAAATCCCCCAAGGGGCTGTCTTTTCTTGCTAGTTCAAGGTTTTCCTCTATTGGGTCTACACCAACATAGTTTACTCCTAGTTTCATTATTGGTGCTGAATCTAACCCATGTCCACACCCTACGTCTAATATGCTTTTTGGGTGCTCCTTTTTCACGATGCGATAGAAATATTGTTTAGCGTACTGGAAATATTTTTGACTATGATAGAATGTGCGGGGTACTCGGTATGGTGGGATGACGTATTCTTCTAGTTTATCTTGTGTCATTATACATGTCACCAACTGTTTTAACTTTTATGTTAGCGTCTTTTATCTGTGTTACTCTTTTCTTGAATCCCTGTAAGTTAACATCATGCCATGCCCCGATAACCCATTCATTTAAGTTTCTGTTAGTTATTGCATACTTCACGGCGTCCCCTGCTGACATCACATAGTATTTTCTATCCTTTAATGGGAGCTTGTTTACGCCTAATCCCGCCCTAAATGAGGTGTAGTTTTGTCTGCTAAGTTTCTCCACATTAGGTGTCCAACTATTAAAGGCGCAAGCGTAACTTGACACAGATATATCATAGTCCTCGAACATATTGTAGCTTCCATTTAACTCAACCTCCAGTTCCTCTTGTGAGCAATTCGGTAAATCTACATGACGTACTCCATGACTTGTTATCTCATGTCCTCTACGGTGAATATCTTTTACTTCATCCCATGTTGAGATGTCTCTGTCTGGGAACATTCTTTGCCTAGTTTTTGGGCGTCTATGGGTGACGTTTCTGAGACATGTGTTGAACACTCCCTTGTAGCCGTAGTCGTCAAGAAGTTTAGATGCCTCTATCCACGACTTGTAACTATCATCAAAACTGAAATGTGAACAGCAGTGTTAGATTCCCCCTTTCAACATGTTTATAAATTCCTCTGCGCGCTTCTCATGTCTATGATTCAGTAACGTATTCTTAAGACCTCTACTAGCAATAGCTTTACAGGCATCAGGGTTTTCTAAATAATATTGAAGTTCCCTTTCCCAACTACCTTCCTCGACTTCAACAAACGTTTTACCATCTATTAAACCAAGTTCACGCGCAGTTGTAGGTTGATTGCATAACATGAGACACCCAGAGGCAGAGGCTTCAAAAAACTTTTGCAGAGGATATCTATAGATACTGCACCCGAATAAGAATATACGTGACTTTGCTAACGCGTCACGATACCTATCACCAACTAGGTGAGTGTGTTTTAAGGATTCGTTGGTTCGGTCATAAGTTTTTCCTTTAGGAGCCATTTCACGTATAACTCTATAGCCTCGTGCGGCGTGGTAGATTCCACTCCATATACTGTTTCTAATCGGGTAACATTTGCCGGTTGAACCTATAAAGGATACATCAACGTTCTTAACTTTAGGTTTATAATCGTTAATCTCTACGCTCCAAGGTAGCCAATGTTTCTCACAGTCAAGCCATTCCCAGAAAGATTCTGGTCGATACTGGGTTCCTTGAAGCTTCTTATATCTCATAAAGATTGCATCATAATGAGTTTTATTAAGTAACTGCGCGTACCCTACAGGTGAAGATATTTTATAGTGATGTTTAGCGTGTATATCTGAGACGAAGTGTCCTATCTTGAATCGTTGCCCTTTAGGTTTATCGGTATGAAGATTATTATCTGCATCCATAACCCAATCCGCGTCAGGCATAACCCTGTTAACAGTTTCAAGCATAGTCTCCCCCTCACGGTAATCCTTCCATCCTACACCAGCGAATTTACAGTTACATTGTTCAGCTACAGCCATCTCGAATCCGTGTTGAGTGGATGGCGCTCCAACGTAGCCCTCGCCTCGGTGTGTCATGAATAGAACGTTTAAGTCAGTCAACTATCTTTGCTCCTCCTTTAATAAGAAACATCCACTTACTTTTAAATCTATTATTCATTCGGTTATGTCGTTCCTCATCGTAACGTATTTTATTATATTCTGCGCTATTCTGATGCCTTACTATGCCTTTATTTGTAAACTCTACTGCATGATAAGCTTCAGCGTCACCTGTAACTCCTAACTTATGTCCTAGACTCTTAGCGGTCATACTCCAATCATAGTCATTATACCCCGTCTCATATTCCTCATCATAGAGAATCAAAGGGTCAAGACGATGAACTGTGAATCCCCCTCCAACCCAGTCACTAGGATGTGTTCCCACACGGTTACTAAGATAATTAAACTTCTCATCCTCAAGAGACCCACCTAATAATAATGTGCGTTGATTGGATTCATGGAGTTTTCCTGATATTGCGACATATTCTGGGTGTTGTTCTGCGACTCGTATTAGTTTGGTTATTCCTTCATTTATTACCGTTAAGTCGTCATCTATGAACACTATATATTTGTATCCTTTGCTTTTAGCCCACTTCATAGACTCATTACGCACTATGGCTGGTGGTTTACGTTCATGGTAAACATAGTCTACGCTCCAACGGTTTCCCCATTCCTTGCATATGCGTCTAGTGTCTTCTCCCTTATCTCCGTTGTTTACTAGTCTAGTCTTCAAAGGTATACGGTTACGGTAGATTGCCTGCATACATTGATTAATCATATCTGGGCGAAGCATAGTTATCACCATGGCTGCTACTGCTGGTTTATATGGTGTGAAGGTGGATAGGTTATTCGTGTACCTTACTCGGTTCTCCTTCCACAGAGCCATATTCTTCTCACTTCCCCTAGTATTCTTAGGGTGATGAAGGTGAGTAACTTGAAGCCCCATACTATACCTTAGTCTCATTCCACTGTGATAACATTTATGTGCAAAGTCATGTTCCTCTGCCCCCCAACCGTTATTAAAGTCCTCATTAAACCAACCCACTGTTTTAGCTCGTGATTTACTGAACATCATACATCCACCCCATATTCCTGAGCCGCCTTTATCACGTAAATCCATCCAGTAATCCCCAGCACCTTTACGGCGAGGGTCTTTATCTATATGATCGTCTTCTCGTTTCTTATCTATGCACCCTGTGTAGAGGATGTTGGAGTCATATAATTTACGTGCGTTGTCTAGGAATCTTGGGTTAGGCATACAATCAGGGTCGAGGATAATGCAAGCGTCGTGGCGGGCGTTAGCGAGACCATAATTACGTACAGAGCAGAGTCGATAGATATGTGGCGTTATTTTAGGTAGTTGTATGGTTCTGCTACAAGGACACGGATACTCAGGTGCCCCATCAGGTGAATTGTCGTCCGCGATCAATATTTCATCGTCTGGTGATACCTGTAGTTGAAGCTCATCCCACACTTGGTTAAGTGCAGTTGTTTTATTGTAATGCGGAACTATTATTGAGAATGGGCGTATCATTGTTGTACCCTAACTATTATTTTAACCATTCCTTCTTCTTCTTCAAAGGATACAATGGTAAATGTCCTGAGAGTATATTCGCGTCAACCCGTGTGCTGAACCCCATATCATGACACCGCTTCCAGAATAATGTATCTAAACTACAATCATTATCCTTATTAAATCTTAGCGCAGTGATACGTGGATTATGTTGCTCAAAGACACGTCGCTTAATTAGGACACACCCAGTTCCACCACTCCAAGTTTCTTCTTCTCCCCAAACAGTATCCTTCATAGAATCCCAGTCACGAGGGCGATAAAACCCACAGGGATGATCCTTCACCATTCTTCCAAAACTCATCGCCCCAACGGACTTAAAGTTATGGCTAGGGTAAACCCCTGAAGCTACGTCCACATCATGTTTTAGTAAAGTCTCAATGCAGTCACTAGGTATCTCCACATCCATATCATCAATGAACACATGAGAACATTTAGTCTTCATGAACTGTTCTACAATATCATTCATACGACCAGCTATTGCGTGAAGTCTGTCAGGTTGTCCTACATTAAATTTTCCCATATGATCGGGAGTAATATATGGTTCCCTTATCTCTACACTACATTTCTGGTTCTTAAGGTGACTTAAAACAGAGGGAAGATAGGATTTATATTTATCGTGGCGAGATAAACATGGTATCCCAACGAATATGGATAAATTATTCTTTAGCGTTAAGTTCATCCACCAACCTTTTTAACGTGGTTGTGCGGGAACGATTGTTAAACCCTATACCTGCTTCAGTTAACGTTTTCATTAATGCGTCACGATCAGGTTTCTCATCCTCAGAGTTCTCTTCTTCATCATCCGCTTGTGAAGATACACTGTATGATAGTTTCCCTCCTTCTTCACTGAAACTGTATCTTGTTCCCGGTGAAATGGTTGCTGGGGCATCTGAGTCATAAGATAAATAATTATCAGTTCCATCAACGACAAGAGGCTCTACCATTGGTTCTACGACTACTACCTCCTCAACCTTTTCTTCTTCAACTACGGGTATCGCCTCTGGAGTATCATAAAACCATTCTTGACTAGATTCCTCAACAACAGGTGCATCCTCCTCTGGAACATAGATTGGTTCCTCAAACACACTATCAGATTGACTTGAAGGAGGAATACTAAGAACCGGTGTATCTTCTACGAGTTCCCAGTAAGGACGTTTACACATATCATAAGGCTGTGAATAAGTTTTTCCACATTCATAATTACCGGGGGCATTTTTTAGAAGTTTTCCACTGTTACAGATAAACTTCATCATATAGAATCCTGTTGGTTCAGACAAATACTTTCACTAAACTTAATATATGCTTGGTGGTTAAAAACGTTATTGGTTAAACCTAGGTATTCATCTGATTAAGCAAGAAATGAGCAAAATCAAATGTTTTAGCCACGTTATCCAAAGTCTCAACATAAAAATACGCCGTCATGTTCCCAGTTGGAATATGTGTAGTATGTGTAATGTTACCAAACCCAGCCTCATATACTCTAACTTCACCGGGAGGCGTCTTCCAATATACTTCATGCCAAGCAGCGTCAGGAGCACCAAGGTCAGTGTCCTCCTCGTTACCTGCACCAACACCATCTTTAGTGATGAAGTGAAGATTAGCGTCTATACTGGTATCATACCTAAACCCAAAATAGTTATTAGCATCCTCATACATAACCACCATTACTTTCATATTAGTTTTAACTCCGGGGAACTTGATGTGCCCATGTCCATGAATCTTCTGCGTGACATTCCATACATATTTAGGCCCAGTGTTATCTCCCCCAGCGAACAGATTTAAATCATTTATGGTACTACCTGTGGTTATCCTCATTCCCTCATTCACGCCGTTGTTTGCTGTGAATGTTCCTGCACCAGTTTTTGTTGCATACCATGGATATTGGGATAACAGCAGGGGAATGCCTAGAGCAGTTAAATCAAAGATACCGCTAAAATAATCTTCCACGCTCTCCGCTGGTCTAGCCTCTATATCAAACCACTGCGTACCACCTAGAAACTGTGTTGCCCTCAACCCGCGACTCTGCCCATAAACATCTCTAAGAGTGGGGTTCCAATACACAAAGTTTTGAACTGACTCCCGTTTAAAGTAAATTAAATCACTTTTAACTGCCCTACCAACTATTTGACGTGCCTCCTCTGGAGCAGTATCAGTGATAACTCCCGGTGTGCCTGATGCGTATAATGCAGACATAGGTGTCCAACTCCACGTAGCGTCTCCAATGAATCCTTCAAGAAGAATCCTGCCCTTTAACCCAGAGCCTATGTTCTCCATAGCCATACCAACGACGGGTACGGTGTTATATGAACTGGGGTCGGCTTTAACCCATAAAGTGGATGCGTTTAAATATACGAGGTCTTTGCTAGATAATGATTCACCGGCGATGCCCATCTCATATGCTCCGCTGCCGTCTCTTTTATGTTCATATTGATAAGTCAATCTAATTCAAATACATATAATTATCGTTGGTTAAAAACATAAATAAATAAAAAGGGATTTGATAACTTTCTCAAGTTATCGTGTTTATATCACTACGTGATACTATTTATCTCAGCTATACTTTCGGCGTGCTTTATCAGCGGAGAGATTGTCTCACGTATCGTAATCATCACGTTATTTGAGTCGTCAAACTTAGTGATAACTGTCAACGGTAAGTCCTGAACCGCTACAAAGTTTTCTGGGCCGGGAACTACACATACGACGCTATCCTGTCCACCGTCTTGCGCGTACGCATTAGGTGTCTCAACGAAGTCAGCAACTAGGTTACTGTTAAGAAGTGCCTGTCGATAGGTTGTCTCAGTGTTCGCCATAAACGCGTCAAGGGTCTGAAGAATCGCTGGGGTACCAACTACAGTAGGTTTAACGTTATTATAACCACTAGCAGCTAAAGCCGCACGGGCTACGTTAATATCCGCAACTGCGTTAGCGGGCCATGCGCCTGCTGATGCGTTGTCGGTTCTACCTGTCTTCCCAAAGAGTCCTTCTACGCCTTCGGCTGCCCAACCAGTGTACTCGCCACTGATTAGCATTCTATCCTCAGCTTCAGTGATTCTACGGGTTGCCCCACGTATCACGTCATCTATGAGGGTCATGCCTTGTCGTTTACTTGACTCATAGTTTCTCCAGTTGATGAAACCTGTTCGGCTGATTACCGGAATCTTTACATCGTTTCGTGTCTTTTCTGGGTGGTCGGTTGTCGCTGCTTTACCCGTCATACTGATCTGGGCTTCGGCTCCGAGTTCCTCATCATAGTAATGATAGGTCTCTACGCCTCCGTTCTGACCAAGTGCTACAACTGGGAATAAGTCTCTGGCTACTGCCTGATAGTATACGCTTTCTACTACCTTATTCTCAATATAGGTCATTTCTTCCTGTGTAAGGAGTCCTGCGTCTGATGTGAATGGATTTAGTTTCATTTTCTTAACCCATCCTCAACGCGAATACTCCCCACTGGAACGCAGTGGTGTCCGCTGTATTTGTTTCAAGTGCTTGTGCGATTCTCTGGCAATCATTATCTGTTCCACATATATATGCTGCTACTTCTCCGCTAGCTGCTGGCTGTACAAATTCACCGCATTGAATATCCTGACTTGTGGCAATACGTAGCATAACTACGATTGGGCCACTCATGATTTCAATGGTGTCACTTTCGGCGTATGCTGTTAGCCTGTCTCCGCCTCTAGGTGGAGTTACTGCCCCCTGTGGGTGAATATTTGCTACTCCTAATGCTACTGTGGTGTCGACTCCTGCCGCCATCACGGTACAGTCGTTAGGTGGGTTAGTGAACTCAACTAAGTCTCCGGGTAATATGAGGTGAGTTGTTACTTCTGCGCCTTGCTCAAATTCATAGAACCTGATTCCTGCTTTGCCGTCTACTAGGATGCCTTTGGTTGCTTTAATTGGGTATTGTGTCATTATTAGTTACCTCCCATACGAAGTGCCTGTGCCTTAGCAAACTTGCTGTCAAGCATCTGCCTTGGCTTAGTCTTTCTATCCATGATTGGAGTTCCAGACTTTATGACTTGCACGGGTGACTTATCTAGGACGACTTGAATCTGCTTCAACTCATCTATAGACATCAACACCAATAATTCCTTTGGTACAGTGTACCTTGGCTCAATATCAGCGACTAGTTCTGCTTTAAGCTGTTCATATGCTAACTCTTTTAGCTGAATAAGCTCATCATCGGAACGCTTCAGTTTCTCTTGGAGTTCGTCTATGAGTTTATCTTTAATGATGTTCCTAGATTGGAGTACAGCAATACTATCTTCTACGATTGTATCTGCCGCGCTTTTTTCTGTTTTTTTAATTTCTTTTTTAGACATATTTTTATGTCCTCTCGTTTTGTTTGTTCTTTAAAATTCGTCACATCTGAACTGATGTGAATAGTCTATTTATAGTCCCCCGCTAACTTGGGGAAGGGTTTAAAGTCTCACGACTATCTAACATTATTTATGTTTTATGGTTTATAAGGTTAGACAAGGGAAACCGTTAAATACTCGATATGGGTGACTTAGTTATGATACTTGTAAAGGAAGTAAGAAAAAATGATTGACGGATTAGATACTGAACTATATACACAGTTTAAGCTAGAACAATATGAGGATTGGTTGATTGCTTTTGACCAAATCATACAGGATAGACTTAACCACTGTGCTGAGGAACATGTTGCTGGACATCTCTATCAACAGATTAAAGTGAAAAATGAGTTGAATAATGTTAGGGGATTATATTGAGTGAAGATTATCTTAAATTTGAAATACACGACCCACAGGAAAACCAAGAACCGTGCAAGTTCTGCCATTCAAAGGAAGGCGTATTAACGTTCTATGTTGGAGAGTGGGATAATCAGGAAGTTCTAGGGCGTGTCTGCGTAAGATGTCTTTGGAACCTTATTAATGACAGTTTATCAGATTTTATAAAAAATGGTGAACAAAAATGACTGATATTGTTGATAGAACCAAATGTGTTATGAGGATAATTCTTAACAACTCCAAGATGGATTCAACTGAGCAATACTTCAAACTTATGAGTGAAGCAGAGAAACTTGGCATAGATAAGTTTGATTGCTTTCTCGGATGGGAGGAATAGAAATGACGAATAATAATACCTCGATACAAAATAAGAAAATATCACAGCATTATAAGAGACTTCCAGATAAGGAAGAGGCAAACAAACTTGTTGCTTTATGGTATAAACTCAGAGATTATAATAGTTCAATCAAAACAAAGACTGAGGAAAACTAAAATGATTAACTTTATAGATGATAACATAACACGAGTGCGAAGAAGAGTCCTACAAGAAATCATACAGAGATTCTACAAAGACTTCTCTATAGCTCATAACTTCATCAGCGATGGTACTGCCATGATTAAAGTTGATGGAAGGAAGTCCTTCTACATAAACAATGTCTACATGGAAGGGTTCTCAGAGTACGCTATGTGGTTAGGAGAATCCACTAAACATGGTCTAGCGTCAGACTGCACTTTTAGACATCGAGGATTAACCGAGATTGTGCCTAAACCAAAGAGTTATGAACATATGGCAAGACGGGGAATGGCGTGGCTATTCAATAATAGTTCTAATCAAAGTATCATAGAGGAGGAAAAACAATGAGATTACACGACTTACCAGACTGGTTAGGAATAACAATAATCATTTCAACAATAGTAGGTGCCTGTCTTTTGGCTATGTATGCATGTGGTTGGGTTGTTGCTGGAATACCATTAGGACAAACATATAACACAGTCGGAACTATACAAATGTATGAACACAGTTCATTCTGTGGAGAACACACATGGGTCGTTATTAAGACTCTTGGTGGTATAGAGGCATCATTCAAACTTGTCGACTATCATGAGTTTGAGCTTGGTGAACAATACTCAATTAGAACCACATCAGTTCGCGGTGGATGGGGTGGTTTAGATAATTGGTACAAGGTGAACAACATTGAAAAACTATAATAGTTCTGAGCAAAGTATCACGGAGGATGAAACGTAATGTATAGCACAGCAAAGTTTGTAACCATCGTCGGGTTTAGAGTGAAGGAACACGAACCACTACCAAGTATCGTTATTGAGTTCGATGAGGGGAGTGAGGTGATGCTGAGAGAACACTTCTTCAACCGGCACGGTTTTAAACTAGGAGACAAGGTTATAGTAACCATCTCTATGGACAATGACCAATCTAATGATAGTTTATCCGATACTATCATAAATGAAGAAA
>Ga0222640_1000567_pt1 | contig 11247 bp, 17 predicted proteins | sample AntAcemetagen187_FD_181144 | JGI IMG/M metagenome (GOLD analysis project Ga0222640, IMG submission 181144) | Saline water microbial communities from Ace Lake, Antarctica - #187 | ecosystem: Environmental > Aquatic > Non-marine Saline and Alkaline > Saline | place: Antarctica: Ace Lake... | reverse complement strand
AAAGCTTATCTGACGTCATAAAGATGAAAGCGGACGATTTATAAAATATAACTTGACAAACTTACCCATAGGTGATACCTTATGACTATGAAAGTTAGGATTAAAAAATTGAAATGTTTGAGGTGTGGCCATGAGTGGACTCCAAGAAAAGAAGAAATTAGGATCTGCCCGAAATGTAAAAGTGCCTATTGGGATAAAGAAAAAAGATAAGATGCCCTATGGTTATTGCCAGTGTGGATGTGGTGGATTGTCTCCAATTTCTACAACCACAAATAAATCAAAGGGATATAAAAAAGGACACCCGCATAGATTTATAGTAGGGCATTCCATGAGAATTAGAAAACCAGGGCCATCAATGCCAGGATGGAAGGGCGGTATATCAAAACATAATTTATACTACATTTGGCACAACATGATGGACAGATGTTATAATGAAAAATGTCAAAGTTATTATCTCTATGGGGGGCGAGGCATTAAAGTTTATGTAGAATGGCATGAAGCCAAAAAATTCATAAAATGGGGGAAAATAAATGGCTGGCGAAAAAACCTTGAAATAGATCGGGTTAACAACAATAAGGGGTATTTCCCCGATAATTGTAGATTTGCAACAAGAGCTCAGAATGCTAAAAATACAAGATTATCTAAAAGGTGGTATGTAAACGGCAAAAAATATCTTTCTTTGAGATCTGCCGCTAAAAAACTCAACCTTAGCACTTTTACCGTTTGGCGTTGGTGTGACGGTGGGATGCAGCATGGTCGGTATTATCCTCCAAAAAATGATTGTTGGTCTGAAAAACTTTATAATTAAGGAGACATTATGACAGAAGATACAGCAAAATGGGAAGATCGGCATCCAGAAACATCTGGAAATTTATTACCGGCAGAAAATAGCCCTGCCATGATAATGCAAATTGCTTTAAATAAAGGGCTTGATGTAGAAAAACTTGAGAGCCTTCTCATGTTACAACAGAAATGGGAGGCGAATGAGGCCCGGAAAGCCTACACAAAGGCAATGGCAGAGTTTAAGGCAGACCCTCCGGAAATTCTCAAGGACGCTCATGTGAGGTATGAGAATAGAACGGGAGACGCTACGGAATATGATCACGCTACGCTTGGTCAGGTGGCTTCTGCTATCGGGGCGGCTTTGAGTAAGTATGGCCTATCAGCCTCATGGAAAACAGATCAAAACGGACAGGTTATCGTTACATGCACAATTACCCATGAGTTGGGTCATTCCGAATCTACAAGTTTGAGCGCAGCCGCCGATTCTTCTGGGGGCAAAAACGCTATTCAAGCCATCGGGTCCACGGTCACGTACCTTCAGAGGTACACCCTTTTAGCCTTAACCGGGATTGCAGCCAAGGGGGTAGATGATGACGGCAAGGGGTCTGAGCCGGTCGAGTACATCACCGAAAAACAGCTTTCCCAAATCGTTGACATGGCGAATGAAAGCGGCACGGATGCAGGCAAGTTCCTTAAATACATGGCCGTGAAGTCCCTGGAGACAATTCCAGCGACCCAATTCGATAAGGCTATGAAAGCCCTTGGGGATAAGCTAAAGGCCAAACAGAAGGCCGATAAGGAAGCCTAATGCCCGAAATCATCAGAGACATAGAGCAAAATTCGCCCGAATGGTTTGAGCTTCGCCTCGGAAGCGTAGGGGGGTCGTCAATCACTTCTGTATTGGCAAAGGGAAAGGGAAAGTCCCGCCAAACCCTCTTATATAAACTTGCAGGGGAAATTCTCACAGGTCAACAGTCGAATGAATATCATGCCAAACAGTTTGACCGGGGCCATGAGTGGGAGCCTGTTGCCCGGTCCTGGTATGAATTTACATACGACGTGGAGGTTGAGCAGGTCGCTTTAATCAGAAGCCCAGGGGTAAGACGGCACCATTCACCGGACGGCCTTGTGGGAGAGGACGGGGGTATTGAGGTCAAGACCCGTGAGCCCCATATCTACATTGAATTGCTTGAAACCGGAAAGATACCGATTGCCGATATCAGGCAGTGCCAGAACTTCCTTGATGTATCAGGCCGGGAATGGATTGATTATATCGCCTATTGTGTCCCTGAAATGCCGTCATGTCCCGCATGGGTGAAAAGGATTAAGCCGGACCCGGATATGTTTGAGGAAATGCACAAGGAATTATTGAGCTTTTTGAAAGACCTTAATGAACTCGTAGGGAGGATGCAATGAAAGCGATAACATACCCAACAAAGAGCCGGGAAACAGGCGAATGGCAATATAGGGGCAAATGGCATGACAATTATCCCTATGATGAGGTTGAAGCAGACGAAGCGGCCCTTGATGAGTATTGGGACCGGGAGAGGGACCGGGAGAGAGACCGCTAATGAAAACCTATTTAGTCAAAACAATGTCAGGCTTGCTTCCCGCCGATCCCCCTACTGAGGACTGGTATCGAAAGATTAAGGTCGGACAGGTAATCAGCCAGGAATCCAAAAAGGTTAGGAATCCTAAATTCCACCGCAAATATTTTGCCCTGCTTAACATAGGATTTGACGCGTGGGAGCCTGGGGAAATTGATTCTAAGTATGGGACGCCTGAGAAGAACTTCGACCGCTTCAGGAAAGACGTTACGATCCTTTGCGGAAACTATGACATTGTTGTCCGGCTGGACGGTAGCACAAGGCCGGAAGCACAGAGCATCAGCTTTGCCAGCATGGAAGAAGAAACCTTTGAGGATTTATATAGCAAAACCATAGACTTGTTCCTGAAATACATCTACAAAAACAACAAGGATATGACGGCAGAGGAAGTTGACCGAACGGCCAATGAATATTTAAGGTTTGCATAAACCGGAGGCATAATGGAAAACTTACCAGTAGAAATCAAGCTCCTTGCCCTGCTCACCGCCGGGTTTTTGATAACAGTGATAGTGTGGAAGATCCGGGAAATGTGGAAACGGCACGATAAATATGGGAGTAGACGGTAATGAACATTAATCTGATAACCGATGCTAAATATCACAATTTAGCCCTTATGAAAATATCGGCCTGCCATAAATATCAAGGGGACGCGGTGTTTCTTAATAGCGTGGGCTGTTTTGACAAGACTTATGCCTCATGGTTATTTGATTTCTCCCCAAAATATCCCGCTGATGTTGAAGGTGGGCCAGGGATTGACCCGACAATAAAGCTGGACGGGTTTTTTCCTTTTAAACCGGATTACGATTTATTCAACCTTGACTTTTCCCTTGGGTACACATGGTCATACTGTCCCCGTAAATGTCCCTTCTGTATTGTTCCAAAACAGGATAACCCGAAAGACCATCATTCCATTTGGGATTTTCACAATAAATATTTCAAGAAAATCTGTCTACTCAATAACAACACGTTTTCAGATCCGCAATGGAAAGAGACTTTTGAGGAAATTTGGGATGCGGATTTAACCGTGAGAGATGAAAATGGTTATGATGCCCGGTTGATAGACGAAGAAAAGGCAGATGCCCTCAGAAAGACAAAATTTACCGGGTACATCCACTATGCTTGGGATCTTATGAAAGATGAAAAGGAAGTGCTTTACGGGCTTAGTCTGGCACCACGGGGCATGGTTTATGTCCTGATCGGATTCAACACAACACTGGGAGAGGATTTTTACCGATGCCAAAAAATACATGACTTAGGGCACGACCCCTATGTGATGCCATATAACCAGACGCGAGAAGAAAAGGCTTTTCAGCGGTTTATAAATACCCGGATGTATCGGAGATACAGCACGATTAAAGAAGCATGGGGGGAATATAAACCATGATAGCCATATCAAGTGGTGCGCGTGGGATATCAAACTGGAGGGCTTGAAGTGAAGATAGAAGAAATTAGGGGGCTAAAAACAGTTAGCCCAATTCCACTTTGCTGTGGGTCATGTAGGTATCATGGCACGATAAAGGGGAAACATGATTCGTCCTGTGCCTAAACTGCATACGTTTCGCTCTAAGAAATATCTGCAATTTATTCGCGATCATGCGTGCTGTAATTGTGGACATTCTGCGCCCTCAGACCCGCACCATGTAAGGTTTGATGGTAATGCTGGGACATCCCTAAAACCACCAGATACCTGTACAATTCCAGTTTGTAGGGATTGTCACGGCCTGACGCAAGAGTTTAAAGGAGTAGTGAACCTTGAGTTTGCCTTGAAAACCATGGTGAAATTACAGACCGAATACATAGAAAAGCACCTACCGGATCGCCGGGGGAAGGGGAAATAATTGAATAAAAAAACTGAGCAGGAAATCATAGAAATCCTTAATGAGCAAAGACGAATGAGGGCAGAGGAACATTTTGCCGGGAATATCGTGAAAGAAAAATTTCACAAGGCGGCTATCTTTGGGATCAAGTTGATAGTTAATGTCCTTGCCGCCCAACCCGCCGGTGAAGAGGATACAATGGAAACAGTCAGAAAGTTTAAAGAAGACGTGGATTTAATAATCGGCATGCATTATCCTCCATCTAAGACCAGAGATCAAGGGAGAGAGATGCTGCATGAAAGAATTGAATACCACATAAACCATGTTGCCCAACCAGCCGGCCCCATAACCTGCCCCGAGTGCGGCGAGCCCGACCCCGTGTTGCAATGCGAAAAGTGTGGGAATACCTTTAACCTGGAGGATTAGTGTGAAATGGATCAAGAACAGATCAACGAAATCATAGACAATTCTGTGCCCGAGTGGCGATGGCTGCAAATTCAGGCCGAAAGGGAGCGCAAAGCCGAGCAATTACCAGACACGCCTAACCCTTGCGCCCCAACGCCCTCAGCACCGCCTTAACGATTGGCCGGAGGACGCCACTGTACCGGCCCACCACTGGGGTATCTGCGGGAATTTCTTCCAATATCCGATCAATTAGGCCCAATACAAGAAGCACCTCAGCCGCATTTGATATCATCCAGTCCATGTTATATCAATCTCCTTTCCGGTTCCCAAATTGGCAAAAGTGCCATTCCCCCTGGTCTGAGCGCCTGTCCATCTATCAAGGCCGCAAGATATTCGTTGTCTGCCATAGGCAATAAAGCCTCGTGCGGGATCTCAAGCACAAGCACCCCTCCGGCCTCAGAACAAAACAATTCCGCTTCGTCTGCCGGTTGTCGGCCAAAGATATTCTTTAGCAGGGAACTATAATCATATTCCACGCCCACCAATTCCCACATTTTCCGGTGCATGGCCTGTCTGTAACCGTCAAATTCCGGCTTCAGAGGGTGCCAGTAAACTTCCCCCTCGTAGTACATGAGCTTCTTTGACAGGGACCGGATGTTATATTCGCCCCCCGCGGCTTCGTAGAGAGGCAACCGTGGGTCCTGCGTTCCATCAAAGTCCACCCAATCGCCCACGGTGCCCCAATGAGACCTTTCCTGATCGGCAAAGAACTCAATGGCCCCAGAGATTGCACCGTCCCCCCTGAAGCTGATACCGTCCCCTGGGTCCATGTTGTCTCGATGTTTATAGTATTCTGTTAGATCGTTCATTTAATCCCCCTTATCCAGCGCCAAAACGTCTCGTAATATGCTGTCATCCAAAAAGCTATGGCGTTGGATAATTTTAGGTCTCTTAGCCGGCAATACACATGGAGCGGATTGCATAAATGTTGGAGACACTTCCACATTTCACACTCCCCTTCCCCCACCAAACAGGCCCCCAAAAAAACCTGTGACGGCTGCAATCATTATGGACAATGCGGTATCATACTTTTTACGCTTTTTGAGTGCCTGAACGTCCTCATGGGTGGTAACGGCAAAGTCAAAAAGAGTGTTTAATTTGCTGTCTGTGCTGTAACCCTCAAAAGTTTCTTTGGTTGTTCCAAGTCCGTTTGGCATTTTCTGTATCTCCAATAAAAAAGGGAAAGGGTATTGACAAGACCCTCTCCCCTTGCTAAACAGTCTTTCGGGGGCAGGCACCCCGGTTTCGGGGGGAGAGGGTCATTCTCCTGCCTGCCTCTGCTCTCTAACTAACTATTCTTTTCGGTTCCCAATGTTCCAGGGCTGGCACCCTTACCGGAATCCCATGCTGTAGCTCATAAAACCGCCACATCCCATATTTGGCAACTGCTGCCATTCTATGACGTTGTATCTTCCCCTTTTCAAATCGGGGCATCCTATGATCATCCTTATCGAGCATTAAGCCAGTTACAGTTACTACTTCAGCGTCCGGCATCCGCTTTTTCAGTTCCTTTGCACACTCCAAGGCTTTAGCCACACAGTTCTTGTGGGGTGGCTTTGAGAATAGAGAGCTGAACCATTTACTTAACCAGGACACTTTCTTTCTCCACCACAATAGCGGGTTTAACCACCTTAGCAGTCGGCTGTTTCCCATCCAGATAATGCTTGATCTCCCTCGTACTGACCATCTTACCATCACTATATCGCTTAATGGTAATCAGAGCGACCTCACCTGTCTTGTAATAAATCCAGGTGATTACCCTTTTGTTCTTTACCCCTTTTTCATCTGTGCGCTCCATCTCTTGCAAAAGTTTTCCGTATTTCAAAGGACTTTCAACTCTCATAGTCGTTTTTTCAGAGATAGCTTTTGATACTAAATCTTGAGCCATACAGGGAAATGCCCACAATAAAGCCAATACGCAAATTAGATATTTCATTTTCATATTATTCTCCTTAATTATCTCGGACCAGGCGGACATAATACCGAAAGCGCGCCTTGACGTGGCTGCGCACGTCACCGTAGCTGAAGTGCACGACGAACGCGGCGGTCGGGGCGTCCGGCCTCGAAGATGACGTCCAGTGATACGTGCTCGGCGTAGACGGGAACGCCGTCACGTTGATGCACGGAGAGACACCGTTGATATCGACGATGCTGTTTAGCTGATCTTTGTTGGGAATTTCCCAGTCGGCATGCCCGCCCAGACTGTTAGCATTTGCCTGGGCTAAAAAATTCCAGATCAGGTCATCGACTGTGGCAATGGTAACCGTATCTCCCGCCGCCTCATCAGCGACGCCCTCGACCGTAGTAATGTCGTTGGCGTCAATGGCGCTCACTGTATAAGTGCCATCGTTGCTGTCAGTACCTGCAACCGTAAAGATACGGCCCGCGGGCAACGCATCCGCGCTAAATTCACCGGCTGCGCTGTGTATTTTACCAGTCCCGTTGACAAATGAAATGTCTGTTTTGTCCTCCAAGGTCCACTGGTCCCAGTACAGATTCCCGTCCTCACTCGGTCCGATGTCAGCAACCGGCACATATCTCGCCCACATAAGCCCCGTTCGTTCGTCTATGACACAGTTATTAGACAGGGCATGGGTTTTGCTATTAATAACAATATTTGTAGTGCCGCTATACTGTCCCGTTGTAAGGATATTATAGGAGCGTGTCACTCCCTTTTCTAAGTCGCCATCATCATCATCGTGATGGCTGATTGTCTGTCCTGTTGCTAAAGGCTGACTTGGCACAGATGCACCATAATAATGGCTGACATCGGCGCCAAGAAAACAGAACCAAGCTATAAACAATCCGCATAGAATTAGTATTCGTCTCATATCATTTCTCCTTAATCCGTGGTAATCCAACTTTCAGACGGCTCATTCACAACGCTCATAATGGCCCAGCTCGTAGCTGTAACCAATTCAAGGGTAATTACTGCTATTCCTGTGCCTCCGCAATACACCGTATCACCGGCCCCACTATCTCCAATGGTGTCGGAGTCAGCAGCGTCTATTGTTACCTTACCTGTTCCTATTTTTACAAAGCGGAGAGGTGCGCCGATATCAGAGGCATCAACAGAAAGTGTCGTAAACGTCTTATCGCTGGCCGAGTTCATGATAAGGGTTTTACCTAAGTCAGCTTCTAAAACTTGATAATTGTCTGTTTTGGTGTCGCTGCTGTTCATGGCTGCACGTAAAGTCGTAAAACTTCCAGTATTACCAGAAATTGGACTATTAGTAATGGTGGTTCCGGTAATGGTCCCGCCTGTAATGGGTACATTCCCCCACGGAACTCCATGTATTCCTCCATCTCCTATGCCTGCAACGGCATAGCCAATACCAGCAAGACACAGAATCGTTGCCCATATAATAATAGATTTAAGTTTCATGTCTCCCTCCTTAGAAATAGACTTGCACATGCACGGTTGACGCTGCCGCTGACTGGTCAATGCATGAAAAGTTTTTCACGTTATTTACGCCTTTTAGTTCAATGTTTTGACCCGCTCCCATAGGTATCCCTACCCCCGCTTCTGGGGCAGTCCCATCAACCCGAAATCGAACAGGGTTTGTCTCGACTACGATCAAAGCCGCCCTTGCCATCTTACCCTTGTAAAACCCCGATGTCGGATGCCTTATGGTTGAAGTTATGCCCGTTGCAGTATCAGGGGCTAATGCTTCGTAAGTTCCCGCGTCACCTAATTCCTCATTAATTATCATCTTGGTTCCTCCTTGTTATTCGTTAATTTCTGTTATTTTGTTGGTTATTTTTTCAATATCTTTACTTAATTTAAGAAATAGTTTTTCATATCTCTTTTGATCGTAATCAGCATCAGGGGTAGGATCAAAGAGTATTTTTCTATATTCTTTATCAAACCGTTGTTGAGCTTCGTTAATTTTACCCCTCAGTCCCCTTATCTTTCTTGCATGGACTTCATTGTAATCTATTGACCTAATTTTTATCCCAAAAAAGACATCAAAAATAGCCTCCGTTACCGATCTATCCCGCCCCGCCCAATCCTTTTCACCCTTATAGGCTGTCATCAATTTATTAAATGAATATGACCCTGCAAGAGAGGGCATAGCTTGTCGCCAAATCTGAGTTCCTATTCGCTTTAAATAATCACTACGCCCATCTAAATCATCAATAGTTAGTTCCTGTCCTGTAAACATTATTTCGTTAAATGCTATCTCTCCTATGCCTATCCACAAAGGATTTGAAGGCAGGAATGGTCTACCTACTAAACGAGACTGACCCCATTGTTCGGCCACATCGCCCCACGGAAGTATAAAGGACAGGTCAAGATATTTTGAACGATCATATTCATCTTTATAGGGAACTCTCATGTGAGACAACATTCCCGGCAATGCCTGGTTTCTCATGTAATCTGGTAGCACTCGTTTTTCTCGTTCAATTTCATCTTTTGATTCACCGTTCATGCGCCTTGTAAGTTCTTCAACGGCTAAAAACAGGATGGCATATTTAGCAATCTTCCAAGGTCTTGTGACTGCCGTTTCCGCAAACCGGGGAACAGCTTTGTAAGAAAAAGTGATGAACGGGGAATACCATCTTTTCGCCCACCTAATAGCAGGCGGGATCTTCTGATAATTGAATATGCCCTTTTCGGCTTTTTGTGCCGCTTCTTTTATGCTCAACCCATCCTCACGGGCCTTTGTGAAAACAGCTAACTTGAAAAACTGTTCCATGCCCTGATAGGCTTTTCCTGGCAGGTCGAGTAACCCCCTGATAGAAGTTGAAGCCTTGACCAAGAAATTACCGTCCTTAAATTCTGAGGTATCTTTCAAGAATTGCTGGATCTCTACTGCCGCCCATTCAGAACCAAGCAAAGGGGTTTTCTTTGCTTCCAGCCAATACCCTGATTTAGTTAAAAGGTCATGTGCCGCCCTTGCATAAATATCAACCCTGTGTGGGGGAAGGTCAGACCAATCGGCAAGGATAGTATTTGACAGCATATTTCTACAATGAGTAGCGGGGTTAAATACGACCTTCCCTGTTTTCCAAAGGGTCAGTATCTTGTCATAAGCCTTTATCAAATCACTTCTTATGGCAACGGCTTGATTAAGGTCATCCCAAATATAGGGGTCAACTAATGCCCCTGATAATGGTCCTAACTTATCCGTCTGAGGTAAGGGCTTGAAATTCTCGTATTTCGGGATAAGGTGTTGCCGTGATTTTATGGATTGTATATTCGCCCATTCTACGGGAGAGATGGCCCAATTTCTATTTTTGGATATGTCAACAAACAACCTCATTAACTCTGCATCGTGGGCTTCCTCTGACAAGCCTTTAAAGACAAGGTACGGGGCTTTCTTAATTTCCCCCAAAACCTTTTCCCTATAATGCCTATCAAGGTCTTTTCGCTGGACGTTGTACCCCTTCTTCAACCTTGCCTTTTTGGGGAGTTGCCCTAACTTCCACAAAAAACCTTTCTCGTTCTCAATGCTTTCATACGCCCGTCTGAGATATTGCTTGCCGGACATTTTGTAATGAAGCCTGATTCTGTTTAGAACCTCTGCCCGTTTCTTGACCTGCTCATTTATGTCCTTGACAATAGATCCCCTTGCCCGTGCCATCATAGAAGGGGAATATGTTTTCAGCTTTTCAATTTCCTGTGTAACGGTTTTGGTAACAACCCTTTGTACTTCTTTGGTTATCTCTTTCAGGGTTCCCTTGTTGCCCTCGATTGCAACAACGGATTCTTTCACCCTGTTTATCATCTGTTGAGTTTCGCCTTCCGCAAATCCCCTGGAAGTCAAAGCCTCTTTGATACGTTTTTCGTTTAACTCCGTCCACTTGGATATTTTTGTTTCATAGCTACCCTCGGTTGATGTCTCGCTTGAGGATATGATTTCTTCTGAAATGTCCTCTGCTACGGTTCTTACAACATTGCCATATTTGACAACAGGCTTTAGACGTTTCTGTAACTTGGCAATCTGCTTGTCTATGCCCTCGATTTCCTTGAATTTAGATGCTATCTCTTTCCGGGTAAGCTGTCTGAAACGATTATCCGGGCCTAATATGCCCAATTCCTGCAACTCTTTTTCAAGCCTTTGAAACTCTTTGGCTACTGTGAAAGCATCCTTATATCTTTCAGGGGTAGCCGTGACAGATCCCTTGATAATCTGTGCTATCCTGATTTGCTCTGCCCTCGGAAACTTAGCCATAGCCTCTGCAAGTTCTTTGGCCTTTTCCTTGGCTTGGACTATTTTGAGGTTTGTTTCATCCCTGAGTTCAATAAACTTCGGGTCTTTCCGGTAATCAACGATTAAACCCTTGTTAATGCGGTCTACAAGCTCGACACGCTTGCCTAATGATGTGGGCATAGTATCAGACAGGAAGTTCCACAAAGGTTCCCCTATGTGTCTTATATAGAGGTTTTGGAGGGGTTCTATGATTTCTTTGCTGAATTTAAGGAAGGGTATGCCTGAGAAGAGTTCAACGGTGTCTTGGTGTTGTTTCTTCCCAATCAGCCCTTCCCTTTCCGCTTTCCCCTTCACCGGGGTTGTGCCGGGGGGGGTGGGTTTGGCTTTCACAAGAGCTTCGAGTTCGGCATCAAGTTT
>Ga0222640_1000562_pt1 | contig 11277 bp, 17 predicted proteins | sample AntAcemetagen187_FD_181144 | JGI IMG/M metagenome (GOLD analysis project Ga0222640, IMG submission 181144) | Saline water microbial communities from Ace Lake, Antarctica - #187 | ecosystem: Environmental > Aquatic > Non-marine Saline and Alkaline > Saline | place: Antarctica: Ace Lake... | reverse complement strand
CAGCAATATGCATAAGGCGGCGTAATGAACGAAATAGAGAAAAGCAGAATTACAAAGATTGTCGATCTTCATAACGAGAAGGGTTTGATTCAATTTTCGGAAAACAGAGCGATCAATCGACACCCTCTATTGCAAAACAAACAAATAAAAGCACTACGTTTGTAGGCGCTGCTGATAGAACTGTATAGCGCCACGGCGCGAGGGGTTAGCTTGATGAAGCTGCAAGTCAAAGAACACCGATTTACTGCGGATTCTCAGGTAATGATTGAACAAGTACAACGAATACTCGCAAGCTATGAAATAGCGTTGACCGTCCGACAGGTTCACTACCAGATGGTAGCACGGCAGTATTACAGCAACACGGTCAACAACTATAGGACAATCAGCGGGCTACTTACAAACGCCAGATATGCCGGGCTTATCGATTGGGACAAGATTGTAGACGATACCAGAGCGGTATTTAAAACGCCGTCATGGGATAGCATAGATCAATCCGTTGACAACTCAATCAGGACATTTCGGCATGATCGATGGGCAGACAATGAAAACTATGTCGAGGTTTGGGTAGAAAAAGCGGCGTTGATAAATGTCATGTATCCGACAACAAACGCGTTTGATGTTCATATCACGCCATGCAAGGGCGTAAACTCGACAACCGCAATCTGGACGGCAGCCGAAAGATTTATGAAACACCGGGACAAGGATAGGACAATTCTGTATTTCGGTGATTTCGATCCAACCGGCGATTGGCTACATGATGACGTTCTGAAACGAGTCCGGCAGTTTGTCGACATCGATGTCGTACGGGTAGCCTTGAATGGGGATCAGGTGATAGAGCACAACTTGCCCGTTGCTTATGAAGTATTAGCCAAGAAGAACGGCAAAGTATACAACAAGCTGGAAGCTGATCCGCGTTCGCGGCTGTTTCTTGAGAACCACGGCGAACTAATGCAAGTTGAGCTTGACGCACTGGATCCGGCGGTGTTGTTGGAATATCTAAGAAACGCTATCAAGGAATACATAGACTTGAACAAATACACCGAATGGCTGGACGCCGAGAAGGAAGCCAAGCAGGAAATGCAGGAACGGACCGCATAGTCTTAATACTTTGCTTGTTATATTTAAAGGAGCTGGCAGTTGGAGCGGTGAAGGAATCATGACTCGGAGTTCCTAATTCGATTCATATGTTAGCGGACACATATGTGCCAACAGGGCGGCTTCGGTCGCCTTTTTTATTGCACCCCTATATATAGTGTTTTTACCGTTTCACTTCATGTACTTACCTTCCCTATTGCGTAATAAATAAAAAAGTGCTAATGGTATGACGGGGACAGACAGATAATATAATATAAAGCTTTTTCTTTTAGGAGAGGAACATGTTGACATTCAAGTCAGATTCGATTTTTGAACAAAGTATTAAGGAACTCGCAGAATATGAGGGCTTGACGGTTTCGGCGCTTATCCGAAACGCGATCAGAGAATACATTCATAGCAAAGTCGTATCCGCTCATGAGGCGGCGAACAACAGCCTATTTGTCGTTAAGACCCTGGCGGACGCCGTTGAGGGCGGTGAGGTCGAATTCATTAAGAACCTATGCGCAAGTCTAAATGTGGATCCTGTTACCGGCATTCTGCCGAAGATCGCAGAAACAATTGAGAATTGTAAAAGGTTTCAGGCGGAGACCAACGTATACGTTAAGACCGGCAGAGCGATTGAAGGAATCGGCAATGAGGCCGTAAAAGCGACAGCATAAAAAAACCGCCCAGGGAAGGGCGGCAATTGAACAGCTTAGATGCCGTATTGAAACTGATACTTCAATATATCGGCATCCTAAAAGCTAAGCAATAGCAACCTTCCCATAAGTACATAAAAAAACCCAAGGAAGGTTACATGACAGAGAAACTGAAACAAGGCTCAACCGTTCCATTTACACAAGTAGCTAATACAATCCTTCAAACACCTGATTTGTCGTATAAAGAAAAAGGTTTACTTGGCTATCTATTATCGAAACCGCCTGACTGGGTTTTCCATGTTAACGCTATCGCTGCGGAATCTCAGGAATGTAAAGACACCGTTTTAACTATCCTCAGATCACTCATTGATAAAAGATACGTAACACGTACCGAGAAACGCGAACAGGGCATGTTCAGCGCGGTTGAGTATTGTGTGTACCAGGAGCCGCAGGATAGTGACAATGTAACTATCAATCCCGACACGCCGGAGGGTACTTCCCTCTCAAAGTCACCGCAACGGACTTCTTCGGATACGGTGAAACCGCCACTACAAACAAAGACTTCACAAACAAAGAAAGGGGGTTCCTGTAGCTTAATCCCGTCTAGCTCTAACCCCCCTGTAGAAAGTGAAGGGAAACCGGAGCGTACTGCGGTTGCATTACAAGCAGCACCTGACGCAAAGATGCGGGTTGACCCGGAGAAAGAACCGGAAGCATCGAAAAAAACACCAGGGAAAAACCGCTTAACATATTTCAACGAAATACATGAGATCGCAACACTCTTCGCCAATTGTCCGCCAATCCTTGATGCAGCAGAGAAGGATCAGGCCGTAGCACTTGCAAAGAAATATAAATCGTCGGCAGTACTGAATGCATGGCATGCCTATCTTACTAAGAAACCAGGGAAGCCGTTTCGATTCTTCGTCCAGGACGCAGAGCAAGAAATAAAGCAATACATGCCGGTAAAGTCTACGCAAGATCCCGAATTCTTGGAAGCGTTGAAACATCGGGAACTGATACAGAGCTGCAGCGATGAATCGCAACCGATCCTTGATGGTTTTTTTGAATCCATAGGGGGGCGGCTGACAAGCGAAGGAACGCGAGAGGATACACTTCGCCGTAATGGGCTTGAAGATTTGAAACCGAAAGAGGCTTCGGAAGTACCGGCGGAGGAGACCCCGACCATCATCGACGCAGGTGTCGAGTTGGTAACAGCGTGAACATATCCAGACAATTCGGAGCATCCTGCGCAACACGTATTGCGCCGAACGACAGCAGTTCAACCCGGCATGAGTTGCTCGAAAGACCAGTTACTATTAGTAACCATCCACAAGTTATACACCATAGCATTGACACTACTGATTATATGCAATATTTTATATATATGATTGCCGAAGATGTAGTTGAAGCTTTTCGCTGTCCTGTCTGTCTCGTCTTTCATGCTTATTCAATATCCCCTTCATGGATCCATTGCTTCTCTTGTGACGTTGATTTTAACCGCTCCCAGGTAACAGAAAGGAAATTCATCGAAAGGACGGATAACACTCCTTTTGTCGCATACAGCAGGGACGAAACGGCACAGGTGAAAGCCGTTTAATAACGGTGAAAAACGGTTATGAACGAACCTGATAAGCAGATGGAAAACAGGCAGCGCGATAGTAACGGCAGATTTATGCCAGGGATATCAGGGAACGCAGCCGGCAGACCACCGAAAGAAAGTTGTTTCAAAGACATTCTTGATAAGGTTATCGAGGAAATTCCAACCGGCAGCCAGAAAACACACTTTGAGATTGTAGCAAGGAAAATGGTCGAGCTTGCCACTGCCGGCGATATGTCTGCAATCCGTGAGGTGATGGATCGGGCGCTTGGTAAGCCGGGAATATGGGCGGATCTTCACTTGTCGAACGATCCACCGGAACACGTGCAAATGATACTCGAATCATTTAGGAATATACGAGAAGGATACCAGGATGAAAACAGCGGAAGTGATTAGTAAAATAGACTACGACAGCGACAGAGTAAAAGCGGTGATTGCACAGTTTGACGATTTATCAGACAGCGAAAAGATTGAATCAATGATGCTGCTCACTAGGGTCTGGGAAGTTGGCGCGGAAATAGATGTATTTCTCCGCAAGTTTAAGAAGAGTTAAAACATAACGGGTAAAAGATAAAGACTACTTGGAGGTAGCAAAAATGACAGAGAATGAGGATTTTAACGATATGTCGAAGGATGAGTTAATTGTCCAGCTTCAATCGGTAAAAGCGTCACAGTCCGGCGTAGATAAGAAATACGCCGAGCTAACAAAGGTAAACGAGTCATTGACGAAAGAGCGCGACGATTTAAAAGGCGCAGCCGGCGATGAATCAAAACTAACGCAGCAGCAATCTGAAACACTCGCAGAATATGCCGGACGATTGGCTGTTGAAGCGCGAGTACTGGCAAGGCAGCAAGAAGCCTGGGGGATAGCGGTTGATAACGGCATAGCTCCCGCGATCGGTATAAAGCTCGTCGGCGATGAGACAGAGGATACCTTAAACAACATCCTGCAAGTAAAGCAAGCTATTGATGATGGTATCGAGGCCGGAATGAATACGGCCCTGGTAAATAATGGCAATGTGCCAAGGTCCGGCGATCCGGGCGGAGCGATAACGAGGGATGAGATAAACCGCATGACAAAGGCCGAGGTCGCACGTATGCCCGATGATCTGGTCAATGAAGTAATGGGGGCTACAGAATGAGCGATAATATAGCCCGATTATTCAATGAAAACTTTCCAAGCAATTTGAATAGTAAGCTACTCGCGGATCTCGACGAGGTAACCGGCAAACTGGACGAACGCAAACGGTTGAACTATACATCGGCAGAGAATCAGGAATTCCGGCAGAGCGAATTGAATAATATAACGCTTCGACATTGGAGAGAAAGCCAGGCAGCAGCAGAGCCGGTCAAAAAGAAGATTGAGAAATTCAGGGCCAATTATGAGAAAGAGAAAGAGCGCGATGTTTCCCGGAATCTATTGGAACTCAAAAGAGCAGAAAACCGCCTTGCCGTTCTGGACGATGAAGAAATCATGATGCAAGCGAGCTTGTATCCATATGAGGCGCCGGCGGACCACATAGACGCCTTAGCTAACGAATTGAAAAAGCGCGGCGGCGATTGCTCCGCCTCTTTTGATATTCTACGCGACGCAATGAAAAAGAATCATTCAAGCGAACCGTGGAGACAGACCGAGGAAGGGGCAGCGCTGTTAACCGAGCTGGAAATTAGCGCGGCGCAATATGGCGAAATGCGGAGCCTGGACGATGCCGGAAATGTCCAAAAGTTCGACATCGCAAAAGAGGTATACAATGACTAAACACGAACGAATTAGACGCGAGGTTATGCTTGCAATTTCAGCGGATCCGCTCGGCGCTGCGAGAACTACGGCGCTTGATGCGGTCAAAAAAAAGCAGTTAGAGTTGGAAACAAATACTAACAATGTAAGTAATCGTTTAACTCAAACAGGTACAAACAAAGCCTATTCTCTCCGCAAGCTCAAGAAGGGTGCACCCAAAGTATTCAAGAAAGTAATGGTCGGCTAATAAGTTGTTTCGGTTTCTTTCAGCCTGGGGACGGTCTACCGGCGCCGTTCCCTTTTAATTTAGATTGTCCCGATGTTATCGGGTACGATGTTTCTTGTTGTTTACCGGGTGGCGCGTTGTGTAATTAATCCTTCCGGCGCGTCGCCCACCTTTATATTTCCATACTTATGTTTCAACTGTCCGCACGTGCGGACAAACTATCGTGGTAACGCCACCATCGAATTACACCTAAAGCAGCAATCCTACCTTACGCAGTGCATAGGGTTTTGATGTTCCAGCCGATACTTTCTTATTACTTATATTATAAGCAATAACAGAATCATGATTATCCGTTTCCCATCTCCTCCCTGGTTGCTCCGTTACCAGTTCGCTGTATAAGGTCAACGCCTCTGGATCATGCCGGATCATATCGTCCCCACTCTTTGAGAACGGTGTTGAAACAATTGTTTCAGACTCGACGTTTTCTGTGCGCGTTTTCTCCTGTTTTGAAACATCTGTTTCAAGGTCTCGTCCTACAGTCCTATGGTCAACTTCCAGCAATCTCGCCCAACCGCGCCTTCATTCTTAGGCGCTATTTTGCATCAGAATTTTTACTCATAATTCTGATACCTGGCTGAAACGATATCACCGTAAAATAACAGCTCTGAGGCTTGCCGTCAGCGCGTTTCCCCGGGAAAAACGTATATATACATCATGCCCTGACACGCTCAAAATAGGCCCTTATACGCGTTCTGTTTTCTCACAAGTAATCATCCACTTCCAGCTTGAACATTGAAACCCTATACATAGAAAATCAGGATTTTGCATAAAAAAAGCCCCGGCAGCCGAAGCCACCAGGGCAAACTAACAACCGGGAGGGAGGTTAGTTAGGAAAGATCGTTCCGAAGTCTACAATCGTTCCTTGAGCAAACGGAACTTCAAGCCATGCTTCACCCGCGAGCGGTTCGGTATCGGTTCCAGTGAGAAACCATTCTATATCACCGGCATGATCTGCGCGAACCTTATATAGTCCATCAGGGATGTCGAGGACTATTATTATATTAAGACCTTCCGTTGAAAACGCGGTCGGATTCGACGGCGCCACAACATCGAATGAATCTTTTACCAGTGCGCCTATAACACCACCACCGGCGGGAATCATCATATGTACTTCCAAGTCATTAGACGACTCAGCTTTTTGAACATTCCAATGAGCGGATCCACCGCCTGACGCGTCAGCAGAAAAGAACAACACGTCAAGATTAAAGAAATCACCAATCTCATATACAGAAGCGTCAACGTCATAGCTGGCAGTAGCTGAAACAAGTGCGCCGTTTAAGTACCAAGCATATACGCCCACTCCGCCATCGGCGGTGAAGGTGTAAACAGTATCGCCGCATAGGTAGCTGTCACCCTCCGGCCGGTTGACCGTCAACGCTATTTCTTCATACATATCATATTCAAAGTCCAGCTCAAAAGAACCTGAAGCCTCATCAACGTATAGATGCGTAAAGCCTGTTGAAGTCAAACCTTCAGCGATTCTAACGGCTGTTGCATAGCCACCGGAAAGGACAATATCGTCAAAGATTTGAAAAACCATCGCATACCAGCCCCGATCATATGTATCAACGTGAGTTGTGGTTAGCGTTCCGATATTCGCTTGCAAGTCAGCGGATATGTCAACGTCAGGATCACCATTCGCCGGCTGAATTAAACCGTCAAAGATAGGATCATTTATTACGTCAGGTTCCCATGTGAATGTGACATCAAGCGTGCCCGTGCCGATGTCCTCTGTCAGCGTAATAGTCACCGGCGTTATGACACCAATGATAAGCTCCGGCGCTGCGGATCCGGTAGCTATCACCGTGCCTACATCATTTTTGCCTGTTGCGGTTATAGTCCAGTTACCCGGTAGCAGCTCTTCAAGAACTACATTTTCACCGGCGCTCGATACTGAAAAGCTCTGTGAATCGGGACCGATACCATCAACCTCGATTAAGGCAATGTCCATAGATTCGTCTGGTACGATGTTTTTAGCACTCAGCGAGCTATCGAAATTAAGCTCTAATGTTGCCAGCCTAAAACCGTTACCACATCCCATAGTAGTTATGAGCAGGCCGATACAGGCAAGCGAAACGGCAATTAAAGCCGCTTTCAATAAAAATCTTTTCATTCTGTTCTCCGTTAAAATAGTTTAAATCTTTTGCGCCTTATGTTTATTCCCCTTCCCCTTACCCCTTCGCTGAAATGTATTCTTGCGCTACCTCCGAAAGCGCTACAACCGTGTCAATCCAAGCGTCACCCTTACCGGCTGCATAAGCCTCAGCCCATGTGTAATGAACCGTGGTGCGTGACGTGACACCTAATCCAAGCGATTCAGCCCTGAAGCCCTGGCCGGTGTCCTTAACGTAGAACGGCCGCGATTCAATACTGAAGTAAACCCTTCTTTCCATTGGCTAACCTCCATACAATCAATATATCGAATGAAACAAACATGTCAATGCTATTGACTATTATATTGTTCTGTGACTATATTGTAGGTATGGAAACATTAGTGGAAAATAAAGCTATGCCAAGTATTATAATCCGTGACATAGAAGTAGAGCTGAGAAAGCGCTTCAAGATGATTTGTCTACAGAAAGAGGTATCAATGAATTCGCTGTTGAAAGAAATCATCCAGCGATATGTGGATGAATACGAGAAGCGCGACAAAGCAAAGTAATTTAATGTCGATAGGGATAGGGTCTATAGCCCGAAAGCAGCACCTTACTGTTTCCCTGCCGACTATTTATAAGGCGCATTCTTAAGGAGGATGTGATGAACGATCTTCAAGTATTTCAAGACGATATAGCCAAACGGTTTCTACAGAACCTTGCCGATGATTTCGCCATCCAAACATGGGACGATTTCAAGCGTAGGTTTCTACTCGGAGACGGCCTTTCTCCAAATACATATTCAGCCTACCTGACGAGCTGCAAGCAATTCTATGAGTTTCGCGGGGGGATCCATCCAATGCAGGACGCAAGCCCGGAATGGATCGAACAGTTTTATGACAGCCTGCCGGCAGACTTGAACACCAGGTCACAACGCATGGCGGGACTGAAGTACATGTATCGGAAATGTGAGGAACGGTACCCCGATACAATGGGCTTTCAAAACCCTTTCAACATAATGAGTGAAAAGCTTAAAGACAAAATCAAGCGAACCAAACGCGACGAGAGCGAACGTGACGCATTGACGGAGAATGAATACAACGCGTTGCTTCACATGCTGGAAGCGGATCCATCGCTAAAGGGGATTCAGAACTATGCCATATTGAGATTTGGCGTAACCAGCGGCATGAGAGCAGCAGAGCTGGTAAGCTTACGATGGGAAAATATCTCAGAGCTTGACGGAACATTTAAAGCCACCTTCATCGGCAAGGGATCCAAGAAACGAACGATACAACTTGAAGCGGAAGCGGTCGACGCGGTACGGTCCGCATTCCGGGCAAGATATGGAAGAACCCCCAAACCTGACGAATTAGTGTTTCATGGTTTGCCAACCGGGCGCGGGGATAACGTAGGAATGTCTAAACCGTGCTTACATACGAGAATTAAGCATATAGCGCATTGTGGAGTAGTTGACGGAGTACTCCGGGCCAATCTTCACATGTCGGCGCATACGATGCGGCACAGCTGCGCCACCATGATGCTTGCAGCGGGCGTTGATATCCGAACGGTTCAGAAACATTTAGGACACAGCAGCATCGAAACTACTGCAAGATATCTGCACAACGACGCAGATTTGACGGATACATTCAGCGAGATGCATAAGGCGGCGTAATGAACGAAATAGAGAAAAGCAGAATTACAAAGATTGTCGATCTTCATAACGAGAAGGGTTTGATTCAATTTTCGGAAAATCGAATCAGAGTGATCAGTCAACGGTGGCGGTTGCAAAACAAACAAATAAAAGCACTACGTTTGTAGGCGCTGCTGATAGAACTGTATAGCGCCATGAGCGCGAGGAGTTATTATGGGACACAGAGCAGAGGCAGAGGCACCACGAATTATTGCAGCAGCCAAAGCAGCGGGGCAATGGGGATGCTGGATAGAAAATCAAAACTATTGCATTGACTGTTACGGCGTGCATGGATCGGTGCCAGACGGAATTTTATGTGTAGACGATAGCGGCGAAGCGGTTAAATGTGTTACGTGCGGAAAGGCAGGCAAGGTAAAGCGCGAGGCTTAACAGTTTGTTTGTTATATTTAAAGGAGCTGGCAGTTGGAGCGGTGAAGGAATCATGACTCGGAGTTCCTAATTCGATTCATATGTTCACGACTACTCCAGATATAGCGTACAAATCTCACCCATTGATAAAAATAACGCTTAATGTTAGAAATAATGCTTAAGTCTGAAAATGTAACACCGAAGAGTACTAGAGAAAGACTTTTCTTTTTTGGAGGAAAACCATGTTAACATTTAAGTGTGATGCAGCTTTTGAGCAGGGCGTCAAAGACTTGGCCGACCATGAGGGCGTCCCGGTGTCAGCGGTGATCCGTCAAGCATTGCGGGAATACGTACGGGACAAAGTTATATCGTCGAATGATACTTCAAAGAATTATGTATTTATCGCACAGACTTTATATGATGCGGTAGAGGGCGGCGACCAGGAGCACATAAAAGTAATATGCGATAGCCTGAGCATTTCTGAAAAAGACGGGGTTATGCCGGAAATTGAGAAATCAATCGAGCGCAGTAAGCATTATCGCTCTGAGACTGACAAGTATATTGATGTCGGCACGCGATTAGTAAAGGAAGGCGCTGAAAAAGCGAGCGCATAAAAAAAGCGCCCCCCTGCAAGGAAGCGCTTAGAAGCAACACGGATGCCAATAAAAACCGTATAAGATTATAATCGGCATTCGACTTTGTTTCAATAGTAAAAACGAAATAATTGAAAGAGGTCGATATGAAGTTTACAATCGAAGGGTTTTCGCAATCCAAACTAATTGAATATGGTCTCGACTCCCGCGATGCTACATTTCTAAGGTGGTTTGTCGATTTCCAGGCCACCGGCATAATGAAGCAGCATGATATCAATGATAGGCTGCACTATTGGATCGACCACAAGCACCTGGCTGATGATATGCCGATCCTCGCAAAGGACGCTGGAGCGGTTCAAAAATACCTGTCAAGATTCGTTGACAAGCATCCTGATATCTTACTGTCACACACGGAACGGCGCGGCGATGGTAAAACGTTTCGCGGCTCCACTGCATTCTATGCCATTGCTCCAAATATCCTTGAGTCATTACTCGGGGCGCCTGAAGATTATGACGCAGAACGACCAAACGACAAAATGGCGTATGGTTCTGCAGATGGCTCAATATCGGATGAAACGACCAAACGACAAAATGGCGGGTCAGATCCTTCCTCCAAAGAACAAGAAGAAGAAGGGGGTTCCTGTAGCTTAATTCCGTCTAGTCTCGGACCCCCGGTAGAGAGTGAAGGGGAGAAGGAGCGGACAGCCGTTGCATTACAAGCAGCACCCGAGGCAAGTATGCGGGTTGACCCAGAGAAAGACCCGAAAGCACCAGGGAAAAACCGCTTAACATATTTCAACGAAATACATGAGATTGCAACACTATTCGCCAATTGTCCGCCGATCCTTGACGCAGCAGAGAAGGTCCAGGCCGTAGCACTTGCAAAGCAATATAACTCGACGGCAGTACTGAATGCATGGCACACGTATCTCACTAAGAAACCAGGGAAGCCGTTTAGGTTTTTCGTCCAGGATGCGGAGCAAGAGATAAAAAAATACATGCCAGTAAAATCCACACAAGATCCCGGATTCCTGGAAGCGTTGAAACATCGTGAACTGATACAGAGCCTCGATACTGAAGTGCAGCCAATTCTTGATGGTTTTTTTGAATCCATAGGGGGGCGGCTGACAAGCGAAGGAACGCGAGAGGATACACTTCGCCGTAATGGGCTTGAAGAT
>Ga0222640_1000561_pt1 | contig 11285 bp, 25 predicted proteins | sample AntAcemetagen187_FD_181144 | JGI IMG/M metagenome (GOLD analysis project Ga0222640, IMG submission 181144) | Saline water microbial communities from Ace Lake, Antarctica - #187 | ecosystem: Environmental > Aquatic > Non-marine Saline and Alkaline > Saline | place: Antarctica: Ace Lake... | reverse complement strand
GAATGGGATATTTGCCAATATTGCCTCCAGGAGATGCTTGGTAAAAAATATGTGGATCCAGAAGATGATAAAGAGGATAAGGAAAATATTCGCATGACATTTCATTATGGGCGAAAATCAATTGTTCTTAAGAATAGAAATACCGGCAAAGTGGAAACTACCAGAAGCACGCATAATTACTTTATCGAAGATAAGGAAAATGAAGAGCAGGAGTTAAGAGAAAAGTGGAACGAAGGCGATTATCAATGCCTTAGAGTTACCTTAAGTTAAGGGGAAATCAAAATGAATATAGAAACAGAAGTAGTTGGTGAAGTAAATTGGTTTCGGGCAAACAATATAACAATTTATCCACGAGGCGTGGAATCCGTAAAGAATAAGAAAGTTAAAAAATATGACTTTCATTTTAGGAAATCTCCAAAATATGACTGGCACTATGAATGTTCTGCCAATAGCTTCAAGAAGTTTAAAGTTCTCAAAGAAACCATAAGAAATGGAAGGCCTCCATCAGGCGGAAGAAGTGAATACAGGATTGTTGATGCCGTTTCCGGAATGGTATTGGAATGGGGAAGATAATATGGGATTGACAAGAAAGCCTTGTCACGGATGCGGAAAGGCAGAAGGCTGGCATCCAACAGGAGAGCTTTGTAATAAATGTAAAAGCAAAATGCAAATTGCAGATGATTATATCGCTTTCCAGGAAAAATTAAAAAAAGACCCTAAAATAATTGCTGCTAATGTTCCTGATAGCTGGTGTTCTCCATCTTTTTATGTGAAAAGAAGCGAAGCCAGAAAAAATGCCGATTCTGAAACCATTGGAAAAATATTCAAAGAATTAGTTTACGCCGTTTCATTATCGTCAATTCCAACATATAGCTTTGAAGTTTGGCAGGGTAAATATACCGGACAGAAAAGTAAATACAATAACGAAAAAGCAGAAATTAAAATGATTAATCAAGGGAAGAATTACAATTATGGAAATTATGATTTTTCGAAAACAGTTTTTTTGGATAAAATAGTTGCTGAAATTATTGAAAGATTGTTTGCCGAGGTGAAAAAGGAATTGTTGAAAAGAGAAACAGCAGGATTTGAATATGGCAAAAATTTGCTAATGCAATTAAATGATGGAAAAATAACATTGAAAGAATTTAATGCAAAATAGGAAGGAATGATGAGATTATTTAAACTTTCAATAGATGGTGCGAAAAAGAGAAGATTATTGTTTGTGTTCAAGACCGAAAACAAACATTGTCGTTTCGGAAGAAATGTATACTGAAATCACATCATTGAAAGTAATTAAAATGGAAGTGTTTGTGAAATATGCCAGAGATTATTTTATGGCTGAAAAAGATTTTATAGACATTCTTGACAAGTGTAAAATACCATATAAAATGATACCGCATGGTGATGGTTACAGATGGTATGAATTTATAGCTGAAGGAAAAGAATTCCACATCGGATTTGCATACGGGAATATATTTTCTTATCATTCTTATTATTAAATAAAGGAGGAATAATGAAAAAAAATATAAATCAATACAATGAAGCCGGTAGGGTGCGCAATGGTGAAATAAAATGGTGGACGGCAGAACTAATACTGGTTAACGAAGCTATTAGAGCTATCGATAGACTTAATCCTGAAGACACGGATGTTCTCCTGGTCGAAGAATTTTGTGGAATGAGAACTATGCTCGAGGCGGTGAAGATTCGTTTGTGTAAAAAATTGGAACTGAAGTACGAAAGCCAGTGGTACATGAAAGGCTTGGACCAAATAAGGAACTGTCTGAAAAAATGGGGGGAAAAATGAAATTATATGATGTGTCAAATAATACGACCGTAATCATCAAAGATGAAAAGGTAATTATTCCTCCTTGGTCGCTGGAAATTAAAAAGGGAGATGTTCTTCAATTTGATCACATTGATGGGATGTACTCTTATTGCAAGGATAAAGACGAAAATATTGTTCATCCGGCTGCTTGGACGGAAGTAGAAATAGTGGGGAAGAAGGAGGGTTAATGTGTTGAAAAAAACAAGGGAATATAGTGACGGTATGAATGCTTATGGTTTCAGAAATGAGCCATATGTAGACTGGGATGGTAAACCCGTAGAAAGAACAAAACATGAACACGGATATAGTTATAGTGCTTATGTTGTATATAAGAAACGACAGAAATACCAGCACGTTGTATATTCTGACAGGTTATTTATGCAAGGACCTGAGAAGCACGACGAATTATGTGAAAAACATTTTGGCGATCAAGGGCAAGCGTGGAGCAATAGAGGTCGGGATAAGATAGAATTGTTTCTTCAAGATTTTTATAATGATCATGGATTAGAATTAGTCGGGATCATGGAAGGATGTAATGTTGGAAACGGTTATCCATATTGGATATTTATGTTTGATTGTGATTTCGAAACATCAGAGGATGATGAATGAAACAGAATCCATTTGAAAAATATCTCACCCAGGAAGATCATCTTCAGTTCCAGATAATGTGGTATATTTATGGACAATATAGGAATAGATGCCTGTTTTTTCACGTACCAAATGAAGGAAAACGAAGCGCCTTTGAGCGATTTAAGTTTAAGAAGCTTGGAGCAAAAAGAGGCGTTTCGGATATACTGATATTAAGATCCGGACCCAGATTTCTCGCTATGGAAGTGAAGGTGATTTATGCGAGCGGGCAGAAGAACAAGGCAACTCCGGATCAGACGATATTTCTGGAAGACGTTAAGAAATATGATGGCGAATCCATGACGGTCTGGACATTTGAAGAAGCCAAGATAATTATTGATGAATTTATGAAGGACTAAAATATATCGTAAAATGCGGAGCAGTGGCGAAAAGTCTGAGGGCTGTTTGGTTAGTAGCAAAGCGCTTGAGGGATCCTATATCAGCGCGGATCGAAAAGCCAAACGATGATATACGGTGGACTGTGTTTAAAGATACAGAATGAAGCTGTGTACTTGCGGGTATCAAATCCTGTCTGTTCCGTATTTTACGCTTTATTGGACATTTAATTAACACTTACCCGGACATTTATCCGGACATTATGCCCTGTTGCAGTGCATACGTAATCGTAGCTGCACTAATGATGTGATATTTAGTGCATAGCTAAAAAAAATAGAGATGATCAAAATAAAAGGAGATTATTATGAAACAATTTATAGTTGTATTTAAAAGCGGAAAAGAGATAAAGGTATCTCAAAATGTTGCAAACCTATTGCAAAAAAGAATTTGTTCCGGAGTAGCTGAAACATTCCAAACATTTACAAATAAAGATGACAAAAATAATGTGCTTCTTATCATTAATATTTCAGACATAGCTTGTCTATATGATATAGGAAACGTCATATAGCTTGCGTTGTGCCTATTGATGAATTTATGAAGGATTAATTTCGGAAAAAATTTCTTTTGATATTCATTCCGCATTAAATGGTTAAGTGATCTCAGCAAGGACACCTTCGGGCGTCCCGCTGGATTCATAGAAAAAGGAGGAGTTGTGATAATTTATAAAGTTGTAAAAGTTCTTAAAAGTGGAAAATATGTGTCTTGTCTTGCTTATGGAAAGTATAAACTAAACTATATTCCAAACGAAGAAACAAAAGCGAAAAAAGGATATGTGATGTGCTTTAAGTACAAATATCAAGCAAGGCTTTTCATAAACAGTATGGTCTTCAGTACGTCCAGGTATTCAAGCTGGAAAATAATCAAAGCAATACCAACAGGCAGACAGATATTCCCTGATGCATATACACGGCATTATGGCGTAAAAAGCTTAACTTGGTTTCTTAATCGAGTACAAGTTACCCATAGAGCACAAAACATACGTAAACCATACAAAGGTATGATGTGTTTTCCATCAGTATTAGTATTAGGATAAAAAGGGAGAAAGAAAATGGAAAAAATTAACTACAGAGGGTTTGATATTGAGATATCCCCAGATGAAAATGCGGAAGATCCCCGCAGTTGGGATAATCTTGGAATTACGGCATGCTTTCATAATAATTATACTTTGGGCGATAAAAATAATTTACATAGCGATGATTTTAATTCTTTCGAGGAACTTCATGTTTATCTTCAGAAAAAAGAAAAAGCAATCTGTATATTACCTTTAAGAATGTATGAGCATTCCGGAATTACAATATCAACATTAAATTGTTACCCATATAACGATAGGTGGGACGCTGGACAAATAGGCTTCATCTACACAACATTGGAACAGTTAAAAAAAATGGGGCATGATTGGAAAAATATGTCCAAAGAAAGATTGGAGCAAATCAAAGAATGGTTATTGTCTGAGGTAAAGGTTTATGATGATTATGTAAAAGGTGATGCTTATTCTTATTTCATTAAGGATATTGATTCTTGTTGTGGATACTATGGTTGTGATCATGAAGAAAACAATTTACTTCCTACTGCACGGCGATCTATTGATCGTTATATTGAGGAGAAGGAAAATAAAACTAATAAAGGAAATAAGCTTATTGCTGAGTTTATGGGCATAGAATCATTTAAAGACATGCTATCTACAATATATAACGGCAAAATAAATGTCAGTAAAGATGTTTATGCGCAAGCAGAATATCATTCATCTTGGAATTGGCTAATGCCCGCTTATAGAAAAGCGAAAGATTACATGGCCACATTAGAACTATCGGGAAATGAACAGGGCTTTATTTTTCTGGAATCATTGACACGGAGCGTAGTAGATGTTGATATAAAAAGCGCATATGAAAATTTAGTGTCGCTACTACAATGGAATCATCGGGAGAAAATATGAACGTGGAAGAATTTCAAGAAAGAGCACAAGAATATATTGACGATATCACTGGCTTGATCAATAATAATATGCCGGATAAAGGATTGAAGTGTTGTGATAGTCAGAAGATCTGTTTAGTGTATGCTTTAAACCAGTTTGAACATTGCGTTAACGGCGTAGAGCAGGAAGATTTTATAGAAAATGACGCTTATGGTGTATTTGTATATCGAAGAGGAAAGGATGACAGGGAAGAGGCGGATGAGCACGAGGACGACGATTCTTATTTCGACAGCGAGAAAAAAGCGATCCTGCATGCAGAAAGCCTCGCGGATGACTGCTACCCCGTAGACGAATATTTTATTGAGGTTTGGCTCAAGGACGGAGAAGGTCTCTATGGGAATGCCGGCGAAGCAATATGGAGTAATTGGGAGGAGTAATGATTTTACAATACACTCATATCAGAAATATATCAAACATGTTTGAATTAAGAACTGCTGATGGATTTAAAGAATGGTTCATTAAAAGATATGGACTAACCGGTAAGCAGTGGAGGGCTTTTGATGAGGACGGCAGTTTTAATAATTTAAATATAGACTGCGATGAAGATGTTATTAATGCCTGGTTTGACGAAATGGCAGATGGATATTGGATTGTTATTTATGACGAGAGAAATTGTGGATCATTCAATATTTATCAGATAGAATTGCCGGAAATATTGGAAAACAAACGAATACAAGAGACATTTGAAAGAATTAATGGAAAGCGACTAAAAAGATATAGGGTCGAGGAGAAAAAATGAATTATGCCAAGAAAAGAGAAAGATTGATCACGAATGAAGAACAAGCAGCTTTGGCTGTTATTGAAAAATTCCTTGGGGAAACGCCAAACGAAAAGATGTTTTTATTCATTAAAATAAAGTGTGCAACTGAAGATGGATTCTTCGATAAAATGATGAAAGCTGCCTTTGCTGGTTATTATACCCATAACGACAATCTGAAGGAAGAGGTTTCGGTTCTATCCACTGCTCTATTTATGGCCGAGATGTGTATACCTAAGCAAAAGAAAAAACAAGCAAAATTCAAAAAAACATTCAAGTATGCAATCCTAAAAGGGTTGAAAATAGCCCGGAACTTTCTTAATATAGATGATGTGGTAGCTGAATATGATGATTAGGGTTGATAATACCCGATATGACGTAAGGGAGGAAAAATGAAAGCACTAATTAGACTTCAGGCACTTGTTCCGGTCACTATTAAGAAGAAAGGTAAATGGTTTATCGCTGCTTGTGAAAAGCTCGACGTAATAACCCAGGGAGAAACAGAAGAAAAAGCAAAAAGGAATCTTGAAGATGCTATAATGGGGCATATTCAAATCATGGGTGTTGATGAGACTGCTTATCTTTGTCAATTCCGAATAAGACACCCTAAAATATTCACCGACACTGAAATCAAGAACGTTAGAGAGGGGCATAGATTAGCGGCAGAACATCTTAAGAAATATCCTGATATTAATCCGGAACTTCAAAACGCATTAGCTAAAGAGTTTGCTCCCATAAAAGTTGAAGAAGAGTGGTTTGGTAAAACGGTGGATGAAGCTGTTGTGAGTTACAAAATAGAAGAGAAGAAAGAGAAAGCCGATGATCCTTTGGAACAGAATTTATACGATTACGAATAGGAGGAATGTTGAACAGTAAATATAAACAAGACTTATTTTATAATGTTAAAAAGCTACCATTAAAAGATAAGATTGATTTAATAGAAACAGCTTATAAAATTGCGTATAAATGGTGGGTAGATGAATTGGATTGCAGTAAAAGTTTTGCTCGACAGGAAATCGAAATGGATTTCGAAACGATTATGAAGAAGTTCAATGATTCGGCTCACTTCGTGTTTATTCATCGCAGAGTTTTTGAAGACTATCTTGAAATAGGATTCTGCACAATGGAGACACCCATTGATTATTATTTATTTCTGTATTTGAACAAGAAGCATATTCCGATGTTTGTGAAGAAATACAACTTAAATATTGTATGAACGGGGAGAAATACAACCTAAATGTTGTATTGGAGGAAAGGAATAAATTATGAAAAAAGAAGCATTAAAAATAGCCAATAAGATTAGTACTCAGATTAATTGGATTAACAATATGATTGATGCATTGAAGGAAATTAACACAGAAAGCGATTACTACGAAATTAACGCTAACCCTGACTGTATTTGCCATATACATCTCTCTAACAGTGAACATGGCGAATCTGGCAAAAGAATAACAAATGCTACACATATAAATATAGGTATTTTTATTACATTGCAAACAAAAGCATTAGAATCAGAGAGGGAAAATCTTGAAAAAGAATTATTAACGCTATGAAGTGTAGCGTAGCGAAGAGAGGCCGTGATGTAAAATGAAAAGGAGAAAGGATGAAAAAAGAAAATACAACTTGGACCGGGCTTAAGTGTAATAAAAAAACAGGTGAAGAAATTACTTTCTTTATTTGGAAAGATGGGAAACGCATGGATTTTTCGCCAGGTGAAGCGCGAGAAAACTTTCCCAAACTAATGTGTAAGCATAATCGGTTACTTATGATGCATAATGTATATGGCACATAATGAGGGGTGGAAAATGAAACCGAAATATAAACTTTTTACCATCGATGATACTCGCCATTGGAATCTTCCGGACTTACCTGAAACAAGCAAGATTCTAAGCGTCTATCTGTATGACGAGAGCAGTCACACTCATTGTTGCGAATTAACACCTTCTTATGAGTGCCGTAAACTCTATAGTGTTCTGGATGATGATAGTATAGGCGGCAAACAGCACGATCTCTTAATGGATTTAATTGACTATAATGATAACGTTGGCGATATAAGTTATTATCATTGTAGTTTTGTTGATGGCTTAAAGAGAGTGGAAGTAGAAGGGGATTTTGATGATATCGAAGAAGCTATAGAATATGCTCGATGTAATGATCTTATTTAGGAGGGAAAATGAAAATTAAGAGAGATATGATAACGGGTGGCGGAATAATTGAACATTTACTTATTGAGGCAGTATCCGCCAGTTTTAAATCTGATAAAAAACTCGAACAGTTTATGAGTGATATTGATTACGATAACAAGGATGAATTAGAAGTTTGCCTTATGTTCGAGGGGAAAGAAGTCGGTCTTAAAGCAGTTTGTAAACTCTGGGAAGATTCGATTGATACAATGGTGAAAGAAAAGGCCGTAGAATTGATCAAGGAAAAAATGGGCGATCTTGATGATGCGATTCATAGTCTTGGTCGACACGCCGTGTGTACGTTTAAGAAAAAACTGGGCATCAAAATTACTGATGATGACCTTTATTTTGATTAAGGAGTAAAAATGAAAGCATTAAATGGAACAAAATTCAGCGTAAATAAATTCATGAACAATTTAGACAGAGTGGAATTAGAAGAGCTTATGCTCAGGCTGCAAACAGTAGGGAAAATCCAACATCTACGTCTTCAGTATGGATTAACAAGGGAAGAAGTAAGCTTAAAGCTGAACATGAGTGTAGGACAGGGTGAAAAATTTCAGAAAGGAGCGGTTGATTACACAGTGCTGGATTTAGCGAAAGTGAATGATCTGTATAATAAGCTTCGCGAAGTAAAGATGGGAATAGAGCTTATTGAGAAAGAAAAGGACGGGAATAATTTCGATACAAAACATGTTCCAGATGGAGATGAGGTATGAAAGATATTGATAGAGACCAGATTGTAAGTTGCGACGAAGAAGACGAAATCATCATCACATTAAAAAAGCAGGTTCTTTCCGAACAGATGGAAAAGGTTGAAGATAGATTGAAAGAACTTTTAATGGATGAGTCTATCGTGGCGGAAATATATAACACGGTTACGCAAAACGAACAAACCGTTACACTTGATGACATTATGGAGAGAAAAATTAGGGGAGATGTAAAATGATTGTAGCAATAGAAATTTTAAAAGTAGTATTCTTGTTTATAACGGTACTTCTTACCACCCATCACACAATAGCTCTCTTTGCTAAAAAAGAAATCTTGGCAAAAAATATAGTCTGTCAAGCAATCGGCATAACGGGATTTATTTACCTGCATTTTATTATGTAAATATAATAGGAGAAAATATGGGACGTTTTAGTTATTTATGCAAAGAATGCGGAGAGCCCGTTAATTCGGATAGCTTTTCCGGAGAGCATTGTACGATCTACCTTCTTAAAGACGGCAAGGTTGTAGAGCAAATGACCGGGCAATACAACAGTTACGGAGCAGTTTTTAAAGAAAAATCTTTGGAAAGCATCGAATGGAAAACGGACGAGTGGATGAATCTGAATGAACTTCACTTTAATAACAATAAGGGTGATGGCTTTGCTGTTATTCATAGTGATTGCCAATGCGGCAATATTCCAACAACAATATCCGATGATGATCCTGAACAGGGATGGGGAAAATATGTTCATTCTATAAGGACTCCGAAAGCTAAAGAGACTGGTTTACATTAATGCTTCAAACTGGACATATAGTACAGTTTCCGGCGGTAATATAAACTAAAATATTTTTTTCTTGACAAAAAAAGCATTGTTGTCCGTGTTGCTTATATGAAGATTCTCACAAGACAAGAGTGGAACGCAATCCAGGAACAGTATCCTTACGCACACAAACATATGTACCTTCATTTCGAAAGGATCGGACGAGATCAAAAACTAATTGGTTATCCCGAAAACGATAGAGATCTATATGATTTCTTTGATGATAACGGGATATATATTTACCCAACATGGTTTGGCTATAATATCGATGATGATGATCAGGATGACTTCTTAAGAGTCTTTCCTATGATCAAAGGAACTGAAGATAAAGTGGCTCGTGTGGAGGTTGAGAAATCGGCCTTCATGCGAGCCTTTGAACTTTTAAACAAAGAATTAGGGGGATTATGAAACCGGAAGACATTAAATTAAGCGAAAGATTAAAGAACGTGTCAGACGGAGTTGTTGATCTGTATGGCGACGTCGAGTCGCAAAGATTAGTAGCTAAACATTTTAATATAACAAGATCAGCTGTGCAGAGAATATTGGCTGCCAATGGAAAGGCTGTTCTTCCATTTGAAAAAAAAAGAGACAGTGAAATATCGGGGTTAGATAACGAAAATAATAGCGAACAAGCTTGCAAGGAACCAAAACCGGATTCTGAAGAAAAGATTATTTCAAGCAGCAAAAAAACACCCCTCTGGGCTGAAGGGCGGGACTCTGCAACAGGAACCATAATAACCGCCAGAAAACCGAAAACATTAGAAGATGCTACCAAGATGTTTAAGGTAGATATGGATATCTGGACAGCGGAAAGAATGGTCATTAACTCATGGGATGTGACTAACAAAAAGGGGAAATCCTTTACCAACTACCAGGTAAAAGTCTGGTTTAAGAAGAAGGTTGATGAAATTAATCCAAAAGAACTGGCAGATATGTTTATAGAACAATTATCCGGCCATAATCCATTTAAATACAAAGATATCACCTTTAAAGAATCACCGGAAAATAATCTGCTGGAAATTACTAATTTCGATCTACACTTAGGAAGGCTGGGATGGCATCAGGAATCCGGAGAGAACTATGATATTAAAATAGCAGAAACAAGATTTATGGATTCAATTTCAGATTTACTTAAGAAAGCAAAACCTTTTAGTTATTCCAGGATATTATTTCCGGTTGGCAATGACTTTTTTAATGCCGACACAACGGAGGACACAACTACTCTCGGGACTAAGGTCGACTCAGATGTTCGCTGGAAAAAAAGAACTTCAGTAGGGAACGCTCTCCTGGTTGCCGGAATAGATATGTTGAGGCAAACAGCTCCGGTAGACGTGAAGATAATCAGCGGAAATCATGATTGGATGACTATGTTTATGTCCGGAGAATATTTAACTGCCTGGTACAGAAATTGTAAAAACATTAACATAGATAATAGTCCGAAACAAAGAAAGTATTATTATTGGAATAATGTATTATTAGGATTTACTCATGGTAATAAGGAAAAGCCGGTAGATCTATTTGCTATCATGGCTCAGGAGCAAAGAACCAATTGGGCTAAGACAAAATTCCGGGAATGGCACATCGGGCATATTCATCATGAAAAAGCCATTGACTACAAAGGGGTGGTTGTGAGATGGTTGAAATCGCTGGCTGCTGCAGATGAATGGACTTATGGAAAGGGTTTTGTTGGATCTATTAAAGGAAGCGAGGCTTTTCTCTGGAATGAAAAACAGGGATTGATAGCTAATTTTCATAGTAATATTATTATATAGTTAAGTGACATTTAACAAATTATGCAGTTTATGGAAGGTGTGATTTAGTAGATGGAAAAAAGAAGAATTATATTATTAAAAGATATTAATGTCGCACCTTGTCCTAAATGCGGTAAAATACACAAGATAACGTATCCGTCCGTAACGAAGGCTGATGGGACTAAGATAATAAACAAGGAAACTGCAGTAGTTACTTGCGATGACGGCATAGCGTATCTTGTTGG
>Ga0222640_1000548_pt1 | contig 11405 bp, 17 predicted proteins | sample AntAcemetagen187_FD_181144 | JGI IMG/M metagenome (GOLD analysis project Ga0222640, IMG submission 181144) | Saline water microbial communities from Ace Lake, Antarctica - #187 | ecosystem: Environmental > Aquatic > Non-marine Saline and Alkaline > Saline | place: Antarctica: Ace Lake... | reverse complement strand
CACCAACTATTCTCTGCTCTTCATCTATTTTCGTGAATTTGCCCACTTCGGTCTTGGTTTTTGAGGCTGCTATTACTTCATCCTTGTAGTGGTGACTTGATAGCCAGCTCTTGGCCCCCTCTACGGAATACGTACTACTGTTGAACCTGATGGATTGGACCTTGGCCTTGCCATCCGAACCTACGCCGAAGATGTTCGTGACGCCCTCGCTATCCTTCACTGGCTCCCGGCTGAACTCCTCGAACTTCCCAGCATCGATCTGCGTAGCGACATGCTCATAGGCACTCGCCTTGATAACGGCCGCTGACTTGGCCCTGGCAAATACTTCCCGGTTGGCTTCCCTTGTCTCGCCCCTCGGCATAAGCACAAGATCATACACAGGGATGGCCGGGGCAATCAGTTCCTCCACCACCGCTACGTCGTGGTTGGTCTGGTTCAGGACGGCTTCCGCCATCCGCTTTTCCATTTCAACCGGAAGCCCATCCGCCATCCATACGTCCACAGTAGCCGTGTGTTTTGGGTCCGCCACGAACGCTCCTGTTAGGCATACGGCCGCTTCCTTGAGCATGATCGGCGGTAGTTCGGACACGTCCACGCCGCGTAGGTCTTTGCGGACCAGCTTGGAGTCGATGGATTCCCGCTTGTAGGTAATACCCAGCTTCTCCATCCTATCACGGATGATTCGGTATGCCTTGAAGAACAGGTCTCTCGGTATGGACTGCTTTACGCCGACAGTCCGCTTAGTTATCGCCTCATGGCCCTGTTCAGTCTTGTCGTAGATTTGTACGGCCCGGTTACGGAGGTTGTGGAGGTCGGCGTCAGTTATGCTGCCTACGTTGCTCTTGGTCACTTGCTCGATGTTCATTCATTTGCTCCTGTTGGATTGTAAAAGTTAGAATTATCAAGATTAGCCCATGTTCGTGGCTTAGGACAGGGCTTACCTGGAATGGGGATGCAAAACATTGGGACGCTAACCCCTTGCTCGTTGAAAGTAATCGGATATCCCAAGATACATCTAGATTCCTTACTGATGCCGTATAAGGCTCGGCAATCATAGCAGTTTTTCTTTAGTCTTGGTTTCATCTTGACTTGCCCAGGCCCTTCGTAGCTTATCCCGCCCACTATTGACTGCCTGCCAGACCGCCTGGCGGCTTAGGTTGTACGAGTTACCAATGCTCTGCAAGTCCTCTTCCTCTACTATTCTACGCCAAAGGATATCCGTGGCCCTCTTGTTCAGGACCAAGGCCATCCCCGATTTAAGCTCATCATCGGTAGTATTGTTATAAGGGATATAGCTCCGCTCCTTCGGGTATTTCCGAAGCACACCCCAAGCGGTCACGGTCGGCCTACCGGGGGTCCATAGCCAACCTTGAACCTTCATGGCCCTGATTATCCTATCCGTGATATATCGTAGGCCATAGCTAAACAGCAGGCCCACCGTTGGATACCGAGAGACGGCCTTGGTAGCCGCCACAAGGCTCTCACTCTCCACCTCATCCCTGTACCACCATAGGGCAGGACACCGCGAAAGCACGCGGCGAGTTGCCACTTTTGCGGCGTCTAGGATATGTTGTGGTTTAATGTCGTTACTCATAATTCATTATACGCCAACCGGCACCCAAACACACCGGCAACTTACATGGGCAGGCTGCTGTCCTTGCGACTCCAACAACGTATAGATATTACCGTCGTATCCACTACAAACCTCACAGGCATCTAACGCCGCCTCCCACCGCACCTTCTTTACCTTTGCCTCTTTGTATCCTTCCAACGTACCAGCACTGACAGCATCGGCCACCTCAGTCCTGGCTATCATCTCGGCCCGATAGCGGACCTTCTTAGCCGCCTCCTTGGCCACCCGCTTATCGACACTGAACGTGCCCGCCTTGACTTGCTTTATCCAAGACTTCGGCACCTTGATACGCAGGGTCTTAGCGGCTTCCGTCATATTACCGCCGCTGGCCTTCAGTGCCGCCGCTATCTTGTCCTGTATCCCTGTCAGCTTGCCCCGGTATTTGCCAAGTGCTCTGGCCTGTCGCGGGTTCATGGAGAAGCTCGGTAGCCTCAGTACCTCTCTAGCCATCTCCTTTGTGCTTAGTCCCCGCTCCAAGGAGTCCGTCACCAAATGCTGTATCCCTCGCCGGGTCTGACTAACAAGGTCTTGCATGAATGGCGTGACGTGCTGCTTGCTCCAAGCGATTGCCCTTTTATTCGGTAGGTTAAACACCCCCTTAAACTTGGCCAGCTCTGCCGCCTTACCGGCAACATCGCCGTAGATACGAACCTGGGGGCCGGTCAGCATGGTTGCCCCTTTATGGTTCAGGCATCCCCAATCGGCAACATTGTTGACTATACCAAACCGCTGATACGGCGATGCCTTGTTCAACCTGTGGAACAGGGCCTCGGCGCCGGCATCGATCACGTCCTTCTCGATGCCCGTGGGATTGTACGACGAAACATCTATGGCCTCCGGGTGTGGCTCCTTCCCCAAAATCCACTGCTGTTCTATCCCGTACCGCACGGCATCATCGACCAACCGAAACCAGGCCTTGACCACTTTGTACAGCGAGCGGGAACCCGGCTCATAGAATCGATTCAAAGCCTTCCCGGCCTTGGTTCCCCCTTTGGCCTTACGACAAGCTATGCATGAACACTTCATAAATTACTCGCGGTCGTTGTCTGGATCGGACGACTTGTCCGGGCCGATCTTCGGCGTCGTTATCTTGCCGCCCGTGCTGATAAACTCTACCGACTCCATCCAATCAGCGAACTGCTGCTCAGACTCTTTTAACGTATCCGCCATCAGGGTAAACCTCCTATCAGCGACCACACCTGCGGGTCGATGTAACTGTTCTTCGCCATCGTCGGCGTGTTGCCCAGGAACTTGCTCACATCCTCGGTCACATCCTTAACGATCTGTTTTCGCTGCTGCGTAGTGAGTACGGTATTCTCGTACCCTACTAATTTTGCATGGGCCTTATTGGTTGCGTGGAAGGTGCGAACATCCTTCAAAGAGTAACTGCTGCCGCTGAGTTTCTTCAGTTGGGCATTTAACTTCGTAGCAGATACGTCCGGAAATAGCTTCCCTGCTGCACCGGCCTTAGTCTTCCTAGCTCTCAGCCACTTGGCAAGAGCGACATCCTGGATGGACTTCTGCTGCCTTATCCCCTCCTTGGCTATGTAATCAAAGTTGATAGTCGATCCTGTGATGTTTATATGTCTGCCCTCCAACGTGGTCAGACCGTAGCTCTTCACCTTTGCCTTCAAATCCTTTGTTCCGCCTATCCGCATCGCCGTCTTGTCCTCTATACGGAGCAACATATTGGCCGGGGCATCCGACGCCATCATGCCCTTCCTGGCGGCGGGCAAGTCGCGGCTGAACTGCCTGACCCTAACGAACTTCTGCTGTTTCTTTATCGCCGTGAACTTGTCGGAGTACCTGCGGACTGTTCGTCCGGCCTTATCTCTGGGACTCACCGCCACATGAACCTTCGACCAGCCCGGCGGTATTGCCATCTTCTTGATACCAGCGAGTTTTGCCCCCGTCACCCGCTTCCCACCCAGATACCAATTATTGCCTTTCCGTATGTAAGACTTCGACTCTATCATCCCGTAGAATCTGACTGGAACGCTTCGACCAACGGCAGGCCGAATGGGCATGGCACAAACCGGAGCGGCTTTACACAATATGCGAAACAGCTTTAACAACCTAACACTATGCGAGCCTGGCTTCAATCGACTGGTTCCTTCGTAAACGCATCGCCATAATTACACTCAGTTAGCTGGCCCTCGTTATCCTCGACTAAAAACGAGAACCCGTAAATGTTTTGGTAAAACATTGCCCGAACAGTCGCCCAACCACTACCGCAAGTCCACACCTTAGCGCCGAGCAAGTCGGTGGTTATTGGGCCGTGTGTTTCGTTATCCTTGCTCATATAATTCAGCCTCCCATTTGGGTAGTTCAATAGTTACCGGCATAGTCCGGCCGGGCTTAGGCAGGTGGCCCCGTTCTATATTAAAATACTCACAAAAGTCAGGGGTACTAAACTCAGGTGAGTAGCTCAACTCCAACCAGTTATCTGGCTTGCCAATTGTGTCGCTCCAATATCCATCGTTCTTCTTTAGGTCTCTCCTATCCCCGAACCAAACAGCCAAGATACCGTTATCATCCCGACAAAACACGGCGTCTAATGGCACCGACTCCCGCATCTTGATTATCTTTCTCTTGCTCATAATCTATTATACGCCGATGGCCGCTCACCTGCCTGATAAAAGTGCAGCCCAATCCCCATCAAAGATGGAATCGGCAAAGCCGTGGTCTACCGCTTCGCTGGCAGACAAGTATACATCGTTCTTCTTTTCCATTTGCTCGTCAAGCCACTTGCGAATCCTACCACGAGAGGCCCCGTGCCAACGACTGTGCTCACTGTCCTTCATCGAATCCACATAAATATTGCACATTACATCTGCCGTCCGCTTATACCAATCCAACGTCGATGCCACAGTAACAAACTCACCCTCATCGCTATACGTGCCGTGATGAAACATAAACTCAGAATGGGGCATCATAACCCGATTATCCGCCGCCTGCAAAATCAATGAACTCATGCTCCTGGCATGCGTATAGTTTAGTATCGTTACCCTAACCGGACACGTCTTGACAGCATCATATATCGCCATGCCCTCATTCCAACTCCCACCGCATGTCTTCATGTGAATTAGTATAGGGGCGATCTCGTCCTGGTTGACCAGTATTCTAATGTTCCGAATACACCTCGCGGCCAATACATGGTCCACCCCTGGCTCCTCACCCCCTACTTCGGACATTACCTCTTCCCCAGAAACCATGATCTCTCGATTCCTAAGATCGACATTATAGCTATGGAAAGATTCAACCTCGGCCAACTCAGTAAATAGCTTACTCGAATTCTTTATGGGTACTCTCATAAAATCCTTTCATAATCTATTAGTACCCTTTGGTGGGTCAACCCCTGGCCCCGTCGCGGCCACACCGACCCCAGACCGCCTAACTACCCGGTCAAACATACTGCTAGGCTTATCATAGTCCCGTATGCTCTTGACCCTTTTCCAAAGCCGCTCATCCTGTTCCTCGGCGGTGCCATACTTTTCCGTTAGCGTTCGTCTACAGCCAGGGCAAGTATCATTCATCAACCGCCGGGCATACTCCTTCAGTTCTTGTTCTAGTGGCACCCTACGGCCCTGGGCACGCTGCAATTCCTCAAAGCACCGCCGCTGAATAGGCTGCTGGAGCATCCAATCATACTCTTCCTTAGCCTGGAGCAAGTTTCGTAGGAAGTTGGCATTGATAACAGCCACCGTACCCTTGCCCCGTGGGCCGCCGAGTATCCTGGGCACGTAGTCAAGGGCTATCTCATCTAACTCATCTTCAGACAGGGCACCGTACCTAACACCACCAGCCGTAAGCTGCTTCTCATTCATCACTATTTCGTTCAAGGGCCTTCCTCACTATCTCTTCGATCTTGTCAGGCAAATCTTCATCGTGACGCCGCATAATATCCTCTACCTCGTTCTCTGCTGCCTCTAACGAATTCATGCCATTCATCGACAGCTCGCCTAGCGGAATCAGGCCCTTGTCGATCATTCGCATCTCACCAATCTCATCATCCTCTACTGCCTCATGGCCTAACTCTCCCAAGGCTGCATTGATCGTCAGCAGGCCGCTCCGTAGCTTCTTGATCACCCGGTCGGTAAGCTTATCTTCATCTTTTGCTAGTAACTCGGTAGTATCAAACTCAAACCTGAAATCCTTCTCAGGGGTCCGGGCTAATTCGGGGTATTGTGGTACAAGGAACAAGTTGATGCCACCCTCGATCTTACGCAGCTTCGGTAGGATAGTGTCCTGATGGAATGCTTCAGCCTGTAGCCGGTAATTGTCGTATTTGGCATGCTCCAACAAACCAACCTTCACCGGAGGTACACCCAACCCCGCTAGAATAGCTTCCCTATTATCGCTTCGGCCATTCGCAAAGTCCACATCCTTCGGGTCTACTGATATCGTCTGCCACTTCATACCACGGCCAAGGATAAGCACCCGCCTACCGCCTAATAGAAAGTCCTTTACCTGATCCGCAATATCTTCGGCCTGCTTCGGCTGCAATGTCTGGTCAGTTTGGAATACGCCTTGGGGAGTCAGGCCATTCTCAAAGAAATCCAGATTCCACGCCGCCATTGCCACATCCTGGCGTAAGTCGTCAAGGGCGGGCTGGAGACTACCCAAGCCAAACAACACCTGCATAGGATCAGTATAGCCGAACGGTAATATCTCATCGACCTGGAATATCTTCCTCTTGCCCCATTTCTTTGCTTGGAATATCCAATGGGCCAGGCCGTTGCCGTCTTTAGCCGGGACTGGCGTTAGCATATCGGGACGGATAGCCCAAAGCTCAGTCGGTTTCTCTGTCGCCTTAACCGTCTTGCCTGCCTGCCGTGTTTCCTCAGTGCCACGAACAATCTCGGTATAGGCATTGCCACAGCTCTCAAGGTGAATCACTTCCCGCTCTAGCCAGTCATAGCCAGTAGTAACAGGGTTCGGGTAGTCAATCAGGTTCAACAGTTCGTGGTTTCTCTTTTCCTCCCGGTCGCCAGTCTCCCGATTGACCTCCACGAGCATTCTCGGCAGTTTGGCAATAGTGGATGCAATGGCGAATATACCAGCATACGCCCAAACATGTTTCTTATAGATTTCAATCCACTCTTGGCGGTCCTTTGGTACTGATATCCCATCAATCGAATCGTATACAGCATCGACCACTATAGATGCCGCCTGGCTGGCCTTGGCCAAATCAATATCAGATATGCCGTCGAGTGCTGCCTTTTCCTGTGCCTGTAACTCTTTTTCCCTCTTGCTAATATCCATCCCACTATGCTCCCAGCTTTTTACCTATCCTGGCCTTGAATGCCCGGTATTGGGCCATGTTCCAGCCCATTAACCGGCGGGCCTCATGCGGTTTATTACCCTGGAGCACTAACTCACAGAACGCCGCATCAAGACCCCCTATACCTATAAATAGGCTTTCATCCGAAAGTTTATCAGGTTTAGGGGTAGGTTCGGCTAGATTTGAGGTTAGATCAGTGGGGGTTTGGTTGGAGAATCGCATGATTTCGCCCTGAACAAACCGACCACGCAAACTCCCCTCCACGCTTTTGTAGATATAATTCTGAAGGCCAATATTTGTTGGGTCAACCTTGGGAATGAGTTCGAGCAGAGTAAGCTCGGCATGTTGGGTCAAATCATCTAATTCTATGCCATGCCCAGACAGAGCAGGCCCATACATACCCCATAACTTCCTGGCTACGGTTAAAACAGTTTCCCTATACTCGTTGTATAGCCGATCACCCTCCTTGGCGTCCACCTAGTACCTCGGCTCATCCTGATTTGCCCGTTGGGCTTCCTGTTGGTCTATGAGTCGTTTGAGATGGTGAACAATATCCCCTAGCTGGACAGCTACCCAAATCAACCACGCAAGTATAAGTATAATACCAACAATCTCCATCTTCCATTCTCCTTATGCGTTATAGAACACGTAGACCACTTGCCATATGAAGGCAAATCCCCAGTGAGCATTGCCATTGGAGGCAAGTACCCCATAGAACTCTGACGGGTCATTGGTGATTATGCCGTTCATTTGTTATGGCAATCCCCGTTCATCCTTGGTCATTCCAGTCTGAGCAGTAAGAGCCTCATCGCTTCGTCTCCTTCACTCGTAACCAGTCAACTTCGGCAAACTCCGCCTTGGGTCCGCACACTTCGCGCCCCAACTTCTTGGTCTTGAATACGCCAAGCAGGGCGAGGGCTTCTTTGGGCGTATCTATTTCGCATCCGCCGCTCCTCAGCCGAACGGGATTCATGCAGAGCCAGCATTTCATGTCTTCTTCTCCTTATCAGTCAATCCGTTGCTTACTGCTTGAACAAACGAAGTTCTTCAAGCCCATCAAGATCAGTTTAGCTATCTCTTTGTCCTGTTCCGCCTTCTGATCGATAGCCGTTTTCCATTCATCCTGCAGGCCATAGTTTTCCTGCCGCAACCGCCCAATCTCTTTGTCCCTAGCTGCTAACCGGGACACGGCCTCTCTCATCAATGCTCTTTCCTCCAGCAAAAGATCATGCTTACGCTGTAGCTGACGGCCAAGGTCGGTGCGTATGAGGAACTCCCTATATTCCTTCTTACAGCAGACAGGGCACGGTGCTCGATCAGGTAACCCCTGCGGCCCCGGCGGATATACCGGTATAGTCTCTCCACCGTGGCATGTTCCACATTTCTTGCTCTTTTGTGACGACGGGGTAATACGAGGCTTGGGTGTCGATGGGGCTAGTTTAACCCCGCGCTGCTTGACCATATTCTCTTTCATATCCATTTACTCCTTCTATCCATTATACGCCGATCTATATCGATAGTGCCCCAAAAATGCCACCGGCATAAGCATAGGCGTAGAGACAGGCATCGGCAAGGTCGGGGCTGTTGCCTAGCCGCTTCTTAATCTCCTTCTTCGACTCTACCTGCACCGTCTGCCCCGATGCTGTCTGGCTATACCGAATTGACCCCAGCTCTTGGATTAGCTCCGGGTAATCATCCAACCATACGCGGTCCTCCTGCAGCCGCTCCCGGAACTCCCACGCAATCTCCGCCCGCTGATTGCGATAGTTGCGTGATTCATCCATCGCCTTGGCCCCGCCGATCATTGGGGTCACGGGGTATCCCTCTCGCTCCAGGTCACGCCATACCCCCTCGCCCAGGCCCACGGCATCCACCTTGATATTCTGCGGATGAATCCTATCGGCGTATCCCATCACTTTACCGCTGAACGTCAGGATATTCGGCTCCTGGCCGTGCCACAGTATCTCGCCCCGGTTGCCAGTCCTGCAAAGTATGACGCTCTGGTCGTCACCTGCTGATGCAACATCCACACCGAAATCTATATCGTTACCCCCTGTTGCCCCCTTCCTATCCTCTGTTGCCCGCATAAGCAATAGACCCGGATAAAGCACATCGGCGTCGGTAGCAGCAGACCAATCACCATCCCTATACCGGGCCTTCCATTCGTCGCTCATGTTGCCGAACGCTACTTCCTCATAGTTATCCGGCAGGTTCTTCTCGTTGTCCTTCCACGTTGATCTAATGAAGTGGTAACCGGGTCGGGGTCGGTCAATGAATGCTGTCTTGATATATGATATCTCAGGGTTGCACGTACACCGCAGGATACCGCGTGGCTTCTCCCACTCACCGGATAAGGCCCATTGGCAACGAACGCGGCCAAGGCGGGTGCCGAGGAAGTCAAAGACCTTCTGTGGCACATCAGTGGCCTCGTCGAGATACAAGGCGTTGACCTCTAGGCTCTTTGCCACCTTAAGAATATCACCAGCCGCCGACTCTGATGGCTTGAGTCCGCCATACCGAATGAGCGAACCGTTCTTGAACCTGATCCAATGGTCCTGTTGGTTGTGCTGTGCGACAAACGCGGAATACTTGCCAAGGATTGTCTCCTGCATAGTGGCGAGGGTAGTGGACTTGAAGGAGGATAGCTCCCACCGGTAGATGCCCACCACGTTCTTATTCCAAGCCAGGCACCGCTTGAGGGCATCCATGCAAAGGAAATAAGATTTTCCGCCGCCCACTGCTCCACCGTATAGCAGGAACGGGGCCTTACAATTGTGAGCCAGGATTTGCTTTGGGTTTGGTTCGTAATCAGTCAGGTCTACGTCTGTCAATCATTCCTCCGGCTCATTACTGGGTGAGCGCAACCCACGTCTCGTAATCATATACCCCATACATGGAACCCAAAGAAGCATAATATCTTCTGTCTCATTTCTAAGCTCCTACAAACTTTAACACCTTAGTGGTGCTGGCCGCTGTTTGGTTACATGCCAGGCAGTAGTGCCTGGACACATACCCCGATAACTTTCTCACGTCCCGCTTCTCCCAGCCAATAGGCTCCACTGCCACTTGCCTGGGCGTGCCGGGTATGTCCAGCATCCTGCCCGGCTCTTCCGCCCCGCAGCTATCGCATACAAATCTTACGTGGGTTGACGACCCTTTTATCATATTTCACCGGCCAAGGGCGTTGGCCTTGCTACACCTACTGGCCGGTATCGGGTAGTGTTGCTTCTTCCATACAACCTTGGAGTCATCTGCACCAAGAGCTGGAGACCACCAGGATGTCACTGTACGATCTTCAACAACTGCCGGGTCAACGCCCATCCAATACACTTTGGTTCTGGCTATCTCTTCCCTTGCTATCTCGCGGACCCTGGCCTCTGTGATTTCTTCCGGATCAAGTCCAGGAATGGTCATCATTGGCCGATGGCAATTCTTAATCAAATCTGCCGCAATCTTTGCTGCCTTATCTTCCTCTTCCTTCTCAGCTTTGGCTCGCTTCTCCAACAACTCCCGGAAGTACGCCGCGTGCTCGATATACAACTCAGCTATTTGTTTTGTGGTCATTTGTTTGATTCTCCTTAATTCATTATACGCCGTAGAATCGTTTCTAAGCGGCCTTACCCTCCGAGGGCCTAACTACCCGCCCTTGCCCCTTACGCCGCTTAGACGGCAACCTGGGCGTCCTGGGGGTGTTCTAACGACTATGTCGGAGCCGTTCCAGTTCTGCCCCAGCAATCGCCAAGGCGTCCTTCCAAGCCCGCTCCACATCGCAGCAGGTTTGGCACCAGCAGACCTGATGCATGTTCTTGCAACCAAAAGCCTTTCGATACGCCCAAACCCACTCCCCGTATGTCCTTGGTTCACTCATATTATCCCTCTTCCGCTTCCTCTGACTCATCGTCAACTGGTAAAGCCTTGACATCTACAGCCTCGATACGGTCAATTTCCCGCATAGACTCAGTAGGGGCCATTATGCCGCCACCTGTGATGATATTGATCGTTTGGCCTCCGGTTGCCCCTTCTGCTGACGCCTCTGAAGCCATTACATCCCGTAGCATACCACTCAAGGCCAACCGCTCCTGTGTCTCGCCTACGGCATCGGCCCCTAGCTTGGCCAATATCCGTTCCATTAGCAAGGCTTTCCATTCCAGGTTATCCTGAGCAGCCTTCCACAACCAATCGGCTAGACTGACAAACCCGCTCTCTAACGCCGACTCTTCCATCTGCCGCCAGAACAAGGCATCATGCTTTTTCTTCTGCCTCGGGGCGAATGGTGAATCTCTTAGGCCCTTTGGCCTACCAGCACCAGGAGGGGCAGGCATGCCCTTAACCCAATCTGCTCTACCTCTATTTTTTGACTTTTTTTGTTCTTCAGCCACTTATCCCCTCCCTTCATTATATAACTGCTGTCTAACAATACGTTTACATAAGAAACTCTTCTTTCCATGATTCAATGCTCATTGTTTGTCTGCCTTTCTCGCTGCGGAA
>Ga0222640_1000546_pt1 | contig 11431 bp, 5 predicted proteins | sample AntAcemetagen187_FD_181144 | JGI IMG/M metagenome (GOLD analysis project Ga0222640, IMG submission 181144) | Saline water microbial communities from Ace Lake, Antarctica - #187 | ecosystem: Environmental > Aquatic > Non-marine Saline and Alkaline > Saline | place: Antarctica: Ace Lake | collected... | reverse complement strand
GTTGTCTGGGTTGTGGTAGCAAGAGTGGCATCATAAGTTCCTGCCTCAATCGTAACTGATTGAGCTAAAACACTAGCTGTTCCAGCAGGCAAAGATGTCGCTGCTAAATGAATCCAATTAGTTCCGTCAAAATATAAAACATCTCCTGAAGTTTCTCCTGTAACGGTTAGATCAGTAACTGTTCCAGTTGAACTAATATCAGTAGATGTAGCTATCTTTGACCAAGCTATTGCGGCAGATGAATTGATGTCAGCGTTTACTAAACTATCAGCAGTTATGTCAATACTATCAGCACTAACGGTAATTTTTCCATCTGTATTAGCAACGGTAAGAGTGACAGTTCCAGTAAGGCCACCGCCGGTCAATCCAGCACCTGCGATCACACCAGTAATATCTCCAGTAGCACTAGATCCAAGAGTGGACCAAGTCCCTGCCTCATATAATCTCAAGCCAACGCCAGTTTGATGATAAATGCGACCATCAACTAGATTGTCATCGGTTGGATCAGATGCCCTCTCTTCAAATTGAATCTGTTGCTGAAAATCAATCCCATTATTAACCTCTGTTTCTAAATGTGGGAGAACTTCCCACGCTTTTACTAAAGCCATTTTTTTTAGGAGGATTATTTTTTCTAATAACGACCTTTCGGGAGAGTTTTATTTTCTACAAGGAATAAGGAAAAACTCTCAAAAACCTACTTAAATCTACGAAGTCAAAGCGTTGTGGAAACTGAATGCTTCCTTAGCGTTACGGAATTCTGAAGTGTATTCACCAGAAATCATTGCCTCAATCAACCTTCCGGTCTTAGCAATATCTTCTAATGCAACACCTTCGCCAGTGAGGGGACCAAGTTTAACCCTGTTCAAGTCACCGATAATACAAGTATCATCAGGAACCCAAGGGTCAACAATAATCTCCATCTCAAAGCCCAAATCGGAAAGGAACTTCTCTACTACATAACCAGCGGTCTTGGAACTAAAGTCCATTCTTCGGTATGCTTGGTCAAATGCAGAGATCTTTCTCTTTTGAACTCCACCAACGAGACAGAATAATCGTCCGCCTGCCACCATTCCACCATCATCCCAAATCTGTTTAATCATCGCATTCAAAACAGATGGAGAGATAGCTTCTGATGTAGAGTTTATGTTTCCAGTTGCCTGTGAAGCAAATTCAATTAAACCACCCATTGAGGAATAATCAGCAGCTCCACCTTCTGAAGCAGAACGAATTGAGTTGATAAGAGAACTATCAAGTTGTCTCATAAACTCTTTCAATCTGTAAGCAGACTGATGTGCAAACTCTGACGGAACGCCAGCGTGACTAACTGCTTGTCGTCTTCTGGTTATAGCGATTCCATAACCCATTAATGTCAAGTAGTTATAAGGACCAGTTCGTTCAGCTGTCCAATCCTCTTGCGTTGGTTTCCATCCTTCCTGTTTGGTATGAGAAATAATCACCACAGGGAAACTTGCAGCGTGAGCTTCGCCAGTTGTAGAACCATAGCCCCTAACGATTGTCAAGGTATCGGTGGAGACATTAGTAACTCTCATTACCTCTGTCTTTCCAGCGGTATTATCCTTAATCAAAGTTCCGACTTTGAATCTTTCGCCCTCGTCAGTCAAAACAGTCATAGCGGTAACCCCAGAGTTAATTCCAGATCCGTCCTCAGTGGCGGTGTTTGGATTTAACTTGTCTTCTGGCCAAGTATGTTTTAACTGTGTAGCGACTAAACCTCCTGCTCCAATTCTACTAAGAAAAGCAGTATTATCGGTTCTAATGATCTCGGCTAATTCCTCAGACAAATCTAACTTTTTTACAGCTGCCGCAATACTATATGCAGCAGCACCTGTTGCAGCACTTAAAGCCATTTTCTTTTACTATGGAGGATAGCAGTAAATTATTATACGGTAAAGAAAAAGGAAACGACCAGTTAAGCAAGTTTGATTCTGCTTTTGATTGACTCCTCAATCTTGTCAATAGTAGGTTCTGTTGGACTAGGTCCTTCTACTGTTGGCACTGAATCTGGAGTCCCGGCTTGGGGCTGAACTGCCCCTGCCTCAAAAGCCTCGCCTTCTCCTTTCTCTATTCCTTCTTTCGGTTGAGCTGCGGTTTTAGCCGCACGCAAAGAAGAAACTCTCTCGTCTAGTTTCTCTCTAATCTGGTCAGCCGCATCTTGAGCATCAAGATAATTCCCGATTAAAGCGAAGGGATTATTCTTAATGACATCTTTTAATGTCACATCATTCTTAAGAATCTCTTGGTATTCAGTATTGTCTAAAAACAATTCCTGAATCTTCACCTTTGCCTCTAACCGAGTTTCTCTCTCAACTGTTGATTCTCCCTCTGGCACTTCGTTATCAACACTTACTTCTCCGGAACGGATTTTAGCAAGCGTCTTCTCCAGCTTTTCTCTACTAACTCTTTCCACTCTTGCTTTCCTATCAGCTTGAGATTGCAAAATCCTTTGATTCTCAAGCTTTGTTGTAAGCTCATCAACTTGAGCTTTCAGCTCTCCTACTTCTTTATTACCTTCGGAGGAAGGAGCTGATACTCCCTTTTGGTTCCCCGAAGTAATTGCTCCTTCTTTCGCAGGGAGAGTAGTGTCCCCTGTTTTTGCACCTTCCGGTGCTTCAGAAATTGGAGTAGTGGCTTCATTAACCATACTTTTATTTGGTAGCCATAAACTACCGGTTACTTCTTCTTTACTTCCAAATAACAAATAATTATTGATTTGTCAAGGTGACAGAATAACTAATAACATTTCTACCTTACTATATCACGAATATCAAAATCTAAAAACTCATTTACCCTATTCCCTTTCTCTTCTGGGAATTGTAATTCCTTCGGCAAAGTTTCCTCTTTCTCTTCTGGTAAGCCAAATCTTTCCATAAACTGATCCACTAGCCCAGTCTTCTCTTTCATCTCTAATGTTCTATCTATTGAAACCTTTTCTACTGGTTCTTCTTTATATTCTGGTAAATCTTTTAACAAATCATCCATCTTCTCCTCCAGTCTTTCCATCCAAGCAGACACTTCTTCATCTGAAACAGGAGCCAACTTTTCTCTTTCCCTCACCTCTTTCTCTGACCCCATCATACTACTGAACTCTTTCTCTAGTGCATCTATTTTATAACTTATGCCTTCCTCTTTTGTATAACCTAAATAATAATTCATCGTTGGTTTGAAAACATAATACCACATTGGACCAACCTCTTGTCTAAACGCTTGCTGGGCATTCTTTTTTTGTTCTTCATTATAACCATCAAATCTTCCGACAATTCTAACTATTTCGTTAAAAGAGAATCTTAAACGATCAACCGCTATCTCGTGAGGCGAACCAAAAGCATTAAATATTGGATCTCCATTTACTTTCCTGTTCTGAAAATTCATCATTGTCACACGCCACAATGGATGTATTTCCCACTTAGCCTTATTCAAAATAGATGACATAACATCTGAACCTTCTGGCCAAGATGTCCAACGATGAACCTTCCTTAACCAAGTATTGTCTGGAGAAGGATTAGTAACCGTTATTTGTTTTATCTCTCCAGTTTCTGGATCTTTCACTTCCTTCACATACCTGTAACCAAAATCCTTTTCTTCAAATCCCCAATGTTCCATCAGTAATTTGCGTCCCCAGATTATACCGGCTGTAACTATTGCAGAACTAACCAATAAACCAATTCTCTTATCTTGAGCTTTAGCACTACCCTTACCGGCTACTATTTTGCCTGCCTCAAGCAAAGAATCTCCCAATGCTTTCGCTTGAGCAGCGTGTAACTTTGCCATTGTCATAGGGAAAACTGGTGTAAAGAAAACTTTATTAGCTTTAGTTCTCGCTTCTGGCGACATCATAGCATAATCTCCGTGATGTAAGGAAGCCAATTTAGCCGCTTCAGCAGGAGAGTATCCTTGCCTTACTAAAAAATTAGCGGTGATTAATCGTGGGAATCTATCAGAAAAATTCCAAGCTACATCCCACAATGGTTTATAAATTACATCTAAAGGTATTGGTATTTTCTGTTCTTTCGGAAAAGCAAATGGAGAAGAGACTTCCTCTCCGGGCATAGTAATAGTTATCTGTTTTGCATTCAACATTACATAAGAAATTGCTCTTTTTATAAAAGAAGTTTCTTTTAACATCTCAAGCTTTTTCATAGCGTCTTGGAACGGTGGGATATAAGGAGTAGATTGCAAACCATTTTCCATAAAAGTCCAATACAAATCATTTTTCTTGAACATCATTTTAGTAGCATCTCCTACCGCTTTAACCATATTGGGAAAAGCCTTCAAGCTTTTGTCTTGAACGATTGATCTCATTGCTTCACCCAAGAAAACCCAAGCACCTTCCTCTATATTATATATCAATAAAAACGCAGGATTATCAAACGCCATCATTTTAGCATAAGCCATCGGACGAGAAAGATTGAAGGCTCCTTTGATCCTCTTGTTATAAGCTCTATCAAAAATCTTAAACAAAGATGGATGAATATAATTTCCCTTTAGTTCTGGAGCAGCCCACGAAGGTAATTGTTGCCAGACCCCTATTTCGTCTTCGTCTAATTCTGCTTTAATTAACCCTTCTTCTCTACCGCTCTTGATGATGTCTGACCACGCATAACTCCACCCTAGCTTTCTTGAATAAGCTGCTATAATATTTCTTATATCTACATCTTGTGGCTGGATAACGCCATTCTCAATCAGCGTCTCTGCTAACGCTTTGATGTCTACTGTTTTTCTTTCTTTGAAAAATCTATTGAGAACAATTGCAGAGTCTGGCTGACTATCAAAAATATCCTCAAACCAAACTCTAAGAGGAATAGGCACATATTTAATATCGTGACTTTTCAAAAACTTTATATTACCTTTTATGGCAGCTATTTCTTCGTCAATCTTCGCTAACTTTGCAGGATCAGTGACTATCTTTTTTTGTGCTACTAGATGTGTCAACTGTTCCGTCCCACGCTTAACATAACTTTCCGGCCAAGGGTCTACAATAATTTCCTCTCCCTGTAATATCTCACTGTTCTTATCAAAATAATTTCTTCCAATGTCTGCACTCTCTCTTATCTTAGCCTTGTCTACGCCCGGTAAAGATATGTCTTCTTGAGCAGCTAAATAAGTAGCATTGATATAATCATCTTGAGTAAGGTTCTGTTTAGAAAGTTGTAAAACTAGGCTATTGCCTTTATCTGACTCAGCCTTATATCTACTAAAAAAGTTCTTAACATTAAACCCAGTCTTCGGTGCCTTGATAAACTTAAACGGGGTTTCAATATCCAGATAACCCATCGCCTTAATAGCGGCTTCAATAAATTGCTTTGTCTTTGGAAACTTAACCGAACCTCCACCGAAACGGTCAAGAGTGGTGGGCAAGAGTGGTGGCGGTGCAGAAGGTGGCTCTATCTCTTTTCCGATGGCTCCTTCAATCTCAACTGGCTTTACTTCTTTAGCTGCCTTATATTCCAATATATTATCAATATATTTTCTCGCTGATTCTACATTGTTATCTTTTTCTATTATTCCTCTTTTCCCACCAAAAGCACCACTCTTTGAATCATCTAATGCAACAACAAACAATGTTTTCTCTTCACTATTCCAGACAGATATGTTGTCTCCTGTTTTGACTATATCAAGTCCCTTATACTTTTCTAATAATGGAACATAATCTTTTCTTCCAAGTGACTCTACTTCAACAACTGGACCATCATACCCCTCCGTTCCAAGTTCCGGCATTATCAATGATTCTTTAACTGCCTTTACTTCTGGCTCTACTCCTTCTCGTCCAACTCCTTCTGTTCCTCCATCGCCGCTACGAATGCTTTCCGTAACCTCCGTATGTCTTCCGAGCTCAATTTCCTTATCTTCTCCTTTGATTGCCCCTGACCCTTTTTCATAGATTGTGCCATAATTTTTGATAATGTTTTCCCTAATGTTGGCAGTGTCTGTGCCAGCAAGAAAGTCAACCCTATCTAATAATAAATTATAAAGTTCTCTTTGTTTTGATCTATTTGCTTGAGGATATGCAATCTTACTAGGATCTGTTAATAGCCCTTTTACTTTGTCAAACAAAGCTTTAGAACGCAATCTTTCTGGAATCCATTTTGGGAAAGTAGAAGGAACACCGACAACTTCATATCCTTCTTTCTGTTGAAGATCTGTATCCAACATTATTCTTTGTCCGGCCTCAGATGCTTCCATTTCCATCCAAATCTCTCCCAACGCTTTTTCCACTACTTCTTTTTGTCCTTCGTATATCCCGCTTAACTCTTTCTCAGCATTACTAATCTCCGTAATTAATCCTTCTCTCACTTCTGGAGCAGACACTTGTGGAACTGCCTTCTCAGACAAAAGACCAATCGCATCTTTATTCAAAACGAAATAATCATCTTTACCGCTACCGCCCAATAACTGTCCATACCAATCATTCTTACCATATTTATCAGTGCCTAGAATATCACTTTTCCAAGCACCTGCTTTATCCTTGAAGTTGACAATATCATATCCTTGCTGTCTAGCTATTTTAATAATATCGTCTGTAAAAGTATATTTATCAAAATGATCTGAATTATCTTTAATTAAATTTATTGCATCATCTACATTGTCTATCACTAATGTTTTTGCATTCCCCTTGATAGCCGCTTCTATCGGTTTCAAATCAATTTTCTTTAACGCATTTTTCTCAACATCAAATTTTTGTTTCTCATAATCAAAAAAGCGTTGGTCTACATCTCCCTTGCCTTCTCCAACATAAATATGTGCATTGTTCCACCTTGCAGAGTCGGTTGTAAAATACAAAACATCATCTCCTCCAAACTTACTTACAGCCTTTCCGCCTTCTAATCCTTTCACTCCAAAGATAGGTTCTAACTCTGTATTGAATCCTTCTTCTATAATAGACTTTATATTTTCCTCTTTAGTAAAATGTTGAATAATTGTTGGGCTTGAACCATAATCTCTTATAATTTCACTAACCGCATTCAACGGCAATTTCATAGAACTTGAAATAATCTTTTTGGAAACACCTTGTCTTACTTGGTTAACAACAGATACAATTTGTTCTCCTGTTACATCAGCTCCGCCAACTCTTTGTAATTTCTTAATAGAAAGACCAAAGTTAAGTCCGGGTTCTGGAGCATAGCCGGGCAATCCTGTCGGTGGAGCAATCACTTGTGAAGTCAATCCTCTCCCGAAAACATCGTTAACTGTTAAGTTTTTAGCAAGTCCCTGAGTCCACTGACCAAATTTGTTTAAGACAAAGTTCGGAGCCATTCCTTCCCCAACAACACTATAATTATTAGCAATAACATCAACATTCTGAAGGGTTCTATTCACTCCGCTAAAATCACCTTGACTGGCTTGTCTGTCTAATGTTATTTTCAACCTTTCTTTGAATTGTTCAAGGGTAAACCCTTTTCTTTCTAGTCCAAGCTCAGCCACAGAATTGTCAAGCACTGGATTATATTTAGTCGCCTTTAATACTAAAGACGCTCCAAGCTTTAGTTGTGATTGAGCTACAAAAACATCAAGCACATCAGGGACAACAGTTGTAAACGAAGCCCTTAAAGCATTGCTTAATATCATCATTTCAGGGTTAGCCGCATCTTCTGGTCTATATTTGTTAGTATAATAATCAAACGCATCGTTAAGCTTTTTCCCAGTAGATTCTACTGGGCCAGTAAATCCAAGTCGTTTTAAGTCAAACCCCACATCTGCCGATGTAAGCCCTTTCGCCTCTCCCATCGCTGGAATCTCCCTATAATTTTGAACCGCTTGAACGGTAACTTTAGGGATCATCTCTGTAAGGCGTGCAACCATTGAAAAAGGAATCGCCACTGGTGACCACTCTGCAGGAATAGGAACTGGATCTTTAGCAAAGGCTGGTCTATATTGATACGGTTCAAATTCAGCAATAGCCGGAGTCGTTTGAGCAAACTCATCTGTCGGCATTACCACCTTTTTATATGAAGATGTCCCTTCCTTTACTTTCGGTTTATTTATATTCGCATCAAGCTGTTCTTTAACAGATAAACGGCGAGACTGTTTGTTTTCTCGCCCTACAAATAAATCTGTCAATTTTCCATAAAGATTATCCATATTAATACTCGCTCTCAATAATGCTCTTAGTCCTATCTTCTACGCTCTCTTTTTCTCTGGGAGGTAAATATTTTTCTGTCCCATATTTTTTACTTGTAGAAGCTTTGAACTCTTCTAAGGAAGGCATTGGTCCCTTGCCGGGAGCCTTCGTATCTTTGAGTCCTCCCATTCCTAAAAACCTAGCCATACGAACAGACGGACTTCTGGCTATTTTCTCCGCTTCATATTCAGATTGAGATGAAGCATCCATTGCCTCTCGTAATCTTGGAGTGACTGGTTGAATTGAGCTAGTTCGTAAACTCGGCAAATCATTTTCCTCTTCCCAACTTGTCATCTTCTGTAATTTATTTTCGTTCCCTCCCAGCTCTGTGAACATATCATCGGAAACAGGAGCAAGCTTCTGTTCCTTATTAACAAAATATTTAGATCCTTTACTGTCTTGTAAAAAATCTCCCCAAGATGCTGCCGCTACATTTCTCTTCTTGACAGAATCCCAATTAAATGTTTCCGGATCTTGAACACGGAAAGAACCGTTAACGCTAAAATAACTAAATTCTTTATCTCCCAACATAACCTTTTTTGCATACGATTCATCCAATGCTTGTGGGTCTGTTAAATACACCGGTAACCCTTCTGGAGTTTTCAAATTAGTTGCTTTACTACCAGATGGTTTTTTAGTAGTCGGTCCAATAGCCATACTCAAAACACCAGACGGATTAGAATTATAATAAACTCCATAATATCTCAAGGTGTCTTCATCTCCACTCTTCATAGCAGTTGATACAACATTTAATTCTTCTGCCTTATCTTTATATTCTTCTAGTAAATTTTTATAACTACCAATGTCTTTATAGTTCTTATAATTTTCTTCTGGAACACTAGATAAAATGTTATCCATTTCAGTAAACGCCATACGATATAATTGTCTTGCCACTTCTGTGTAACTATACGGATCGTTAGCTAACTCTGATTCAACATCATTCAATTTTTTTCCCAATCTTTCTTTTATCCCAGCTGAATCAAATTTAGTTTCATCTCCCTCAATCGTTTCTTTTTGTTTTTCTAAAGTATTGATTTTCTTTTCACAGTCTCTCCTATTATTCGGATTGACTGTGCTATCACACAAACCCTGCTGTTTGTCTATGGCTTCTTGAATCTCTACTGAAGAAGGAGCATTTCCAAGATCGCCAGTATAAATCTGGATAAGGTCATTAATTCTATCATAAAGATCATCTTTCTTTGCTTTGGGGAATAAAACTGGGATTAGATTATGTGCAGGCATATTTTTATTTTAGTTTAGGAAGATTCACGACATCTCCCGGATGAATTAAATTTGGATTAGAAATCTGTGGATTAAGAGAATGTAGTTCTTGCCAGCTTATTCCGCTCTTAGCCGCAATGCTAGAAAGCGTATCACCGGACGCTACATTATAAGTAGGGTCTTGAGACGAAACTGGCTTAGGGGCAGAACTTGGAGCTGGTTCCGTAGCTGGTTCAGAAACTGGAGCTGGAGTTGGCGTAGGGGTTGGAGTAGGAATCTGAGCTGGAGTAGGAGTTGCTTTTTGTTCTCCGGGAATATTTATAATTTGATTCGGTTGAATCAAGTTCGGATTAGTGATTTGAGGATTAAGAGAATAGAGTTCCTGCCAAGTTATCCCATACTGAGAAGCAATGTCTGAAAGAGTATCGCCAGATTGAACAGTATAAGTCTCTCCCCCCGGTGTGATAGTTGGCGTAGGCGGTTGGGTAGGAGCGATAGTCGGAATTGTCGTAGTCGGAGTTTGCCCTACCTTTCCAGCTGCTTCAACTGCTTGACCAGCAGTCTCTGTTGGAGTTTTCTCAACATAAGATTCTGGAGGAAGCTCAATCTCAGAATATGGGCCGAGTATATCAATAGCGTCCTTTACCGTGATGTCATTCTCTACGGCATAATCTTGTGCTTGATCTAAAATGTTTTGAGTAAGCTGCCATTTTTTCTCTATTAAGGAAGATTCAAATGCTAGAATTGCAGGAGACATAGAATAATAACTTCCGAAAATTGTCTTCATATTGTTCAAATTAGAAATTGCAGCAGTATAACCGCTAACGGTTGCTATGTCTGGGCTATCTAAATAATACTTAGCTTTTAATTCCTTAACCTTGAGTCCCAATGCTTCGGTGATTGTTCCTTGGATAGATGTATCAACGATCTGTTGGAATCCTTGTAGCGATGGCTCATTCCTTAGCCCGTCATTTTTCTTCATCAAATTTTGTAAGAAAGTGTTAGTCAGGAATCCAGTTTGATTATAGAATAAATCCATCGCCAATTTATTTTCCTTAACATATTCTTCAGCAAAATTCTGTTGAACATAATTATTTAAAGTCGTTTGCCAGTATTCTTGTTCCGAGGCGTACTTCGTTCCATCAATGTTAACTGGCGTATCAATTCCAGATCCAGTCATCAGAGAACTAAAGTTATCTACTTTCCATAGAGAAGAATTCTGTCTTTCTTTACTCACCAAATCAACCACCATTGAACTCATATCATCCTCAATCTTAGTCTCCAATTTTTCTTTTTCTAAAGTTTCCAACTCTAATCCATAAGCACTTAATATGGCTTTATCTTTCTGAACTATCGGACTAGCTAATTGTTTTTTAACTAAGGCGATAGCCTTATCAAAAGAATCCATTGTATTATCTTTTTCATAAAAAGCTATTTGAGCATCTATGATTTTTGTGTTCTGGCTAGTTATCGCTGACTTAACTTCCAAACTCTTGTCTTCTAGTTTTTCTATATTCTCCTGTGACCAGCCTCCACTCTTCACCTCGCTTTCTAAAAATTCTAAATGATCTTGTAGCGACTTTCTTCCCTCTGATAGATCTTGAAGAAAATCAAAATATTTATCTCTAAATTTCTTTGCTTTAACTAATTTTTTTAGATCACTAATTTTTGTTTTAAGAGAATCTAAGAAAACAGTATCTGGATACATATTCTTTTCTTCTTCTGCAAATAGTTCGTTCTTATAATCTAACTGTTCTTGGAAACTCAAATCTTCATCTTTAACACGCCTCTGAAAATTAGCCTCTCTCATTGCCTGAAATCTTTGGCGAGACAAACTAAAGCTGTCAACTCTGGACTTGACAACTTGGCTTAAATCTATTGTAAATTCTTTTATTCTTGCTACTGCCATAATATTTATATACCTCTAAATGCTTGTTGTTGAACTGCTCCTTGAGCAGAGGTTGGGGCTTGTTGTGGAACACCGGGGGCACTCATTGGTGCCGATTCTTCCCCAGATACTCCAGCACCTCCGTCTCCTTCTGTCAATATTGGACCTTTGGCTGGACCTTCTTC
>Ga0222640_1000542_pt1 | contig 11473 bp, 10 predicted proteins | sample AntAcemetagen187_FD_181144 | JGI IMG/M metagenome (GOLD analysis project Ga0222640, IMG submission 181144) | Saline water microbial communities from Ace Lake, Antarctica - #187 | ecosystem: Environmental > Aquatic > Non-marine Saline and Alkaline > Saline | place: Antarctica: Ace Lake... | reverse complement strand
CAAGTTCGCCATGATGCCATGCAACTCGGCCATCAGAGAATCTTTAGTATCGCTCGCCGCGACGTGAATCGGTCCGATCAAGACATGACTCTCGATCGCAACATCATCGTCCGTACCCGAGCTGGCGTCGAACCGCCTGAGGTAACCGTCCCGACCGCCGAATATGATCTCGGACAGCCCGCTTTCCGTCAAGCGAGTCGAAGCCGTGGGTTGATTAGCGGCTTGGAATACTACGGGCCACATAGCCTTGTGCTCGGGGTCGAGCCACCAATGCTCTCCGGTCTTGGACGCGGGCGTGATCGAGAGATGGAATCCTCGACCTATCGCGTCATACGCCATCGTTATTGTATTGGTAGTAGCCACGTCTCGAAGTTCGTTCGGCACCCGCTCCTCACTGAAGCGGACAGGTGCTTGTTGACTACCCGCGTGCCAAAGATATACTCCGTCGTTGCTCAGATATGCCAGAGTGCCATCGGGTGACATCGCCCATGCTTGCGGCGCGATAACGCCGTTCTCACCACTCACATGTTCGAGCCGACCAGTCGCCGGATCGCCACGCATGACCCAGAGGCCGTTCGCAGACCCGAAGACCAGGGCAGTATCTTGAATAGGTATTACAGCGGTAATCACATCGCCGATCTGCCCAGCCTCTCCGACCTGGCCAGCCACAGCCTTGCCCTCATCGCCCATCTCGGCCCCGAACGCCCAATCGCCGGGATCGTTCTGGCGCGAAGCGTACCATACGTGGTCCGCTCCGGCGAGGATGATCCTATCGCGGTACAAGCAGATCAGAGGCTGGCCGGTCGGAACGGTCCCCTCAGTCGCCAATACAGGATCCACGACGCCCGTGACAGGGTCGTAGACTCTCAGCACACTATCGGCCAAATAGAGCTTCCCGCCCCGTTCACACGCACTGTACGCATCCGTAGTGTCCGTGATGGCATTCGTGGCGTCTACAGTGCTATCGAATACGATTGTGTCGCCATTTTCCGCCAATATGGAGCCCGGCTCATCCTCAAGCAACAAGTCGGCGTCCGTAACAGTTGCAGTAGCGCCTTGTACATCGTAGAACGCCCCATCACCTATGACGATCAAACTGTGCTGCCTATCGTCGCTGGCGTCGACATACGTCAGAGGCACGATCGCCGTGATGCCACCGAAGTCTGTCGTACTGACTTTTGCCAGTCCCGGCCTCGAACCGCCCCGGTCCCGAACTTCGAGCGGACCCGTACCACGCACGTTCACCGCATACGGCGACGAGAATGGTCTGGTCTGACGACGATAGCCCGCCTGGCGGGCCACACCGCCAGACGGGAACGTCAGTGTCTTTCGGGACGTTTTAGCCATCGGGCTTAGGTGCCCCAGAACTCGATCAGGAACTGACCGGCGGAATATGCGGCGTCCGTGAATGCTCCATTGGCCAGGTAGAGGTATCCATCCGCATCGGGAAGTGCGGACAAGGCAACGGGTGTTGCCACGGCCGCAGACCAGTCACCATGATCGAGGAGCTGTACCTCTCCAGTCAGAGCGGTAACCAGTGCATCCTGTGCGCCAGTCGCCTCATCCACCGAGCCCCAGAGATCGACGTCGGGATCGCCGCCCGCAGGCGTTTCGAGGCATGTTATCTGACCGTAACGAATAGTTCCGTTCTTCGCGGCCGTGATCTGGCCTATATGGCAATTCACGGCCCCGGCATCCACGCCGATGATGTCATCGTTGGCGCCGCCACCGTGGAGACCGGTCAGATCGATAAAGATTTCGGTCTTGAAGAGCCCGCCGATCTTCGAAACGCTGTGCTCACAGATCGTACCGGAGCCGGCGGAAACCCCAGCGCCCGCGGCCATATCGGTCAGTACCATCGTACCGGACGCAATAGCGCCGTTGACGTCCAGAATCAGGGCCTTCGAAGCCGTGGCTACACCAGCCGTAGCGCCGAGCAACGCTTCCTGTGCCGCGGTCAGACCGGCCACCGCAACGAAGGTACATGAATCCTCATCGCCTTCATTGATATAGAAGGCCGTCCCGGCAGCTCCGTCCGTGTGCTGGAAGATGCAACCGGTCTGAAAATTGGTGGTGCCATTCGTAGGCACGGTCGGTCCGGACGCGGACAACAGCCCTTCGTCTTCATTGATAGGCGGTCGCATTCGTGTTAGATGGCAAACTCGTTGCTGCATGATTCGTCTCCTTTAGTTATTTAGTCTTCTTGATTTCGGCCAGGATGGCCGTCCATAGTTTCAGTAATTCCGGCTTCTCACTAACCGCCATTGTCATCATGGCGACCAGTCGAGCAACACCATCTTCCGGCGACGGGTCTTTATCGCCCATGCTTCGAAGCATGACAGCCATTTGTTTAATAGGCTTGCGCTTTCCCCACCATGCCCCGACTAAGGTTCCGCCGGGTAGACCAAGGGCGCCGGTCAGCATCAAGAGCTCAGATATGCTAAGGTCGAGGGTCCCGGCTCTTGTGTATCCTTCTCTTGATTTAGGAACCTCGATGGGGGCACCACTGGCATCCGTATCGGCCTGTCCGTTATTGTCGGCGTCGGGCGAGTCAAAATCCGGTAAACCGTCTTTGTCTTCGTCGACTGGGACCGTGGCGACTCCGGGGTTGTTTTGCTGAAACTCGGAGCGCGATTGGTTCAACAATCTCGCACTCCAATCGCATCCGGAAAGACATGTGAACATAATTATCAGACATGTTATCATCGCCAAAACAATCAGCGGTCGCTCTAGTTTCTTCATTTTAGTCTCCTAAGTACGCGGTGGGAGTTTAGTTGAGAGAACCGCGGATCGCCGCTGTATCCTCTGCAACTCGATCTAATTTCTTATCCATCTCTCGCAGCCATTGCAGCCTTTGGCCGCAAATGTTCTCTTGCGAGTTCATTCGCTCTTCAAGTTTGACCTGCCTTTGACCCAAGCTGATAACCCGCACGGCTATCCAGCCCTGGAAGCCTAAAACAGCGGTCCCAATCAATCCACCTAACGATACCATTATTGTCAGCATTACCACGTTTCTCCATCATAGGTTATCTCGTAGTTCGAACCTGATTGAGGGTGGCGGTTTCGCACATCGTTCGAACGATGCGTCGACATCGGGCCGAAATACGTCGCGCCATGCCGCCGGTCCGCTTTAATGCCGGCCAGCAAGAGACGGGCGAACAATGCAGAATGCAATCCTATCTCGTCATTGGCCCGCTGCTCCGCGATTGCCAGGCACGATTCCGTAATCAGTTCGGCGAACTTCATTCCGCCGAGCGGATAAGGATTATCGGTGGTAGTAATCTTGCCAGCGTAAGCTTCATAAGTATATGTCAGCGTGTAAGTGTCATCGGGGATCGGGAACCATACCACTTCGAGTCCTTGACCCTCTCCGGCCACCTGTGCTCGATGTCGAACCGTGCATCGAGTAGGCGGAGCTTCATCCGACGTGCGGGACAAGCAGGTCTTGATATGGCCCTCACTGGTCTGCACGATCGAGCGTTTGTACTCGCTTGCAGCGTAATGGAAGTCGCCTACGACCCGACCCAGATCGTCCGGGAGGTCCTGATAGCCGACATGACTCAGATACCAATCGCCATTGGCGGCTGTGATGTCGTCGCCAACAACCGTCAGTTCTGAGTCGCTGTCCCTGGTCGTTATAGCATACGTCACATCGTCGTCATTGCTGAGAGACCAATCGCCGTCAGCAGCCGTAACGTCATCGCCTACGACTGTCAATTCCGTATCACTGTCCCTGGTCGTTATGGTGTACGTCACGCTGTCTATTACGAGCGTGCCATGCGTCTTTGCCCATGTGGGCCAAATGCCGCCTGTCAACGTGCATGTTCCGGTCACGACAACAAGACTGCCAGTCGTATACTGCGGAGTCACCATTACGAGCGTGCCATGCGTCTGAGCCCAGGCTGGCCAGGTCCCACCGGTCAGCGTGCATGTCTCGGTCGCCACGACAAGACTGCCCGTAGTGTACCTGGCCTCTACGGTCAGCGTAGTAGTAGGCTTGGCAAACGACCACTCGTACCCTTCAGGCACTCCCTCCCCAGCGGGCGGGTAATAGAACTGCCTAATGCCCGACTGTATGTACCGATCGATCTCGGCGAGCTGCGCCGCGGACCAATCAGTCTTCGTAGCACTGTAGCCGAGGAATACAGCGACCTCGACCGCCAGTTGATCAAATGTGATTGACAGAGAGGACTCAGCCATTGGTTACACGCTTCGGTAAAATGAGTCTTCCACCCACGATATCGGCCATGGTTACGATGTACGCGATGCAATCAGGGTGCAGCTTTCCTGGATATATCTTGTCTTTGTTCTTTTTGTACGCTTGATAAAGAGCGACAATATCGTCGGGGAGTCGCCCCTTATAGCCCAACGCCTGGAACTGGCTCAGCCCGTATTCGTCGATTCGATCCTCAAACTCAAGGACCTCTTCTTCGACCGCGGGCTCAGGTGCTTTTTCGTCCTGTTTCTGTGTCTTCGCCATATCGGTTTTCCTTGGTGATAGAAAGAAGAAGGTCGGCGGGCCGCAAGGCCCGCCGCCTCCTGAATTACTACTTAGGCCTCGGTGCATCCGGTGAAGCCAACCGTCCGCCAGCGGAGAGCGTTATACACACCCACCCACTCTTTAGCCGCAGCATCAAAACCATCGACACTAACCAGAGCGGATGATCCGTCAAGCTGAACGCCGCTGGTGGCCAGCACGACAGTCATCTCGTTGGAGGTGATGTCGCCGAGGCAATAGAACCCCTTCTTCATACCGGGGAAAAGGCCCTGGGCGAGCGCGGCGTCATTGTCGCCGGCCAGAGTCCCGCCGCCACAGATATAAGTGAAGCCACCCACCATCGGCACCGGAGCAGCAGCCGCATTGGTCGGGCTGAGGAACTCAATGCCGCCCGACTCTTCGCCGGTCAGCAGATCGGCCTGACACCTGGGATTGCCCGTGTAGGCATATCCGGTGCAGTAAATGGCCGCTGCGGCCGTTCCGGTCATTGCCGATGCTGACAGAGTGATTTCCTCCGCGGTTGTCGAGACCGCAGAAACGATATGCTTGCCGATCGTGGCGTTCCCGCCGCCGTCCTCGACCTCGCTACCAACAAAAACAACCGTATCGCCGACAGTGAAGTCGCTGGCATCGGTCACGGTCAGGGTCACGCCGTCAGTCGCTAGCGACCACGTTGCGCCAGCCCAGTCAGCTTCAACCAAAGCCGTAACAGTTCGACGAGGCACGACCGTACCTCGACCCGTAAAGCCGGACTTAACGAACCGACCGCGATGACTTCCGGACGCCCCTGCCGTAAAGGTAAGATGACCCGTGCCGAGTATGGTGTTGATGCCCAGCGCAACTTCGACGCCCTTGGAGCCAGGCACGAAGATTCGCACCAATTGACCGCCCGCCTTGGCCGAATGATCGGACTCGCAGACGCCTGCAAAGGCGTAATTGTTTGTGAGATTCGGTCGCTCCGCGTGATTGCCCCTGCGTGCATTGGCCACTGTAGCCGTGCCGTAGTCCGTGTTGTAGCAGAGTGCCTCGCCCGTCTTGAGGGCGTCGGTGCCCGCATACCATACCGTCTCGATAATACCCTTGGCATTAGCTTCGTGTGTACTAAAAATCATAGTCTCATTCCTTGTTCAACGTCTTGTTACGCTCGCCCAAGGGCCAGCTTATGCTTTCGAGATAACCGCCTGGCGCCGAAGATCGGTGCAGACCATGTTCAGAGTTACGTCCAAATCGACTCTGCGGACCTTGCTCTTATTGGCGACGGGCATGGGCTTGGAGACATTCTTTTCCCAGCCAGCCATCACACCGATCCCGAGCGACTTCCAGTCCAGCATGTAGACCGGGTCGGTCGAGTCATAGTTCAGGAACGGAGCGTACTGGATCGGAGTGCTCTTGAACAGAGTTTTCCCATCCTTGCTGGCCAGGTCATTGCCCAGGTTCATGTTGTTCGCTTCGAGCTTTTCTTCCAGGAGCCCGACAGTAGGATCGTTGACGTAGATACCGTTGCCCATAGCGCCCATGTCCGGGTTCGCGTGACTGACCGGAGAACGGAAATTGGTCCTGCGACTGGCACGCCGCATCTTACGGAGCAGGTCAGCGGTCGTAATATCGACGTACTGCGCGGCCCAGTTCGACCAGCGAGTATAGGTCTCGGAATCGATCCCGGCCCGCCCGGCCGTGAAACCGGTCGGATTGGCGCCGTTGAAGCCCTCGGTCGCGTTCTTGAGGACCCAATAAGAAACACCGAACGGCGTCTTGTTGTCGGTGGAATCCGTAGGCTTGCCCCACAGAACCTCTTCTAGGTACTCGAAGTACGAGATAATCATGCCGATGTAACGACTCTTGACAAGATTAACGACGGCAACACTGCCTTGCTGGAATGCAGGCTCGTGCTGGTCGTAAATGTACGATGCGTTGATGTGGCGGGGCGAAACCTTGCCCTGCACAAACGTATCGGTCAACTGCGTGCCATCGGTCTCGTACAGGCCGACGGAGCGTGCCGAGTGGTTGTGGTCCGTCTGGGCCTGGAAGGTCCATTCGTAACCGCCGGTGAACTTTTTTTTTCGCTTGTCCCACAGCTCACGAACCGCGACGTGATCGGAGAGATCGGTCTGCAGGTCCGTAAAAGCTCCACGGGCAATCAGCTGGTCCTGAGTCAGGAGCACAGCATCGTCGATTTCGGCATATTGCAAAGTCATGTCTTTCTACCTCTGGCCTCCGCTTGTCGCACAGACCTTGTTAATTTTAAGATGGATACGCGCGATCGAGTTCTTTGGCTATTTCGGCGTCCACATCCGCGACACTACCGCCGCCGCCGTTACCCGGCGCTCTGCGAGTATGTTGCTTCGCCCGAGCGGCCAGATCTTTCGCCTTCTTATCGTTCGCGGCTTTGGCGATAACATCACCCATTGTAATGCTCACCGCCTCTTCGAAAGCATCGCCGCGGCTCACGTCCTGCCCCGCGGCTTTATAGCCTGCGGCCAGTACATCGAACTTGCCACGAATCGCCTTCAACTTCTCGGGATTCTCCTTCACAGCCTTTTCGACCGCTCCGGTCAATCCGCTCGCCTTACCGTCGAACCAATCATCGGCCGACGTGTCCGGCGCTTCTTTCTTTCGCAGATCAGAAATATCTTTCCGCTGCATCCGAATAATCTCTCTCAGGGTCTCGTCGGCCTTGATGACATCTTCGTCCCAGTCCTTGGGGTCAGGGGCGGGAATATTCGCCAGCGGGTCTTCGCCTTCGCCGTCGTTCTCGCCATCGTTCGTCTTGGCCTTCTGTGCCTCTTCGAGCCGGGAAACGGTGCTCTCCAGCAATTCGGCACTTCCAAACTTTCTCGCCTCTGCCATCGTGAATCCGACCTTTACGGCCCGCTCAAGATGCTCGTCGGTTATTTTGTCTTCAACCGGCGCGTTTTCAACCGGCGCGTTTTCAACCGGTACGTTTTCAACCGGCGCGTTTTCAACCGGTGCGTTTTCAACCGGTGCGTTTTCAACCGGTGCGTTTTCGGCCGGTGCGTTTTCAACCGGTGCGTTTTCGGCCTTTGCCTCTTCTTCCGCTGCTTTTATATCAGCGTCGACAGCGGCCTCAAGTTCTTCGTTGGTGGTTTTCATATCATCCTTATTATCGGCAATTACTTCCTTAGCCATTAGTCTTTCTCCTGGGTTGGTGGGTTAGCAAAAACTTGCCTTGTCATGTATGCCACGAGCCCGCAAGGCCTGGCGCCTGTGCGCTGCACTACGATAGACCGGATCGCCGTCGTCGGTTACTTCGGTGGGTATTCCCGCATCGGCCAGGTGCTTACGGAGGTCGGGGGCCTGACTGGCGTGGACTCCCGATGCGCAGCACGTGAAAGGCCAGCCCTTTAGCGAGGGCATAGCTATCGAACCGATCTCAGCGGCGAGGCATCGCCGAGCCGGCTTACTGCCGACCATGACGAAACGCGGAGCCTTGCCGATCGAGTAAGATCGCTCCTCGATCTCACCGTCCTTAGTCTTGTAGCAAAAAATAGCCATGTTATCCTGGGTTCCTTCCGAGGCTCTGAGCCTCGCTTTCTTGGAGCTTACCGCCCGCCAGGAGTCGTGACATAACGTCGGTCTGCCCCTGTCTGGTGGCGCCGGGTCGGTTGACCCTGATATTCGTCCGGGTAGTATTGGGTGATTGCAAGGCCGGTTGGGCGTTGCCCTGCGGCTGTTGCTGGTCGGGCGGCTGTCCGTCGAACTTGACGAGATTCTTCAACTCTGGCAGATTAGATAATTTCCCCACAAGATCGAGTAAAAAGTCAACGTCGACCTGTCCGCCCTGTGCCTCGATCTGAGGCAGAAGCGGCGTAACGTACTGAGCCATTACCTGACCGATCTTCTGGAGCTTGATCGACGGCGTATCATTGCCCATCGAGTAAGTGTCGATGTCAAGGTTGTAGTCCAGGAAGTCACCGTCCCGCGTCTCCGCGGACCACACGCTCCGGAGCACGATGTCCGTACCCTCGACCTGCTTCTCGATCACTCGCTCACGAACAGGATCGGTCCATGCGTACCACGCCAGATCGCCCATGATGCCCTTGGCAAAGTCGATGGTCTGGTCCTTCATGTAATCCATACGACCATTCGCAGCGGCGGATAGCATTTGGTCCTGACCGACCGTATCGCTCATCGGGGCCAGTCCGCCCAGCGAGTCGAGATTACCGGCCAGATAGGTGAACTCTCCCTTCGTCTGCTGATACATCAAAAGCGTGGGCTGATCAATACCGCCGACAGTAATCTGCTCCGGCTTCTGGCCATGGTAGGTTATCCCATCTCCGTCGCTTGCACCCTGAAGCGTGTTAACATCGTCATCGTTGCCACCTGCAAATGCGGCCACGGTCTTCTTTGCATCGGCTTGCCGACCGAGCTTACGGTATAGCATATTAGCCAGCTCGTGAAGATCTAGCATCAGGGCTACGGGCGCCAACGGCATGAGATTACCCGGCACGTCCGAAAATGTCAGTTTGCGATACGGGCCGGTGTCGGGACCGTCCCAATCGATCGGATCGCCGAATTGTTTCTTAGTAGTAATGCCGTAGGTTATGAGCTGGCCAGTATCGGGAATCCAGACATCCCTCGCTCGGACTCGCGCACCGTACTCTTGTACGTTCTCACTCTTGCTGACCCCTTCCGCTCGCGAACCGCCGTCGTCGCCGATAGTAGTGTGCTCGTCGGCCTGTAGCTTATCGTTTCCGGACATATCCCGAGCGGCCTGGAGTGACATCCAATAGTCATTGCCTTCGTATGCGATTGCCTCCATACGGTTTGCCGCGTAGTCGAGGAAGTAATCGTCGAGCGTGACCACATCGGCATAAGACTCTCCATACTCGTGGTCCATGATCCGCTTGCCAGAAGCGTAGATACCGACCTTGATGATTCCAATGCTGAAGATTGCCTCGACCACGGCACGCCTAAGCGTTCGACCCAAAGATATCTCGTCGGGAATCTGATTGATCGCCAGTTCCATATTCTTCGCAAACGGGATAAGCGATTGTATGCTCGTGCTTATCATTGCCCGCGGCGCACGGGCGGCGAGCTGCCTGGAATAGATCGTGACCGCAAGCTCAAGCAAATTAGTAGGGACTATCCATTCCGCACCCTCCTCAGCGTAGTGCGTTCCGACGTATTGCTTAATGGCGTTCAATCGCTCCTTGCGGGGTCTGCTCATTTGCATGATGGACGAGTCGATAGCTGTCGTAAGTTGTGCAAAGTTGAATTTCATTATCCCCAGCCCTTTCCAAGCGTGTCTTTGTTTTTCATGGCTTCGGCCTGTGCCCGCTGGTCCATCCGATAGGCCAATGAGCCGTAAGGGATCGTAGGTTCTTCAGCTTCTTCTTGTTTGCGATTATCTCGACAGCCCAGGGCGGCAAGGGCATCGGCGATAACCTCATCGCCGTGTGCTGTCCGAGCTCCGGACGGGTCTTGGGCGTTTGCGGCCGCGCTATGCTCCACCGTTTCGGGTCCGGTTCGTATGAACTGGAGACATTCGTTCATTCCAGTCTCGGACCTGTTAATAAACGCATGATCGGCCAGGTCGGACCGATAATCTTCCAGTAAGGCATACTTCGCCGGTCCGCTCAGGTAGTAGCCAGGCTCGTCACTGATCTTATGCGTTACCTTCTTCTCATTGTGGCGGTAATAGATGTTCCCGTAATGCGAGCCGATGACCTGCTGAGTGAATACCTTGCCGGTCGGACCGGAGGCGTCCCAAATCATCAAGGCGCCGTTAAAGAAGTTCGCCAGAGCAATCGCGAGCTTTGCAAACGGGTTCGGCCTAAGGTTCGGAGTCTTCAGCAATCCGATCTTCTCACGAGTTTTCTTATCCACGATCGAGCATACGGAATTACTAGCGCCGGTTCCTGCAGAAACGTCCGTGCCTATCACAAACTGACGGTCCTTGGCCGGTCGATCGTTTGCGTCCAGTGCGATCCACAGTTCGAGTATACCCCTGCTATTGTCAGCGAATCGCTTAGGATGAAACGATTCCGCATCAAACTCCAAATCGCCTCGACGGATCGATGGCCTGCAATACTTTTTTCTCAGCAAGTCAATTGACTCGGAATCAAAATATTGGTACGCGGAGCCGAGGAAGTCGATATCGAGCTCCTGGGCGATTTCCATCGCACTTGCGCACCTCGCGCACTGGACGTCGTACCATGGCGATCTGAGCTTGCCGTCCAGAATGAACGGGTAATCGTCGGGGAACATAACCTCTTTGGACTTGCGATCGCCCTTTTGACGGACCTTGACGATACCCCTGAATCCGTCGAGTAGTTTCGGCTTCTTGACCCGGTTGGTATTGTAGAGGCCGCGATTCTTCTCGGGATGGCTCGACCAGTGCAGCCGAATGATACGGGCCGACGTGTTGTGTACGACATCGTAGAAGCCGTTGTTACTGCCCTGGGGCGTTGAGTTGAACCCGCGGCAACTCGTGGTGTCGCGAGTAGCTTTGAGCACTAAGAAACCGTCGTTAAGTTTGAACGCGGCATGTTCGTCAATGAACATGGCGGTGCGCCGGTCCCCCCTGCCGGCGTCACTGGTAGTACTTTCTCCGTCGATCACGCTGTCAGTATCCGCATTACCCATATGCAAACTTTGGCGATTCGGGTCTTTCTGACCGAGCCATCGGCCGGTGGGAAGTAGCCAATGCGGCTGATGTCGGTGCAAAAAATCTATCTTCTGGAACAATGCCTTTGGGTTGCCGTTCTTATCGACGTAATCTTCGTTTCGACTGACCAGTAAGAAACTCAAATCATGCCTGAAATGCCAGAACCACTCGAAGACGGTCAGGCCCATCCACGACGCGCCCATGTCGCGAGACTTAGGCATTGCAAAGTCTTCGCCCACTACGACGCAATCCGCGATACTCAGCATGGCTTCGTCTTGAAATTCAGGATAGGTGATGAACGGGAGAACGGGCGATATCGCTTCGGGTCGAGGATCGTATGTCCAGCA
>Ga0222640_1000539_pt1 | contig 11493 bp, 23 predicted proteins | sample AntAcemetagen187_FD_181144 | JGI IMG/M metagenome (GOLD analysis project Ga0222640, IMG submission 181144) | Saline water microbial communities from Ace Lake, Antarctica - #187 | ecosystem: Environmental > Aquatic > Non-marine Saline and Alkaline > Saline | place: Antarctica: Ace Lake... | reverse complement strand
CTTCTCGCCAGCAAGTTTAGCTTTTGGCTTGCTATTCAAGAATGCTACAAATTGTCTTGGTGACATATCCTTTGGCTCTATTTCTAAAGCCTTTGCAACATTTACCCATAACTTAGCTATCTGACTTGGGTTTGGTTTATCCATTACTCCTTCATACCAAAAATTCATGTTAGATGGTTGCCCGTTTCTGTCAACAAATTGTTTAGCACCACTTACATATTCTCTATGATTAACACCCTCGGCATTCTTCACATCGTAAGTAATACATGCACTGCAGGTCCAATACTTAGAATCTCCTGTTAATGCTGACTGCGGTGCTTTAGTTGTATCTGCTTTTTCAATTACAAATTTTTCTACTGTTACAACTTTCCCATCTAATGGTTCTCGTTTGTACGCTTTTCTATTTCCTACAGGGGTATCATCGAACTGGTTAATATCCATTTCACTTGCTTCGGATACTTCTTCTGTAGTCTTATCTAGTTCTTCAAAGGTGTTCTCTGTCATTTTTGGTTTCTCCGATTTCTACGGTTTACTCCGTTCTATACATACTATACATAGGTTATATATAAATGTTGTTATTTATTTTATCCTGTTTTATTCTCTCATATCTTTTTTTATTATACTCAGCTTTTCTTTTTTTAACATCAGGTCTTCCTCTATACTTTTTCTGCGATATTGCTCTTTTTGCTTTATTTTCTGGAGTGTCATAATATATCTTACGTTTTGCTTTGACTTCAGGTCGTTGATAATATTCCTTTTGATATTCATTAAGTCGTTTCTTAATTTCAGGTCTTTGCTGATATTCCTTGTGATATTTTTTAAGTTTTTCTTTTAATTCTGGTCTTTGATGATATTTTTTATTATATGCTTTTATTTCTCCTCTATGTTGTATATTATAAATTCTGTGATTTACATTTAGAACTTCTCTTTTATCTTGCTTCCTCTGTTTGTCTAGCCATTGTTTTCTTTTTGCAAGGAGATATGGTTTATAAAAACGATTGCGTCTTACTGTATCAATTGTAATCTCTTCAATCTCATTCATTTTTCCTCTTTAATTTCTCTCATTTTCTATAATTTTATAAGTTGAAAAGCAATGCATACATTTAAAAATTAATCTCTTAGATTCATCCTCAAGTATTTCAGTTATAACTTCTAGTCCATAATTTCCACATACATCACATACTTCACCTTTAATAATTAATTCTCCTTTTTTCATTCTATTCCTCCATAGTAATATAGTACCATCTGTATTCTTTTCCATACGATACTGACTTTCTCTCGCAAGTTAATCCATTATTTTGTAACATCTTTTTAAATTCTAATACTGATTCTGGTTTCAGTTTATTTATCATACAATATTTGTTATACGCTTTGTAAAGATCATCAGCCACTACAAAATCTTCATGATTATATGTAACCTTGATTTTATCTTGTTTGAATGCTATTGCTGATGATACTTTTCTTTTCCACCATTGTTTAACTTCTTCAGCACTGTTGCTTACTGAGAACCCACCTTGAGCTAGTAATCGTTTTAATCCATCTAATGCCCAGTTTAATACACCACTTAGTTCTTGTGGTGTGGTTAGTTTCTCTATTATGTTTATATCTGCTAGTCTATGATGTGATTCTAGCTTACCTCTACTTTTTAGTAAATCATAATCTGTCTGCAATAGGAATTTCTTTGTGAATCCTAATGTCTGCCATCTATCCCAGAATCCATCTGAGTCATCTGAGGTATCAGGCATTTCATTCGCTGCAAATACCATCTTTGCATAGTTGGTGAATGATATAGTGGAGTCATTCTTTCTATCCACTGTGATATAATCATGTCCTGTTAGTTCTTTGAATATTTGTGTTTCGTCTAATTTTGTCCTGCCTATATCTCCTGCAAGATTCGCCATCTTCTTGTGCAGATTTACACGCATGAACTTTTCCTTTTGTAGTGTATGTAATGACATGTTGCAGATGTTATCTTTACCAAGTAAATGCCACATTTGCTCCATACTCTTTCCTTTCCCATTTCTCCCATTGCCATAGAAAATAAAAGCTTTTTCAAATTTATAATCTCGGTACAGAAAGTAGCCATATAATTCCTGCATCACTTTGATATCTTGTTCACCATTTAATACTTCTTGATAATGTTTTTGTGTGGTCTCACAGGTTTTTGACGGGTCATAGACAACAGGAAGTTTGTAAAAAAATTTAAAATTAGGTGAAAAATCTATTAATTCTTTTGTAAAAATATTTAGTATTCCATTTTGAACTGGAATATATTTTGTATCAGCTTCTTCAAATAATTTGTTATCGTTTACAAATGTTCTTGCAATGATTTTATCAATTACTTTAACTGTTATATTCATTGATGACCATGTGGTCATTATTTTATCGCAGAATTCTATGATATAACTTTTGCCATGTGGTTCATAGATACCATCGATGTAGATATAGATTTTATAATTTCCATCTACTCTAGCTGTCATAATATGATTAGATAATAGGAATTTTGTTGTAAGTAATTCTATCATTTCTGCTTGTCTTTTCTTTGCAAAGAATTGCATTGCTTGTTGAAATACTTCATCAGTAACCCCAACACGTTCTGCTAATTCATATTTTGCTTGAATAAATTCTATTTTATTTAGCTTAGCATATAAATGAATTACGTTTCCGCCTTGCTGAGTATGATGGTCAAACCAAAGATGCTTTGAGCGGTGTAAACATTTCTTACCAGTGGATTCTGCAAATGGTGTATCACCTGGATTGCTTTCTATGTTTATATCATGCTCATCTAATAATGTTGTGCAATCTATCTTTTTGAAAATCTCTTCCATAATTGGGTCAATGTCAGTATATTTTTCATTATATGGATTCTTCTCTTTCTTCTGGATTTTTATTGTATCACCAATATATTCTTCAATAAAGTTTAGTAATTCTTTATAAGGAATTTTAAGTATTTCAATATCATTAGATATTTCATATTTTTGAATGATGTTATTTGATAGTATTTCTGAGTTTGGGCCAATTACAAATGTTGATGCACCTTGTACATCAAGTATCCTTTTTCCATTATTGTTATCATATCTAACAGTTGGAGAGTAATCCTCACATTTAAAATAGAAATGTGGAAGTTTCTTGCTTCCACTTAGAACTGTGAATGTTTCTGAGAATGGTGGTTTATCTAGTAAGGTTTTTGCAATATGTTTATCATCAACATCAATTATTATAAGCCCATTGTATCCTCCTAGTACACCATATGTTTTAGATGTAGCATTGTGATGTAATGTTAGGGTGGGCTCATTGGCGTCATATGAGGTCATAGAGCCTATATATGGTTTTCCTTTAGATTTATATGTAATGTTATTTATCTTGTCGAAATAGGTGTTATCTGGCTGTTTTTTAAATCTTGTAGGATCTATAGGCCAACCAGCTTCAATAGCAATTTTCCTATTTGTTTTGATAAATCTATATGTAATCAGTTGTTTTGGTATCATTGGTTTCACCTGTAGTATCGATATATATTGCTAAAAATTTTCCGTATTTACCTGTTTCTGGTTGAATTATAATCTCTTCACCTATTTTTAGATTCAACCATTCTACAACTTCTTTGGGAAAAACAATACTAAGATATCCACCTTTTGACCCGATTTTCTTTTTGAATTTTGGACTTTCCATTTTTTTACTAAACCTCCACTTTTTCAAAAAACTATAAATTATTTAATAAAAAATCACTACATATATATAAACCTTTCTATTTATCAGACAATAAAGTCTGAAAAGACATGGTCAACCACCTATAGGGCGAAATTTTCGTCTTTTTAGTAATACTAAATAGTGTGAATTACGTGTATAAGGTAAAGTAGTTGTCTTTTTTGACCTTATTGTCCGAGAAAAAATCGAAGGTTTTATATATAACCTATGTATAGTATGGATTAAAATGATAAAATTAATAAATCCAAAAACAATCAGTCTCGTAATTGAAAGAGATGATGATATTTATTGTAAAATGAAAGGAATCAACAAATCTTCATTTATGAGACAAGCAATTAAATTACATGCAGCAGGAAAATTAGAGTATAAATTTATTGAGGAATGATGTCACAAAAAGATTTAATACCAGTTACTATGCTTTCAAAAGCTGAAGCTTTAGTACTTCAAAAAAAAGGTGGTGCTACAAAATCACCACTAAAGAAGTATGCTGCTAAGGTTAGGGAAATCAAGAAACGTATTAAGAATGGTCAAATTGTTGATACAGATGCCGAATGGTTGATTGAAAGAGTTGAGAACAATAAGTCTATGGCTCTTGACATGTTGAGCTGGATTGAAGAAATAAAAAGTGAAACAGACCCTAGTAAACGAGCAGGACTGTTAGCAATCTACAATCAGATCTATAAGAGCATACACGGTGAGAAGATTAAGATCGATATGCAAGTACATCATGTTACTGAAGACATCGATAAATTCTTTACAAGGAAAGGAAAAGTTATTGATGCTGAGATCATAAAAGAGGTGAAAAAAGATGAGCAAGTTTAAAATAGGAGATAGAGTAAGAGTAATTGAGCATCCAAAGTTAGATAATGGGCAAAGAAAGAAAATAGGAGAAATAGGAAAAGTCACAGATGCTAATTCACAAACTACTTCTGTTAAATTTGATGATGGTGATTTAGATTGTTTCTGTAATTACAAACTAGAACTTGTAAAACATCAATACAAAGTAGGAGACAAAGTTGTCTTACTTGGTACTAAAAAAGAATGTCCAAGCTCATGGGAAGATGTTTGTAGACGGTCTAATACAATGGTAGGAAATATTGTTACGATAGATAGGATTGATAGTGCTGGGGATTTAAAATTTACATCATTAATGGATTATTGGTTCTCACCTGAAGATGTGAAACCATTCAAACATAATGAATTATATGAATTTGGAACAGTAGAGGTTGTAACAGGAGTGAATGATCCACGAATTACAAATACATCTGGAACTATAACATGTAGTACGCCACAAGATAGCAATATTTTTTTTGATAAATATGAACAAAACGGAGAGGTAAACAAAATGGAATTAAAAGATACAGGAAAAGGAAACAGAAAAGAAGCTATGGCACAATTCAAAAAAGAGAAAGCAAGTGCAGAGATTGAGTATTGTAAGAGACAATTAAGAACAGCTACTGATGCAATAAACACACAAAATAGAATAATTAAAGAAGCAGAAGAAGTTATTGCTGAGTATCAAAAAGTAATTGATGAATTTAAAGCATAGAGGGGTAATATAAATGGAAGGATATTGTGGAAGTTGTCAAAAGAGAGTAAGAGGAATTAAGAAGCCTATATCATGGTTTGCTGCATGGTGTACATGTTGGTTGCCTTATATATTTTATAGAGTGATATTTGTGCATAGAAATAAGTGTCCAGTTTGTGGATGTAAGATAAGTAGAAAGAGTGTTGGTGTTAAGAATGACTAAATTTATTTATGGAGATAAGATTGAAGTTATACATGGATTTTATAAAGGAAAAACAGGAATAGTTGTTAGTGAATTAGAAATGTTTTTGACGATAAGAGAGTATATGGTTGATTTTGATAGTAATATAATTACAGAATGGATTAAAGAAAAAGATCTAAAGAAGGTGAAATAGATGGAAATAGACATACAACCAAATGAATCTGTTGTTGTTAGTTGCTGGAATGGTAAGGTAGAAGAGAGACTAATTATTACAGCAGATGATAATGGAATACTTAATGCAAGTAAAAAAACTAAAGGGCTAGGCTCTATGAGGTTAGAATGAAGATGACGTTTGAAGAAGATTTGTTGAAAGATACTTTGTATTTATTATGTACTGCACAAAACCATTTCAGTCTACTAGATTATATCAATATCTGGGGTGAAGAATTAGGGAATCATATTTGGCAACAAGAAGGCAGTGATTTATTAAGAATCTGGAGAAGTGGATTAACACAGGAACAAGCTCAGAACTTTATTAGATATATATTAGACAGATGTTGGGAAAAGGAGAGTTGAGAATGAATAATAAATATGTTTGTAGAAGACATGGAAAAGAAATAATAACTAATTACTCAAACTTAGATAAAGATTTTGAGATAAATAATATACATGCTAAAAATTTTAGGTTTGGAAAACAGTGCAACTGTACGCCACCATCAATTTATGAAGAAATGGATAGAGAATTATTTGATAAAATATTTGTTTTAAAAACTAAAAGAATCGAGGTTGGATTACAATGAATGAAGAAAGTAGAAAGAGTGTTGGTGTTAAGAATGACTAAAAAATTGTTATGTGGAATTGCAGATAATTTAAAATATAGTACTGATAGATTATTTGAAATATTGGAGAGATGTGAAGCAAAAGACTTAGAGAAGGTGAAATAGATGGAAATAGACATACAACCAAATGAATCTGTTGTTGTTAGTTGCTTTAATGGTAAGGTAGAAGAGAGACTAGTCATTAAGGCAGATGAGAATGGTATGCTTAATGCAACTAAAGAAGTTAAAGGGATCGGTTCTATGACATTGGGATGAAGATGAGTGATTGGATTAATGATTATGAAAAAGAAAAGTTTGAAAAATTTAAAAAAGATTTATATGCTGAATATGGCCAGATTGTAGCTGAAAAAATTGATGAATATATTATAAAGAAAATAGGTGAAGGCAAATTAATGAAAAGGTGACAAGATGACATTTGAAAAAGACTTTCCAAGTAGTATAGATTACATGATTATAAGAAAAGAACCTATATTGGGTGGTAAATCAATAAAGACAGTAGAGTTATCTTATGATGTATTCAGAAAGCATTGCCTAGATAAACAACGAGTTAAAGATGCTATTGATAAATGTATAGGATGGGAAGATGATAGGAATCTTATACAACTAAAAAAGGAGTTAGGATTAAGATGATATTTGAAAAAGACTTTGTTATAACTGATTCAAGTCAACCTGTAATACATATAGCTCCACCACCTATGAGGATGTCACTTCATGATGTTGCAAATAATAACGCAGAGTTAGGGATTTTTTATTGGGATAAAAAGGAATTTAAGTTTGAAGGCAATGCTCATGAATCGGCAAAGGTATTTATTGACTATTGTAAACAAGTAGCAGAAGATTATATTAAAGATAACTTTATTGAGAAGGAGAAAGTCAAAGAAGTAATTGAGAATATAGAATCACATGGAACACCATATTTTATTGATAGGAGAGATTTGTTAAAGGAGTTGGAAATAAATGATTGAATTAATTGCAGTGTGGATTGGGTATATAATAATATTTTCAGGAGGATTATCATTAGTTTCTTTTTTATTATGGTTATCTTATTTAATGCTGGATGCATCGTTAAAAAAATTGTTAGGATGGAAACATATGCAAACCAGAAGAGATATTATATTTTTTATAGAACATAAAAAAGAAATTCAAGATTATTTACGGAGGAGTAAATAACACCACTAAACAGCACTTGTTGGTTAGAACGTCGAAAGGCACGAGACCACCAACAAGTAAAACAACCAAACTCTCACGACAAACGTTGGTAAAATCATGTGCGTAACACCAACTTGCACGTGAATGAATAAGACGCTTTATTAATAGTTGGTATTAGTGAAGTATTTGGTTGGCTGGGTGAGTGTACTATAAGATGAGGCTCCGACACTGGTTCAAATCCAGTCGGCTTCATAGAAGCTGTGGTGTAGTTTGGTCTATCATGGACGCCAATGGAGAATAAGAGGGACATTAACCCCAATTATTCTCCTATATAAACAAAGTAAAAAGTTTTATAAAGTATTAAGTTAAATTAATTAAAATCAGTCAGTTTACCGACTGAAGATTGTAAAGACCATTAGGAGGTTATACCAAATGGAGATAAAAGAAGCAATTATTTACGGCATCTGTGCCTTATTGCTAATTCTGACAGTATCTTTTGGAGTATTGAGTTTAAAGTATTCAAGTCCAGACGAAGTTGCAGTATTAGTAGATGATGTCACAACAACCGTAAGTAATGATTACGAAGCTCGGCTCAACACCGCTCAAGTTGACGCTGATGCACAATTAGCTGAAGTGGTAGCTCAAAATGAAGCAGCACTTGCAGAATCAGTAGCTCAAAACGAAGCAGCACAAGCAGAAGCAGCAGGACTACAAGCTATACTAACAGCTATTGAGCAGGAAAAAGTAACAGCAGAAGCTAAAGCAGAGAACGAGTATCTTAAAGACGAGCTAAAACTAGGCGAAGTAGTAACTATTACAGTATCTGATAGAGACCTGAATAATTTATATGATGGTGAAGTTAGATTTGATGGTAGTAACTATGATGCAGAAGAAGTTTTAGAATTAGTCAATGCTGAGGTTGCAATTAATCAAAACGATTTTGCAGACAATGTTTATTTAGTACTTGAAGAAGGAGCAATCGTTTACAGTTATGTAATCGAAGACTCACTTGACACAAGCGAAATAGACACAGACGATTCCCTTGTATTCAATTTCTTAGGAGAAGAAGTTGAGATTACATCATGGGACGGAGATGAAGTAAATATATTCAAAGGTGAATATAACTTCATGAAAGAAACAACCACAATATCAGTAGGTACTGATTTAATTGCATTAGAGATAGTCAACGATGATTATGTTTATGTGAAGGTAGCGTCAAACGGTAAATCATTTTCAAGCAAGATTTACGAAGGCGAAACAGAAGAAATTGGTGGTTACGAAATCTGGGCTAAAGAAGTTCTAGATAATGAAGAAGGAGAAGACTGGGCAACATTAGTTGTTGGCGAAGATGTTAGCTATGAAGTTGAAGACGGCGATGAATATGAAGAAGATTCTATCTGGGATTGGAAGATCACAGACAATACAATCGGACTTGTATTAAACGAAGACTTTGATGAATTAGATGAAGACTTTAACGCACTTTCTGCAGGAGATTCTATTTGCTTACCAAACAATTATGCTTGTGTAAGATTTGATGGAGTATCTGAAGAAGACGAAGAGGATTACATCTTTGAATTAGATAACGACTACGATGTTGAAGCTAGTGGAAATTTCCTTAGTGGAATCAACGATTATGATAGGGTATATATAGATGCAACTGGTATCTATGATGAAGACGATGAACTGATTGATGTAAGCGAGATATTGTTAGATAATACAGACCTAACATTATATGTGGACGCATCAGGAACTGTAACAATTGGAGATGTTATATTCAATTTCACTTTAACTGAACTTACCGTAGATGGTAAAGATTTAAGCGACAATGAAGACGACTATCTAAGCACTTATGGGACAGTCATCAAAGACCCTGAAGATAATCTTGAAGACAATGAAGTACGTCTAACAGTACCAGAAGAAGCATTAGAAGCAAGCATTGCGTTTGTGGGAACTGCTTAAACATTTATCCAGTAACAACTGGATATTTTTTTATTTTATTTACATTCGTCACAAACGGTTTATTGCTTTACGGTTGGTGACACCTCTTGTGGGGATAGTTGCACGCTATCCCCTTTTATTTTAACCCAGGAAAAGGAGATGATAAAAAGATGAATTTTGTATTAATAGCGTTTTGGGTGTTTATACTTGTTGTTATTGGAGCAAGTAAAATTAAATATAAATCTGTTCTAGAAGCTTATGTATATAAGACTATTATATTCCTTATATTTGCAATTTGGACATTCTGGATTGCAGGGTGGAGTATGATATAATGCAATGTAAGCTGACAATATATGAATTAAGAAAAGAGACCGTAACTAAGTTTAAAGATATAATACAACATGATAATTGGAGGATGGTCAATAAATTAGTCGATAATTTAATCGCTTATTACAGAGACAATTATGTATCAAGATATAAGTATGAGACTGCGGCAAACCACAACAGGAATTTAGAAGTAGAAATAAGAGAGCTAAGAAAGGATAATAAGAATTTAAGAGAGTCATTAGTTTTTGCTGAGAAACATATTTTATGAAGTTATTTAAATGGATAGTTGTGAACACTTAGGCGAATTGTGTAGATGGGAAACATATGTAATGAAGATCGTTATCCCTGAACGAGATTGGCATAATAGTAATACGGTTGCCGAATATACAAGTAAATATGCTAAACAAAATAGAAATTACTATTGTACACAATTATGTGTAGACAGAGATGAGTGTGAAGTGTATCATAAATGAAGCAATATGTCAGGACTCAACATAGTATAGACTTAGAGCATCTTACCTATCAGTTAGAAGATGTTAACGAGTCAAGAGAAGATATACATTGGATAATGAGTGAGGGTATATGGTTTAAACCAAATGGTTTAGAATATCATTCACTATGTGATTTAATATTAGTGTATAATGATAGTGCGGTGGCGTTAGAATATAAGACCTCGAGGAAAGGAAGGCCTAAAGCATTAAAACAGATCCAAGCAGGTAAAGATTTTATATTAGAAGAATTAAAGATCCCTTATAAACATGGAAAATTTGTATGGAAAGTACATAAGGGGTATAAGTTTGAATATATGTCCTGATTGCAAAATAGAAATGGTGTTTTGGAGATGGAGTGATTATAATGATTATGATGCTTACTATCAATGCCCAAAATGTTGGAGAACTGAGTGTTGTAGTTTAGATATGGTGAGAAGATGACTAAAAAATTATGCAAGCATAGTGCAGAATGTAGCGAGTTTAGTGAAACTTGTTTCTATAATACATCATGCGGAATCAAAGATGACTATGAAAGAAAGACTAGAGTAGGATTCATAAAGAGTAGTAGAGCTAAGTTTACAAAATGCAAGTAGAATATAAGAATTGTGTGCTAGATCAAAATAAGTTATTTGAAGCTATCGGCTATGCCCCTCATCCTAAACAATGGACTCTCCATAACTCTAATTCTAAATGGAGAATATTAGCGTGTGGTAGACGATGGGGTAAATCATTATCAGCAGCAGCTGAGATAATGAAGACAGCAGTTAAGCCCAATCAAGTTCTTTGGTGTGTTGGACCAACTTATGAATTAGCAAATAAGGTATTTCGAGAAGTCTATAAATATTTTACTCGTAAGCTTCCACATTGGGTAGAATCTAAATCTGAATCACGTATGCATATTAAATTAATTAATGGCACTATAATAGAAGGTAAATCAGCAGATAATCCAGATTCTCTAATAGGTGAAGGAGTTAATGGAATGGTTGTTGATGAAGGTGCTCGTATTAAGAAAACAACATGGGAAGAAAGTTTATTGCCAACGTTAACCGATAAGGATGGATGGTGTATTGCTATTTCTACCCCTCGTGGTCGTAATTGGTTTCATGAGATCTTTATGGAAGGTCAAGATGATTTAATAACTGATGTTTCTAGTTGGTCTTTTGCTAGCATTACTAATCCATACTTAAAACCTGAAGTAATTGAGGCCCAGAAGAGAAGAATGACCAGCAGAGCAGCAGAACAGGAATATGATGCTATATTCTTAACTGATACAGGTGGTGTATTTAGGAATGTTAGAGGATGTATAGGTGGAGA
>Ga0222640_1000525_pt1 | contig 11671 bp, 27 predicted proteins | sample AntAcemetagen187_FD_181144 | JGI IMG/M metagenome (GOLD analysis project Ga0222640, IMG submission 181144) | Saline water microbial communities from Ace Lake, Antarctica - #187 | ecosystem: Environmental > Aquatic > Non-marine Saline and Alkaline > Saline | place: Antarctica: Ace Lake... | reverse complement strand
GGGGATTAACTAATATGGGATTAAGAGAAGCGAAAGAACTTGTAGATGAGTTATTAGGGCAAAAATTAGTAGATGTAACAGAAAAATAAGGGAGAGAATGAATAAAGATAGAGAAAGGAGGTGGGTAAAATGTCCAACTTGGAAAAAAAGATAAAACTTCTTCCCTGTCCGTTTTGTGGTGGAGAGGCAAAATTAGTTAAGAGAAGCAATAAATATGAATGTAAATATGCTATTGGTTGTTCAAATGTATATTGTCAGAGTAGTGTTTGGCTACCAGATGATGTTGATTTAGACATCTTACATACTTATCTAATGTGTTTTAGGCTAGAAAAAGATTGTATTTCTTCTTGGAATAAACGAATACCACATTTTTCACAAGTACATGATGTAGATGAATTTTATAAGGATTAAGCAATCATAAACGCAAGGGGGAGAAATGAATATATTTGTAATTTATGGTATTTTGTATTTGATTTTAATTTTTGCCATTTGGTTTTAGTGTCATTTTAGCAGAATTAAATAAACCAAAATACACATTGTTAGGTATATTAGTATTTACTTTATTATTTGGAGCTGGACTATTATTAGCCAAAGCCGTATATGAATTAGGAATTATAATATAACAAGGAGACAAATGAAAAGATTTATATCTGAATGTTTAAACGTAGTAGCTTGTTTTATTAGAGGATTGGTATATGGTGTAGTAATTTGTGCAATTAGCATAGTAGTGTTAAGTACAATTATTTTATTTTTACTTTACCCTGTAAATCTAATAATATTATTTGTGTTTGTTGCAGTAAGTTTATATGTTATGGTGGATATACTTTTGCATTGGGCATTTACAAGAAGGAAAAATATATATCTAAAGGATGAAAAAGAATTTAGGAAAACAGTAAAAGACAAAGATTCAAATTGCAATTCTTCTTGTGCTGGTTGTAAATGTAAATAGGAGAAAAAGTAATGATTAATTTAGCAATATTAGTAAGTTGTATTATTGGAATAATTCTTGGTATTAAATGTTTAGTTTTATGTTATATTTTTAAAGGAACATCTAGTATATCAATAGATGCTATTCCTTTATTAATAGGAGAAAAAGTAAATAGTAAGGAGAATAAATAATGGAATTATGTGTATATATTGGTATTTTATTAGGTTATATTGCGGGGTTAAAAATATGGGATTTTTATTATGAAAAAATAATACTTCCTAAAATAGAAAAATATGAAAAACAAAAAACATTAGATTCTCATAAAATAGCTAGAATAATTGGCAACCCTATAACAAGGAGATTTAATACATGAAATTTATTAAAATTAAGAAATATAATATTAATCTTGAAAATGTAATTTGGATTGGACAGTCTGATAACTATATTAGTTTTAATTTTATAGGAGCAGCTTTTATATCTTTCAATGATGGTACAATGGGTGATGGTATTAGACTATCTACACTTGAATTTTCAGAATTAAAAGAAAAAGTAAATGACTTAAACAAAGGAGAAAGTATAACATGAAAATATTAGGTTATATTTTAACTATCCCAGTAAGAATATACATAACTATTATTTTATTAGCAATTAGCCCAATAGTAGCTGGATATATAATTTTATCTTCACATAACAAAATAGCAGTGGATTTAAAAAATTATAGTAAAGATTTTTCCGAAACGTGGAGGAATAAATGATACAATTTATTTTAGGGCTAGGTGCAATGTTAATAGTGGCTTTCTTATTTACAAAGATAAGAGGGTTTATATTTAAAAGAGCTAAAAGTGACATTCCTAAAATGGTTGGTAGCGAGCTTTCCTACCTATCAAAAATTATGGATATATCAAAAGCTAAACAAATCTTTGAACAACTTAAAAAAAAGTTTCCAAATGCATCAGCACAAGAAGTTGAAAAAGACATTGATAAGGCTTTAGAAGCAACAAGATTTAATTCTTCCATAGGAAAAAGCTTTAAAAAAGGAAAAGAAGTTTTTAGTTGGACAAAGTTTAAAAAGATATTTGATTTGGGTAGTTTAGTAGAATGGGTAAAGAGTCTGAAAGAATTGGGTATTTTGGATGTTAGAAAGTGGGTAATTATCGGAGTTATAGTAGGTGGGGTATATGGATATGCTTACTTTCAAGGTAGAGCCAATACACCTGTACAAATATTAGATTATGCTACCGAATTTAGATTGAATATTAATGGCGAATATTTACACAAACCAAAGTTTAGCAATGATTTGTATTTAAAAGATACAGAAACAAATAAAATTATTAAGTCTTTTTACGCTAAAGATTTTCCTTTGCTGGCTAAAAAACTCAAACCGATTGGACTTATATTAGAGCCAATTTTTGTAGCTGGGTTGGGAGCTGGAGGAGATAAGAATGGTTTTGAAGCTGGTGCAGGGGTTAGTTTTATTAAGTATTGGAGATATAAATTAGATGCTTTTTTAACAAATCGGGGCGTGTATGTTGGCACTCATTATCAAATAACTGATAATTCAGGATTGGGTTTGGGAGTTGGTAAAGGTTTTGACGCCTCTAATAGAATGATATTATATTATAAATTTAAATTTTAAGGTTATAAAAAGGAGAAATAAATAACATGGAACAGCAACCAGAAATAAAAGATATAATTTTAGCAATCAAGAGATACCTAGTCGTGAATCCAAATGCTAGTATTTTTTATTCTTTTGTTACTCCTGTAGCAGGTGAAGATGGAGAGATTGTAGACGCAGATATGACAAAAAGTTCATTAGGAGCGTTTGGGCACATTGAAGAATTAATGCAGGGGTTAGAAATTATAGAAAACATGGTAGAAGAAGAAGTTGATGAAGATGGGTATGTTTGTGTATTAGAATAAGGAAATATTATGATAGAACAAAGAAAATTTAACCAATTAATGCATGACATAAAGAGAGTGTCAAGGATTATCCCTATTATTAGAGATGAAGTAGATAAAAATAAAAGGAATTTAATTGCTGGATTATTATTGGACGAAATGGATAGGTTAATTCAAGATATTGCGGAAACAAAAAGAGAAAAGGATGCTTAATTTAGAAAGGTTCGTCCTCTTCTTAGAAGAGTATAACGTTTGCGAAGTAAAAGAACATTATTTTGCCATTAATGAATTCAATGAAGAAGAGCACTTTTTCCTGTTAGAGACAGGCGAAGAAGTAAAATTAACTATACCAAATCAGGAGCAATAAAAATGTACGATAAATTAAAAGAAATAACTTGCGATGGAATCGATTATTATTATAATACTGGGGCATATACTTTGGTTTTTGACCCAACTGAAGGTGGTAAATTTTCCTTTTTTGAGAACGATACTGATATGGGAGAATCCGCTCTTCCTTTTGAATTATTAGAAGAATTTATAACATTTGCTAATTTTATAAAAATGCAAAAAAAGACAATTACAAAAGATTTTAAAAAAACAATTAAAGACCGTATATTTAGAGACCTAGAATTCAAAACGGCTATTATGGCAGAAGCTCTAGAATGTATGCGAGCTGGCGATGTAAAAACTGCCGATGCTCTTTTAATTAAAATTGTAAATGCTACAATCGAAGGAGATAAAAATGAGTGAACTTATTTTATCCGATAAAGAAACAAAATTGCTAGAATTTATAAAAAATTCAAAAGATAATGTAACAATTGGTTTAATAGAAGTATTATTAGGAAATTCTTATGTAGGAGCTTTGGGAAAACTAATTAGCAATAATTTAATTAAAAGTGAAAAGAGGGATTTAGAAGTAAGTACAGGTAAAGATTTAAATCCATATGGGCATAAATGGATTAAAGTTTTTAAAATTAAGGAGGTATAATATGCCCTATATCAAATCTGACGATGGAAGAAGAGAAAAATTACAAAATGGAGATATCGCCCAAAGTGCAGGGGAGCTAAATTATCAAATATTCTATTATTATAAATATAGCGGTGGTCTAGTCGACCCAGTTACTATTAGACATTTTGTATATAAATTTTTAGGAAGCAAACCTAACTATCAGCGATGGAATGACATGACTGGTTGTTTAGTTAGATGTGCAAAAGAAGTTGAAAGAAGATTAGGAATTAGAACAAAGTTATTGTTAGATATTATGGCTAGTTATGATAAAGAAATTGCAGATTACGAGGATAAAAAAATTATTGAAAATACCGATGTCTAAATTAAGAGAGGAGAAATCATGAATATTACAGAATACAGTAAAAAAATAGGATTAACAATCCCAGCAGAGAAAATAGGGAAATATCATTATACTTTGGTACTGGATTTGATGCCTATAGTAAAAAATCAGGAACTTTATTATACCCTTCGTGCCACTAATATTGAAAGAGAAGTAGTTGAAAAAGACCTAGTTTATATACCTAATAATATTACATTTAAAGATAAAAATAAGCTATTGCTAGAAAGCGAACTAAATGAATTTAAAAATAAATTAAGAAAAAAAATATTAGAAACTCAAAGTTATGGGGCTGATTTCGAACAAACGGCGGATTTAACAACATCATCAGCAACTTTAATATTAATAGAAAATAGAAATCTTTAATTTAATAGACAGTAAAATAAATAAAAATAGGGAGGTAGATATGATTTTGAAAGTAAAAACTAACAGTGATTCTTTAAGTTGGTCGTATTTTGAATGTGATATTATTCATTTTAATTATGAACCTTTAAACAATCTAGCTGAACTAAAAGATACTGTGGTATTGCTTGACCAGACAGAAGACAACCAAAAAGAAAAACTGGTTGCCGTATTGAATTTAGAAACAGCAAAAGAGCATTTGAGAACAGTCATCACAGACAGTACCTGTTATATTTTGAATAACAAAGGCACAATAATAGAAAAAATAGTTTATTAAAACGGAGAAGTTTAGATGAAGATAACAAAAGATTGTGAAAAATGCAAAAAAGAATATAGTTATAATGTTAATAATCCTAAATACAAGGATATTTGCCAAAAGTGCTATAGTAAAGTTAAGATGAATAAAAAACAAAAGTCTTTATTAATTTTATATTTTGTAATAGTTGGAATACCTTTTATTCTAGCTATATTAGGATTATTGTTTTGTAAATTTGGAGGTTGATTATGGCTAAATTAGAAGGATACAAATATATTACTTATTTAATCGGGTCTATGGAAAAAACTGCCGAAGGTGATGATGGGGGTTCTAAACGGATGAAGCTCCAAGAAGAATTAATAGCTAGAAAGATATATCCTATTAATCCTGTACAATCAGAGAAATACAAGATTAATATGAATACCGATAAGGCAAAAGAACAAATGAATAAATGGCTCGAAGAAAAAAGAGTATCGGAATTTAAAGATTTTAGCAGGTTGATTTGGAAAGGTAAATATCTTATTGACAAAAAATACGGGCTTATTCATATTCCAGGAGATATTGAGTATGTAAGAATGTCAGATTGGGTGACCTGTGTGTATAACAAAGGAGATAGACCTTGTGGAACTTACGGAGAATCTTTTATGTCCTTTGAACATAATATCCCAGTTTATTTAATCACTGATGTATTAGAAGAAGAAGATTCGCAAGAAGTGCCTAAAAGCTTTTTACAAAGTGTATATGGAAGTGGTGGGTATGTTTTTAGAGATTTAGGTGCTTATTTAAATTTTATTGAAAATAAATACGAAATTTGTTTAGAAAAATAAAGGAGCGTGAATAATGTATATCTGTCAATGTGATATTTGCAATACCATAATTAAAAATGGAGATGTAAAATTTTCAGTAGTTTCTCGACAAGCTGTACAGGTAGAAACTAAAGATTATAAAGATGCTAATGAATATATGAGAGATGCTCAAAGAACTTATAGTGGTTTAAAAGTACAAGAAATATGTGAAAATTGTCATAAAGCTTACGAGGCTTTTTTTAAGTTGAGAAAAGAAGATGTTGATAAAATTTTAGAAGAAATAGAAAGAACATGGCAAACAAAAAGAAAAACGTTTATTAAGACCAAAAAAAGAAAAGCAACAAAGAAAGGAAAAGGAGATACCAAATGAGAGAATTTAAATCGGGAGCCACCAGGGATAATAACGAGGGGAAAAATGACTACGAAGGTTTCCTAAGCCCCTTAGTAATAGAAGCATTTGGCAATTACATGACTAAACACAGAAAACAAGCCGATGGTAAATTAAGAGATTCTGATAATTGGCAAAAAGGATTCGGAGATGAACATTTTGCGGTATGTATTAAAAGTTTATTGAGGCATTTTCATGATTTATGGATGGAACACAGAGGATATGAGAGTAGGGAAGGATTGGAAGATGCTATTAATGGTATTTTATTTAATACTATGGCATATTATCATCAATATTTAATTAATAAGAGAAAAAAACAAAAAACAAAGCAGGCAAACAATGGAAAATGAACGTAAAATAAAAGGTTTCTGCACTTATTGTAAAGACCCTATCTACGAAGGTGATAAATATGAAGTTGTGGATGGAAATCTTTATCATTTAGAATGTAATGAGATTATGGGTTTATACTATGATTCTTTTGATATAGCAGAAGAGAACTAATGAAAAATAAAGTTATAGTTTTGGATTGGGGTTTTTTCATGTTTTCAGCAGGAAATGCTTGTATCTCTAACCCCACAATGCACCTACAATATACAGTTTTATCAATGCTGATAGGTAATTTAAAGAAAATTGGGGTTAATAAAGATGACATTGTAATAATTGCTGTTGATTTTCATGGCGAAGATTATAGTAGTTGGAGAAAATTATATTCTGAAGAATACAAAGGTGGAAGAACAGGCTTACCTCCAGCAACCTATGAAAAATTAAATGTTTTATTACAGCAAATAAATATATTTTCTAACTTTCATGTTATTGTATCAAATCACGCCGAGGCAGATGATATTATGGCAGTTGCTTGTAGATATTATAAAGATAAAGAAGTAGTTTTATGTACCTGTGACGGAGATTTGCACCAAATGTGGAATTATGAAAATGTAAAAATATTTAGTCCTCATAGATTATCAAAAAGATATAAAATAAAACCAGATAATTTTAATGTTCAAAAATTTATATTAAAAAATATAAATAAAAATCATAACAATATTACTAATCCATTATTATCAGAAAAAGCCTTTGATGATAGATTAAAATGTGTAAATTTATTAGAACTCCCAATTGAAATCGAATCACAGATAATTGCTGAGTTAGAAAATTTACCAGTAAAAGAAAATCATTTGGAATTATTACCTTATCAAACGCTTAAAACTAGATTTATGGATATTTATAACGAGGGAACAGAACCATACGAAAAGAGTAGAAAATATTATGAACGGAAAGAAAAAGCTAAAATGAAAAAGAAAGCTTTAAAAAGAGGAGGAAAGAAATGAAATTTAAAACAGTAGGAGCAAAAAGTACAATGATAGCTTTAGATGAAAATGGTAAAAAAGTTTGGTACCATACTTATCAGAAAGTATATGATGGTGCAAAACAATATCTTAGAGAAGGAGATGAAGTTGAAATTTCATTAGCAGAAGAAGAGAAGGCAGGTTTGAAGGTTATTACGTTCATTAAAAAAGTTGGACAAACAACTACTCCAAAAGAACAACCCACAGATTCTAATGCACCTAAATGTGAAGTTTGTGGTAAAGTATTAAAGGATGCAAAATATACACTATGCTATACTTGCAATCAAAAAGCAGCAAACGACACTGCTGTTAAAAACTTTTCTGACGACGCTCCTAAGTGTACTGTTTGTGGTAAAATTATGAAAGATTCTAAATATAGTGTATGTTACGCTTGTAATCAAAAAGAACCTTATAAAACAGAGACTCCTTCTAGCAAATCTACATCCATTGAAAAGCAAAATGTAAACAATGCAGTATCAAGAACGCTTATAGCTTTACAGGGTCAAGTAGATAGAAATGATATATGTGAAATGATAGATATATTATGGGATAAATTCTATAGCAAATTAAAATAAACACTATATTAAAAAGGAGTTTATGAAGAAAAAACTAAAAAAGAAAGCTGTTAAAAAAACTAAAAAGAAAGTAATTAAAAACCAGAGAAAAAGCCGTGCCAAAATAGAACCAGACCAATTGCTATTACAAGCTAGAAGAATTTTAATTTTTGGTACTATTGACCAACAAATGGCAAGTAATGTAATTAAACAACTTTTAACTTTGGATGGCTTATCCAATGAACCAATTACCATTATGATTAATTCTGGTGGAGGAGGAGTTAGTGATGGGTTTGCCATAATTGATACTATTAATACCATTAGTACTCCTGTTGTTACTTTTATTGTTGGAAGGGCTTGTAGTATGGCAGGGTTAATTTCTATATCTGGAAAAGCTAGACTTATGACAGAAAATTCTATTTGGATGGCACATGATATTTATGGCGGAGGTGCTGATTATGGTTCTAAAGTATTGGCTTCTGCAGAACATATAGGAGAATTACAGAAAAGAGCATTTTCTTTTTTAGCAAAGCATACAAAATTATCCCAAGTCGATTTGGATAAAGCTAGAAATCAAGAACTTTGGCTTTACAGTGATGATTGTAAAAAGAAAGGAATTGTCAACGCAGTAGTAAAGTAATCAAGGGAGGTATTGTTAGATGTTAAGAAAAATTAGTTCAAAAAAATTAAACACAGTCATAATTGTAATTGCACTTTTAGTAGCTGTAACTATTGGAAGTTTATATATTATTGACAGGTTTGGAGCTATAATTGAAAAAGCAAAAGAGAACGAGGGCTTTATTGAAAGTTTAAAAACTAAAATAATAGAGTATAAGGCTGAAAAAATTATACCTTCTTACGAATATTTAAAATCTATAACAGTTTTTCTTACAGGAGAAGAAGTTATAGCTGAAAGAATGAGAAGATGGGCGGGAACTGGTACTGTTGTTAAAGTAGATGAAAATTATACTTATATTTTAACAAATAAGCACGTCGTAGGTGGAGGAAGAGAAGGAGCTACAATATATGTTGATAATGACCATAAAAAAATAGAAACAGAAATTATAGCAGTGCATCCAATGTTAGATTTGGCAGTGGTAAGAGTTGAAGGGAAATTAAAAGATAAACAAGTAGTGAAAGGATTCTCAACTGCTTATCCACAAGATAAACTTTATTTGGTAGGGCACCACTTGGGTAGACCCTTCATATATGGAGAGGGTGTATTTGCAGGCTATGATGGAATGTATGACCTAATCCAAGTACCTGTGTTATTTGGAAATAGTGGAACAGGTGTATGTAATAAAGACGGAAAATTAATAGGTGTAGTATTTGCTATTAATAAAGTAGGTTTTGGTGTTGATGGTTCTCATGGATTGGTTATAGATGCCGTACATATTAAATTATTTTTAAATCGTTTAGGATTATTATGAAAACCAAAAATTACAAAAGCAGAGATAATTGGAACCTCCCTTTGTGTCTGAAATTTGAATGTAAAAATAAAGGTAAGAAATGCGACACTTGTATCCATTTTTCTAATTATGAAAAGGAGAATAATGAAAATAACAAAGGTAATTCAAAAAGTTAAAGAACTAGATTATTCTGTTCTTCTTAAAATAATCTGTTTTAGGCTTAATTGCACTTTTAATTTTCTCAGCAATCGGATGGGGGTACTTTACAGATAAAGACCAGAAAGAATTTAAAAAAGATTTTGATAGACATCAACCAAAAGAATACAGAAAAGGATTGTAAATAATATGTTTATATTATATTTTATAGTTAGTCTTGTTATAACAATACTATTTCATGAGTTAGCTCATATGATAGTAGCGTTGTTATGGAAAGTAAATGTACTGGCATTTAGTATTGGGTTTGGTAAAGTATTGTTGCACAAGGAGTTATGGGGTATAGATTTTCGTTTAAGTGCAATTCCATTTGGGGGTTATTGTAGACTTGAAGGAGAAAAAGGAAATGTTAAAACTGGTTGGTTGACTAAAAGATATTCTATAAAGATGGCGGTTGTATTGGCTGGGGTTACTGTGAATTTATTAATTGCTTTTTTATGCTATTGGATTAATTATAAATCTATAAAAATAGGATTGGCTATTGATTATGAATTTATAAAAGCTATATTTACCAAAGACTTTTTAGTTTTTTATACTTGCATTTCAATTGTTAAACCTAATATGTTTATTTTGATATTAGGAATGATGAATTTATTTTCTTTTATTACAAATTCCATTCCTTTCCCTGCACTCGATGGAGGGTTTGTATGGTTGTTTCCTCTTGAACGTTTTTTTAAAGATACATTCCCTGCATTTTTAGAAAGAGTAACAAAGATTGGATTTATAGTATTGAATATTTTACAGTTAGTATTTGTATATTGGATTTGGTTTGTATGAAAAATAAAGTAAAAATCCCATTATCGATAGCATTACTTAGTATATTAGCATATAGTAATCAAGGTGTATCTTCTTTACCCCAACAATGTTTTTATTATCTTACAAGAGAATATTGGCATTTAAATTTCGCTACTATAGGTTTAATTGGTTGGGTCGTTGGCTTGGCTTGGTACTGCAAAGTTTTTTTTGGAATAATTGCTGATAAAATACAAGATACTAGGAAATATTTAATACTTTCTTATCTTTCAATATTAGCAGTTTATGCTTTTATTATAATTTTTGGATTAAATTTAGTTACTTTAATTATTACAGGTCTTTTAATTAATATATTCATTGGGTTTGCGGATACGAATGTAGATAAACAGATGGTTCAAGCTGAAAAGAAATATAATTTAAAAGGTCGTCTGCAAGCAATTCAATGGACAGCATTAGGGATTGGTGGTTTAGTTGTAGCTTTAGGGGGTGCTTATATAGCAAACTACTTTCCTGAGCATCTTAATTATAAAGTAGCATATGGAATAGCAGGGATAATTCCCATATGTATGTTAATTTATTTGTTTAAATATTATAAAAACAAGAAAAAAAGCATAACCAAATACAATTTAAAAGAAAATTTGAAAAAACTAAAATCTACCAAATTAATAATTGGATTAATATTTATTGCTTGTTTAAATTTTTGTCCTTCATTTGGTAATGCCTTAATGGCAAAATTACGAGAAACTATGGGAGTCAGTAAATTATTTTTAGGTTATTTGGGGGCAATGGGAACTGTATTGGGGATAATTGGTTATGTGATATATTACAAATGGGCTTTTAAATTTCCTATGAAAAAATTATTGTATTTTATGGTATTATTTGCAGGGGTAACAAATTTGTTTTATCTATATATTCCTAATCAATGGTTTTTAGTTTTATATAACTTATTATTTGGAGCGTTTGGAGGAATTGCCTTTATGACTCTCCTTGCTTTTTTTGTTACTATTGTTCCAGTTGGGAGTGAAGGCTTATTTTACGCTTTGGTTACTTCAGTTAATAATTTTACTGCTAGAGGGGGTAATTATTTTGGTGGGTTGATTTATGATAACATCGGCTATAGTGCTAATGTTATAATTTCAAGTGCATTAACTTTTGCTTGTTTACTACTTATTCCTTATTTAAAAATAGGAGAAGCCAAAAACACGTAACCCATTGATTTAGAAGTAGTTATGGACGAAAATAAAGGCCCAAAAAGTTGCCTGGAAGGGTCTAAATATGTTATACTTGTATAGTAAGGGAAATTAATATTATGAACAAAGTTGATAAAAAAAGATTAAAAAGAATTAAACAAGAATTTTCAGATGGATTTAA
>Ga0222640_1000519_pt1 | contig 11753 bp, 17 predicted proteins | sample AntAcemetagen187_FD_181144 | JGI IMG/M metagenome (GOLD analysis project Ga0222640, IMG submission 181144) | Saline water microbial communities from Ace Lake, Antarctica - #187 | ecosystem: Environmental > Aquatic > Non-marine Saline and Alkaline > Saline | place: Antarctica: Ace Lake... | reverse complement strand
GCAGCAGCTACATTTTGAATCCAAGCCTGGGCTGTTTTGACTTTTCCTTTGAATATCTTAGTGTCAGAAGCTGTATCAATATCCTCCATTCTTTTAACATGGGCATCATGCTCAGCTTCAATTTGTGCATCTATTTGATTTCGTAGAGCAGGTTCATCAATTGCTTGTTGTTCTAATCGGGCAATTGTTTGCGCATAACTTAATTGCTCCAAGGATTGTTCTTTATCCACTCCCGCTTGCATTGCCATTGCTGATGCTCTTCTAGTTGCAAAAGAAACAGCTAACATCTTATTACGAGTTTTTGACCAGTAATCAGATAAAGCATCCATACTGACTTGTGATTCTTTTGCCGTTTCTTTATTTAACCATTGAAAGGCACTGCTCATATCATCATCAGGACCGTTAGCCGTAGGTGTTACCGTTGAAATCGTAGGAGCTCCTTCTCCTCCACCACCGCCTCCTCCACCACCGCCTCCTCCACCACCGCCTCCTCCACCACCGCCTCCTCCACCACCGCCTCCTCCACCAGTTAAATCAAGAATACCCAATCCAGCCATCTCTGTTTTCAAATTACCAATAGCTTTGGTATATCCTTCCACAGATCCTTTTGCTTCTTCAACTCTAAGAGCCATATTAATCATATCAGCCTGATTCTTTGGTCCTCTGCTTGCCCTATCTAATTCAGCAGCAAGTAATTCTTTTTCAGCCTTCCTTAAATCCTTTTTACCTTGAATTAATTCTTCTTCAAAAATTAAAACTGTTATTTTCTTCTCTAATTTTTTCAAATAATTATCAAGGGCTGTTTCATTTGCTTTTAAATGCCCGGTCTCTTTTTCCAAATAACCATTATAATCAGGCATAAGTTTATTCAACTTCTTGATAGCAGTCTCCCGGGTTACTAACATCGCGTTCTCATCCTTGGCTACATTTATTAAAGCCTGAATATTACTTTGCTCATCTAAAATTTGGTCATTGATTTTTTTATAAGCAGTATCTACTGCTCCCAATACTATATTTTGTTCTTTAGAAGCCTTTACTAATTTAACAATTCCAATAACAAGTAATGCCACAGCTGCGGCTAATGCCACGTAAGGATTGGCTACTATCAATTTAATCAATTTACCAAATATCATTAATACAGGACCAGCAGCGGCAGCCAAAGCTAACATACGAATAATGTTTTCTTTCTCTGCACTATTTAAAGCATCAAATTTTTCTGTGATCTCTCTTACTTTCTCCGTAATATTTTCAATAACGGGAATGATAGAATTTTTTAAAACTTCCCCAAATTTGGTAAAAGTAGTTTTGATTTGAGAAACAGCCTGATCCCACTTAAATTGAGTGGTTTCACTAGCTGCTTCAAAAGCGGCATCCAAAGATCCCGTTGCATTGGTAAGTGAATCAAATATTTTAATATTCTCTTCTGCGTTCGCTCCTAATAAGTCCAGGACACCCATTAAACCTCTGATGTTAGGAAAGATTTCTGCCATAGCCACTTTATTTCCATTAGTGGCCTCCCGTAAATGGAGAAGAGCATCAATCAATCCTTGCTCTTCAACAATCTTACGAAACTTAGCAGAACTGGTTCCATACTTCTCTAATGCAGATTCAGCTTGTTGAGTAGGTGAAGCCATACTGGATAAAATAGCTTTCAATTGAGTAGCGGCAACCCTGGCATTCGTACCCGTTCTAGTCATAGCTGCAAATGCAGCCCCTACCTGATCAAAAGAAACCCCAAAAGCACTAGCAATAGGAAGAACCATCCCCATCGCTCCAGCCAATTCTGAAGCCTCTGCTTTACCTTCTCGAACGGCAGCCGTAAGAATATCAGTAGCCATCGTTGCATTCAAATTAGCTGACCCATACGCGTTCATAGCAGAAGTAACTAAGTCAGCCACAACTTTGGTTTCCCCAAGCCCTGATGCTGAAGCTTTAGCGGACATCTCAAGTACATCTAATGCTTCAGCTCCGCGTATACCAGCAGAAGCAATAAAAAACATGGCATCTGCTAATTCTTCTGGACCTTTTCCAACAGCTGGCCCAAGTCTCAGTATAGCCTTCTCCCAATCTTTTACCTGATCAGTAGCTACTCCGACCAAACCAATAATCTTGGACATGGAAGCTTCAAAATCCTTTTGAGATTTAATAGCAGCCACTCCCATTGCTATAATAGGAAGAGTCAAACCCATTGTCATTTTCTTACCGATCATCTGCATCTTAGTTCCCAACGCAGTCATCTTAGCGCTAACACCTTTCATACTAGCGTTGGCTCCCGCTATTCCTGCTTGAAAGGCAGTGGTGTCTAATCCCAGGGAGGCTATTAATGCTCCTACGTTTACTGAATTACTTGGTATTGCTCCCATCTTTTTTATGTTTTTTATTAGCACTCCGAGCCATTCCCTGTAAGAAAGTTTTCATTTGATCTACAGATTGAGTTGGAGTTGTTTCCCAACTAAATTGAACCAACTCTCTGGGATCATTAATTCCCTTTCCTTTTGGTAACTGTGGATTGATCAATAAAACTGCCTGGAATCTTGCAACTACATATTGTAATCTCATATCATATTCCAGTTCTTGATTCTCCCGTTCCTGCTTAAACTTTAAAGCATAATAAAATTCCTTTGGAGACATTGTATAGAAATCTTCAATAGTAATTCCTAATACAGCAACTGCCTTCGCAGCAATCTTATCATAATCTATTTGTCCGTCTCCTTTTCCCTGCCTACCTCCTTTTGCTTTGCCTCTTTGGCATCCTCACTTGGGGTTTCCTCCGTATCGAAAGACTTAGCAACAATATCCATAAACTGGCTGAATAATACATCCTCCAGAACATCTTCCATATCCTTGAGCTTGAACGTCATTGGAACGTTTTCCAATTTAGCACCCTTCTGTAAAGAATAATAAAGTAAAGGTTCATATAAGGACAAATCACCTTCCAGATCCGCAATGGATCCTCCTTTACCTTTCTTCAAATCTTGTAATTTCTTAAATGCATAGTACCCTACTTTTACTGGATACTCTTCTCCTTTATACGTAATAAAATTAACCATGATTAAGTTATTTTTTTGTTTGTTAATAATCGAATAAATAAATTAGCTGTGATTAAGCCAATTATAGATTAAGAAGAACCCGAACCACTTTCAGTATCAACTGGACCTGTAATTTTTAAAGTTACAGATAAAGTGATCTTGTCGTCGGTTGGTATTTCCAAGGGAACTTCAGTTACAAATGCTTCAAACTCGAACGTCGTATTCTCGGCATCAGGTAGAACGATTTCATAATTCTGAGGATCATCAGCCTCAAAATCATCATTCATTGTGTCGAACGAAGCTCGGGTAAAATTCATGTTTAACTGAACCGTCCCAGCATCTCGGAATCCTGTAATGAATTCCCGATACCCGTCTGTGGAATCTAAGGATGTCACATCAATAGTGTCCCGTGTTTTAGATGGGCCAGATATTGAGTTAATCTCAGAGATGTTTACCCACGCAGAGCCAGACCATCGTCTAAACAATGTCCCTACTCCGGATACAGCAGTACTACTCATAATTTACCTCCTTTGTTTTTCAGCTTATCTCCGCTGAATGTTAAAATTAATAATAAAAATAATTCTGTCATTCTCATCCCAATGAAGAGGGACAGGTTCCCCCATTGCTCTGATCAGACTGTATAATGTCCCGTTGACGGTCTCTTGTGCCCGGCCGTGTAATAAGTCCATTATGGTGTTAGCCAATGTCCATCCTGTTAGATATACCCTGTTTCGGACTCTTATTTGAATTGATGGATATTGGTATATTTCTGTTCCGTTATATGTTAATTGATTTGGGAAGCCAGGAGTGTCAAATATCGTTACACAATTATCAGGCTTCGCTGGTTCTTTTGCTATAAATAAATCTGTTGCAAGTACTAAACTGGTATCTGCTACAAGCATTTTTTGAATATCTTCACTGGCTGGATTCATTATTTTCCTGTTTTCATTGATAACGCAATAAGTCTAACAATCTCTTTTGAATTTCGTTTTACGGATGCTTCCAAGAATTTAGGACCACTTCCGGGACGACTCCAATTAATTTCCTCCCCAGAAGCTACATAAGTATCATCCATCATCTCATGAACGTAAACTGCATAATTAGCATTAAAACCAAATACAACTCCTACCTGTCCAGTAGCTGCATTGTTAATAAACTCCTGGAACCAACTTGCTCTGAGGTTTCCTGTATCTAATGGAATCAATGGTGGAGTAGTTTCCATAGAGCCCCGGATTAATATAACAGCACGTCGCATCCCATTCACTCCACGAATGGTTAACTGACCAAGCTCTTTATTCAGCCCAGCTGTTACTGTTTCTATTCCTTTTAATCCTCCCTTTACTGCCATTATATATTTTGTGATCCTGTTGCTAATAAACTTGCTCTACGTATAAACTCAGTTGTACTTCCAAATACTGGTAATTTCCTAAATGCAAGAATCTCATTAGCTCCATCTATTTCCCTGGGGTCATCTGGATTACTTTCTAAATCATCCAAATCCCCTAAATAGATATATCCCTGCTCATCGACATCTTGTAATAACCACACCCGAGCCTTGCTCACCACTTCTCTTCCATCTGCAGCCTTTATTACTTCATCTATCTTTTCCCAACGAGCCAGCAGCTCTACAGGATCAGCAAATGTAGATCCTCCCCGACCATCCTTCACTGGTGATCCCCAATAAACGATTGTCTGTTTACATGACCTGGTTACAAAATTAGTGAAACTCATTAGCTAAAACTTGTTATTGCATTTATACTTATTGGTCGTTTTGCCTGATCTCCGAAAGCTCCTGTGGTATCCAATATCTGTACAGTCTGACCGAATGGAGTAGAATCTAATCCCATTCCAAACTTGCCTACGTATTTAATAGTAGCCTCCCCCAACTTCTCTGTCTCTCCCATTCGTTCCCGGGTAACTGTAATAAAATGAGCAGTCAGCCACCTTTCAATCTCTTCCAATCTAACTGCCCCAACCCCACTACCATCCATTACATCTGTTACAACAGAATTTGCAATACCTATATATACATTCACTTCAGCATCTTCAAGACTGGTATCCATTATTGCTTTCACTTCTGTTGCTGTTGTTCTTACTGCCATAATTACCTCCTATTTTTATTCTTGTTTTTCCAAAGTTTCGGGGAAATGAATTCCCTCACTTGATCCTCTTTCCATTCTAATCCTAACCACTCAATCATCTCTTCTATCTGCTCAAAATTCCCATCCACCATTCTATCTGGCCAAATGATCATACAATTCATTTCAGCCTTGAACATCTCCCGAAAACGATCTTCATGCTGATGTACCCACCATAGCCAACCGTCGTGTTCATTATTTACTCCAACAGCTTTTTGATTGGCTGTCCTGGAGAAAGCCCTCATAAAACCAGTTCTAATACAAGAGTTAATTATATCACTGGTTTTCCTTCTTACTATTATCCACTTCGCATCTGGAAAAGAGTAATCCCATACAGGCCAGTGTTGGCACATTTTTGCCCCTTTATACATCCATTCTCCTCGGTGGTACCCTTCCTCTTCAAATACTCGTTCCACTCTACTTTTCCAATTAGTAGGAATTACCATGTTTTCAATATTGGGAAGAGGGTATTGACCCAGGCGGTCAACTCCTAATGATTGATAATAAGGCTTGACAATAGTATTACGGATCCGTGCATTTTCGTACATCCCCTTAGCATTGCTCCTGTTGGGGCCAGAAGTTTCTCCAGCAAATGCCCCACACATATTAATAATGCCAGCCACCATGCTAGTACCTGATCTGGCACACCCAGTAATAAGTATAGGTGGTTTCATATCTTACTCCCTACTTTAATTCTATTAATATCTCCCTCATCATATTCAACATACATCTCTTCAATTACCTTACTATTCTTCATTCCCTGGAACTCATGCCATTGCCCAGGCTTAACTGTAAATGATTCACCCCGTCTAAGGGTGATTTCCCGTCGTTCCCTTAACTCTTCAACGACAACCTTAATACTCCCCTTCAAGACCACGAACAAGTTAAATTTCGTCTTATGTACGTGCCAGGAACATCTATACCCTTTCTTGATCCTTAGATAGGATACGGCATGCGTTGAATCTTGCCTAATCAACCAACGCTCTCCCCATATTTTTATTTCTCTTTTCATCCCCATAATTTTTTTACCCACGGAATTGATATTTGATGTGGTCTTGGAAAACCATGGCATGTTAAAATGGATGCATTCTTTGGTTTCAATCCATGCCGAGATTGAACATGCCATTTAAAGGATACAACCTTCCCTGGAGCAACTTTATCCCACCGGTCTGCTGTTTGTCCAGCCACATGCCTCATCCAATATCTTTCCCGACCTTGTGTTAATTCTTCTGCAGCGTTTACATCTTTAATAAAAGGTTTCCAAAATATATCTTCAGTTTCTTTCCCTGCCCGAAAACTCATGATGTCTCCATCCAATTTATACTCTTGTCCCCTTTTAAATTTACTACGGGCACAGAATTGACCTTGGTACTCCATCAATGGTTTCAAATCACCCATAATAACTACATCCAAATCCAGACATAAAACTTGCCTATCTCTCAACCCAGCTGTTTCACTGAACATATACACCCTGGGTAGGACTCCTTTTTCTGTATGCATTGGGAATGGACGGAGCTCAATGCCCTTGTTCACTTTCAATTTCTCATTCGTAAAACAGATAAACTCAAACGGACGATCGGCATACTTGGTGACGCCTTTAAATAATTCATTGACATACTTGGAAGGCATTCCAGGATCAACCTGCCCAACTCTATTCAAATGTTTTTGATAGTTTGGCTCCAGTTTACCACCTTCTTTCAGATCACTTTTCCAGCGATCACCTTCCCAATAAAAACAGATTACATACATTTTTTCCATTATCTTGCTATTTGGTTAAGCAGAGGAACAAACTTCGGATCTCTGAATGAAGTATCCTTCGGTTGTCCCGTTATTACTATTGTCCCTTTTGGGATATCTTTATTTCTTAATTGACTCATCTTTACTAACCACTCAGCCGGAAAGGTATTCAGATCAGGCATCATTACTCCCATCAAATCCTGTTCACTCCGATATGCATCCATGTACCCTTCTGGATTCTTACAAAATATATTATAAAACCAAGTGTGAAAATTAGCAGTAAACAACATCGTGGCAGCTTGGTATTTATGCACTTGTTTCTTTCCCTCAGATAGCTTTCCTCCTTTGCTTCTCGCTGGGAACATTACTAAATCACCTTCTGTATCTAATATAGGAGCTAATTGCCCAACGATATGACTATCCAAATCCAAATACAATGTTCTTCCCTCAGGAAGATTTGGTCGATGTAATTCCATTTTACTCCACCATCCTGGCCAATTATGTTTCAATTGGATCTTCTTTCCCGGGAGCTTTGCATCCATGTCATTTGTCAATGTATAAAAGTTGAAAGGTCTGTCACTCCATTTGAGAACTGAATGATATAATCTCCATACATCATTCTCATTGAAATCCCTTCCACGGAAATCCCCAACCCAGTACAGGCATATTATGTTAATCATGTTGCTCATCGCTTCATTATTTTAGGATCAATCCATTTATTAACAATCTTCTCATCCACTTCCATTCCCAGAAAATTAAACAGCCTTTCTATTTCATCCATATCACGCTGTGAGATCGCTTCAATGTCTATATTAATATAGTTACCCACCTTACAAGAGATAAACGACTGACGGGCTTGTAATGCCTGTATAAACCGTTTTTTCTGCTTATCGGGATGCTTTCTCATACCAGGATGCCGATTCATGCTGTCTAATACCTTTCTAAGATTCCGTTTCGGAAAAACCCATCGTGCTTCAGGGTACGCCTCTATGAAAAAATCATAGAACAAAAGAGTCCAACTTGTCTTAATTAACCATGACGACCCTTCTGGCACGACTTGCTCAAGCAGATACTTCAATTCGCTTCCGGAACAACCATCAGGAAGAGGTACTTCCCAATTTGTATAACCGATCTTTTGTGCTTGAGATTTTAGTATATTTTTTATTTCTTGATTTTCACTTACAAACTTTGGATTGGTTCCTGGATACTGTGTTGTTCTTCCTTGCCCAATCCACACCCCATGATGATTCAGCAACCCTGCAATCATGGTTGTTCCACTCCTGGGTGGTCCTGCTATCAATATGGGATTCTGTTCTATCATAATATGTCGTGGTCTTTAAACAATGAAAACTCTGTTACATCCTTATATCCATTCTGCTCTTCCAAATCATCATTGTGTAATTGCATATTTTGCATTAAAGCTAATCCATGAGCTGCCTGCTGAGGAGTCATATACATATTATAACCCTCCTCATCAATAAAATCCTCATGATACATCTTTTCACTTCTTCCTTCATAGCGGGCTCTTTTCAACCACTCTACCAATGTTGCATTATCAGTTAATATCATTCCACCTTTTCCTATCTTCAGGTGCTTCTTAATATGAAAAGACAAACACATGGCTATTCCTTTTTCATACATCCCTGAAGTAAATCTTTTTGCTGCATCCATTATTGGATATGGATGAAGTTTATAGACTCCTTTCCAATCATTCTTATCTCTATTAAATATTACTTCACCGCCTGCTTGTTGGATAGTCTGTGGAACGGATAAATATGTTTTAGAAGGAATCACCACTGGTCCAACTTGATAATATTTACAACATAAGAAAATAGCATCCGTACAGCTATCCACAGCAACGGCAAATGGAGCTCCTGTATAATGAGCAACTTCCTCCTCAAACATCTGAACGATCTCGTAAGGATTGTGAATAGCTTTATATACTTTTTCGTTTGTCATCTAAATCTCATTTTAAGAGTGTGTATAGGTAATATATCAGTTCTATGTAAATTCTCCATCTTGGTAATCTTCAATAAACCATCTCCACAGATAACGACAGGACAACCATCCTCTAATCTAAGAATTTTACCAATATGCCTTGTTCTATTTTCAATTTTTACATTATCTTTCAATTCCTCAGCTTTCAATATCCTGCAGGAGGTACCCTGCATAGTTGTAATTGCCCCTTTATATGGTGATCCTTTGACATCAATAAACAATCTAATGTATCCCGCATATTGAATCCAATCAATATTGTAATCCTCCTCATCTAACCAAACACTCTGGGAAACATTTCTTTTATCTTGTGGATATGTTGGAATTGCTGCCCCACATTCAATCCACTTTACTATTTGTAATACGATATCAGTGTAACAAATAATAATCTTTTCTGTAGCCTCCTGTATTGTAATAGGATAAGAAACATTGATAGATGAATTACAAATCTCTGGCCCTTCATCTGGTTTCTCATTAGCTAAAAAAGCAGTTACTCCTATTTGGGAATCCCCATTCAATAAAGCAGTAACCAGTGGAGCAAATCCTCTATACTGTGGAAGTAAGCTATCATGTAATACAATTATCTTCCCAGCTGGTATTCCCATCATCCATTTCCATCCAATAGCAAATGTATATTCAGTAAGTATAGGATGCGTGGTATCATTATTCGAACGAACTGAGATGTTATTCTTATCGCATAATTCTTTGATCTCAGCATAATAATCCTTCTGTACATTCTTATCCTCTGCCGTAACCACCATATCAATAATCTCAGGACCAAATTCTTCAACGATAGCCTCTATTGACTTCAATCCTTTTAAAGACATGGCACATATGGTAATCTTATCTGTAATCATTTTATTAATAGTTTTTCTAAATCAAAACACCCATTGATCGGAGCCAATTCTGCTCTGACTGCTTTGGCCAATGCTGTATTCTTTTTCCCTATATTTTTAGCGGCATGCTCAATAGCTTGTTCAATATCTTCTTTCGTTTCCCAGGGAATACAATGAGGAAGATCAATAATATTAGTCACTACTGGAATTCCCCTCACTCCCATTTCCACGATACTCATTAATCCTCCAGCATATTTTGATAAAGCCAATCCAATAAACACATTGGAATACATCTTGTCATTCTCTCCAGCATACCAATCTTCCCTACTGATACTATAATCCCCCACCAATAAACGATCTTTCAAATTCAAACTATCAACCATTTTACTTCCATGGTATTCTGGTTTCTTCTTTTGTAAATATGTATACACCTGAGTTCCTAATAGCTGAACAGGTGGGTTCTCTTTTATACTTATCTTTAATAGTTTGCAATCTAATCCTTTTTTAAGTAACCTCTTTTGAATTGGAGGCACCCATGTAGTATGAATTATATTAGGTTTATTCAACATCTTATAAATTGTTTTGGATGGAGACTTTTGTTTACGATTATCTTTAATAAACAAACTATCCTCCCCCATCCAAACGACAACCACTGTATTTTTATGAGACAAAATAAGTTGAACATCATCAAGATTATAACATCCAAAAACAACCACAGGATCTCCATTCACCATAGGAGATAATCCAAATTGCTCCATGAATTTGAACTTCTTCATGGTATTAGCCTCATGTCCGTATTTTATTTTTGTTTCCATTTCAAATGTTTCATTCCTCTTCGGTGATATATGTACAATCCAGACATCCTATAAATATGATATCCTTTATCCAATAATTTTTTGCAAAACATTTTATCAACATTATTGATTGACCGATCCCCTTGAACAAATTTAATTTCTCGGGCAATCTTCCTATTCAATAACATAAAGAATCCAGCCACAGGTTCATCTATCCTCTCCACTTCATTCCCATGCTTTTTATAATAATGTTCTGCAAGGGCAATATGACTTGTAATAGAATCCATTGGCTCCCCGCTTTCCTTTAATGTTCTTTTCATTCTCTCTCCTCCAGCGAAACAAGTAATTAATGCTGCCTTTGGATCATTTCCTACACTCTCTATGGCTTTTGCACACATCTCGTACCAATAGGGATTACAGAGAAACACATCATGATCCAGGAATAAAACCCAATCTGATACGCTGGTCTTTAAAGCCCTGTTATAAGCCACGGCAATCTTTCGATTCGGTTGGTATGGTATCTGAACACTAATATACATAATTCTCTTTTTTACAGCACCAAACATGATTCACTTCTGTATCTGTCCAATTAACCGTTAATTCTTTTACTGCTTTCAATACTCCTTCTAAATGGATATCATGCCCACTCAGTAATCCTCCTGGCTTCAATTTAGGAACCCAGGCAATAATATCTTTCTTGACTGACTCATAACTATGGTCGGCATCAATAAATACAAAATCCAATGAACCATCCTCTACTCGGTCAGCCATCTCCCAACTCAATCCTTGTAACTCCGTCACACGATGTCGGTAAGGAGATACAACATAATCAAATCGCCTTTTAATTTCATCGAAATCCCAAGCCTTGTATGTCTCTTTACAATAGTCAGAAAGTACATCATAATCAGATTCCCAAAGATCAACACAAATCAACTTCAATTTAGGACAAAATTTGAGTAACTTAGATGACGTGGCTCCTTCCATACAACCTACCTCGGCTCCAATCTTATAATTATGTAATTGAATTTGACTAATCAACCACCAAAACCTTTTAGGTTGTTTCTTCCTATTTGCTTTCACTCTATTTCTCCTTTTTTGATTCCTCTTCATATCACCTCTTTTAAACTCACTTTTTTAAAACTCTTAATTGCACTATCTGGGGATACATTAATGATCTCCACTCCGAATCTCTTTGCATCAGTTGCAATTTTTGGAAATCCCAAA
>Ga0222640_1000516_pt1 | contig 11790 bp, 18 predicted proteins | sample AntAcemetagen187_FD_181144 | JGI IMG/M metagenome (GOLD analysis project Ga0222640, IMG submission 181144) | Saline water microbial communities from Ace Lake, Antarctica - #187 | ecosystem: Environmental > Aquatic > Non-marine Saline and Alkaline > Saline | place: Antarctica: Ace Lake... | reverse complement strand
ACTTCCAATAGTGGCAAAAGTAATAAAGCCAAAATCTTTTCTATTCATGGAAGCTGAATAAACACCAATTTTCTCAGGATCAACATAAGTTTCCATCTTTGCTAAATTTTGCTCTAAGATTTCTTTAGTTGGTTGAAGAATTAAAATCGGCTGTTTTAATTTATAAGCAAGCTCGGCAATTACAATTGACTTTCCGGCGCCAGTGGGGAGAATGCAAAGGTCGGCGCCTTCTAGCTTTTTACTCCACAAAAGTTTATTTACTGCTTGCTCTTGGTATGGTCTTAGTGTGTATTTCATTTTATTCATATCTTCTCAGGCCTAAACTCTTTAATTAAATCCATTGACTCGCTAAGTTTTAAAGCTGATATAAATCCCACAAGCATTTTTGAATACCATTTGTCATCTCTGATCGCTGCAACTTCTAATTCTCCATCTTCTTTGCCAACTTTGACAATCACTTGCCCTGCGTATTTTTCGTCAGGATATTCTTCTTCTCTGGCAAATCTGTAAGCAGCAGTCTGAATAAGCATTTCAGGGTAAATACCACTAGAAGTTTTTAAATCACCAATATACATTTTGCCATCAATTTTGCAAATAAAATCAAGAGTACCAGTGTAATTATATTTTTTAGAGTACACTTGTTGTTCACTTAAAAGAAACTCAACCTTATGTTTTTTTTGCCAATCTAGGAATCTTTGGACAGCCTCTTTTAGACCTTTGTTTACTGGCAATGTTGGCTTTTTACCATTAATAAAATCTTCAACCCAGTTATGGACAAAAGTACCCAAATTCCCGGCATCAACTTTTTTCTTCCAATGAGCTGATTTTGCCCCTTCAAAAATAGTTGATAGTTGAACTTCATCATAAGACTTCCCTGGCTCTATCTGCGCGCTGGCATACTCTGCAGCCATTCTAGCTGCCCAACCAACAAGTGCCGGTTTCGAAATTATATTTAAGGCACTCGTTACTGAAATAACCTTCTTGCCATTAATAGTATATTTGTGACCATACGCCTCAAACATTAATTCAACTTTGCCACCATATAGTGATGTTTTAATTTTTGTCATATTTTTCTTTCCTTTTTAGTGAATTTTCTATTGACTCCTCCCTTCCCTATGCTCGTAAGAATAGGAATAGAAACAGGGAGGAGATAAATAAAAAACTATTTCTTGGCTGCTTCTGCTTTCGCTCTAGCTGCCTTAGCCTTTGCTTCCAAAACTGCTGCTTCTAACTCAACTGCCTCAGCTTCCGCTTCTGCTACTACTTGCTTTTTTTCTTCACCTTCTTTTTCAAGGTTATTGACAAAATTTTCCGCTTCAGCATCGGGTGCTGTCGCCGGAACCGCTGCAGATGTTGTCTTCTCAACTGTCTGCACTTTACGCTTTTCAATTGGTAGTGCCTCTAGTTCTTTAATAACCTTATTAAAAGAAATTATGTTGTTATAGATAATCTCTGGGTCTTTTTTACTAGGGCTTTGCTCTACCATAATGTCAAGTTGCTTCCCTACAATTGATTCCGGGTCAAATTTTTCAGCTTCTTCTTTGGTTAAATTTCTACCCTCAACCGCAGCTGCTAATTTACCAAGATGACTTCTGCTATTTAAGGCAAGTCGACATCGTTTCCAAACAAATCGACCTCTTGTTGTAGCATCTTCTTCCCCTTCTACCTTTGGCATCGGATTGTCGTCCAAAATTTGGAACTTATAGTTTAAAACTTCTTCTTCCTCTGTACTTTGGTATTTGAGTTGGGTAACTAAATCAACGTCTACAATTTGCACAGTATACTTATCTGCGGGCAAAGCTGCGAAGCCTTCATTAGTTTGTATTTCTACTTTTTTTCCTTCTAGCATATTTTTTGTTCACCTCCTTTAGATTTTCAATTTATAATTCGGTACTCTATTTTATAATTTTCATTACCGGTGAACTACTTTCTTTCGCAATCGTAGCTGTCCCATTTTCAATCTCTTCTTTTTTCAAAAGTTTAATCTCATTACCTAAATTAATAACCTTATTGGAATATTGGTAGGTGATGGAGGATCGAAGTGAAAATGAGGCTCCGGAAATCTCCACTTTTCCCTCTGCGTCTTCCAAAATTTCAACCACCTTGGGCTTAAGCTCGTCAAGTTCTTTTTGTAAAATATCTATCGCCCCCTTGGTTTCTTGATATTGTTTTAATATTTTGCTCATATTTTTACCTTTCTGTGATTAAACTTAATAAATGTTTTTTTATTTCGTTATATATTGCGCGTTCAGTTTCTTTTAATCTTTCTAAATTTTTTGTTTTTTTATCGTACTCATCCATTTTATCATCTGTTGTACCTTCCATATTCAAAGTTGGGGGCAAACCATGTTTTCTAATTTGTTTTATTATTTTTGATTCATAATTAGATAATAAATCAAAAATCATATCATCATATTCGTCAAAACTATCTATTATAAAATCTTTAACATCTTCATTTAAATCAAACATACTTATCTACCAAGTTCGCACTCGGTACTCCAATCTTGATATTTTTCCATGTAACATTCGTTGTAAGCTTTTAGCCTAGGGATTTGAGCTAAGACCAGCCAAATTAAAAAGATTGCAGCTAAGATATATAGTAATTTATTCATATTGTTTTTTTAAATTTTCAAGAGTGCGGTATAACCCGCACTTTTCAAAACTCAAACTTCAACATAGTCTTTACATAAGACATCAATTCCACGAAGAGTGAAAGAGTGTACCTCACCATCTGGATCACTTAGTGCCACTAGACCTTCTTCTTTATATAAAAATAGAAACCAGCCTTTGTCCCAAGATAATCTTGTAATTTGTTTATCTTTAAAAACCACTTGCTTCATTGCTTCCCCAAAATCCATTACATTTCTTGGTTCAACCTGACCTTTTTGAACACTGGGACTTTTCATTGGATTATCTGTTATTTTTTTGTCATTCATTTGTTATTCACCTCCTTATTCATTAATCTTATTTTGATTTTTAATCCATTTGTCTAAATCTTCTTTTTTAATTCTTGGAGTTCTTTCTGATAAATAAATAACTGGAAGCGGATTTTCCTCGTTATTTATAAATTCGTAGACTTTGGCTCGTGAAACTTCTAAAATCTCTTTTACTTGGTTTATTTTCAATAATTTTTGTTTCATAGTTACAATCTACAGAATATTAATTACATTGTCAACACCAAAATGCACAGCTTGACATTAGCAGACAACTTCTATATATTTAAAATAAATATGCTAAGTCCATTCAAAAAATCCAAACTCAAAATAAATACGAAAACTTTTAAGAAAATAGAGAAGACTTACGGTAAACCTGATATTATCAAAACCTATGAACACTTGTGCCCTGATAGCAAATTAAAAGGATCTCACAAAGCAGTATTAAGTCTATGCCCAATCCACGGAGAAAAAAACCCCAGCTTTGCAATGTACGAAGAAACCAATACCTATTATTGTTTCTCTTGCCAAGCTTCCGGTGATTCTTATAAACTAATTATGCTCATGGAAAATTTAGATTTTAAACAAGCTTTGGCGTATGCAAAGGAGAATAATTTATATGAATAATTATAACCAATCACTAAAAAGAAAATTATCTAAAAAAAAATATGCTAATTCTGAAAAAGGCAAATTAGTTAAAGAAAAATATGATAATTCTGAAAAAGGCAAATTAGTTAAAAAACGAGCCAGCAGAAAACAAAGACTTAAGCCAGACCAAATTAATCGATGGGCTGACAACCTTATTAAATGGGTAGATAGAAAAGAAAAAGAAAAAGAAGAAAGTAGTTTATATGAATAAAAAAAGAAAAAACTTTATCAAAAATTCTCGCAAATATATCAATAACGGAGACATAAAAAGTTTAATTGGTGTAATGGATTATCTTTATTCTACAGAAATTGAAATATACAAACAAATTCGAAAAACAAAAAAAATATAATGATTAGCCAATACCTCAAAGACCATTCATTAAACGAAGAATTCGTCGAATCTCTAGGCTGGATCTGGAAAGAAAACAGAAGCACTATTACTATCCCTATTTATGATGAAAATGGGGACTTACTTTATTGTCGCTATCGCCACCTAGAAGGATCAGCAAAATTCACCTCTGATAAAGGCGCTCATCCCGCATTATATTGCTCACATAAAATTAAAAAAGAAGAGGTGATAGTGCTTGCAGAAGGTGAGCCAGATGTAGTCAGGCTCTGGCAGGAGGGCATACCCGCTGTGACTGGTACAAGTGGAGTCAAAACCTTTTCAAGCAAGTTAGCTGAGCCCTTAAAAGGTAAAACGGTTATTATTTGCCTTGATAATGATGAAGCTGGCCAAAAAGAAATTGAGCAATATTATCAAATCTTGGAAGAGTCCAATGCTAAACCTTTAATTACAACTCTCCCCAAAGATTTTAAAGATATATCAGACTATTTCACTGCGGGTCATAGTAAAGAAGATTTTGAAAAACTCCCCCGCCTAACCTTAGAAGACTGGAAAGAAATAAACGAACCAAAAGAATATAAATTTGAAACTATCAATGACATTTTGCAACAAAATATCCCACCTGAAGAATGGTTAGTCAATCGAGTCTTACCAACAGAAGGATTTGCTTTTATCTTTGGGGCTGAAGCTACTGGAAAAAGTTTTTATACTCTCACGTTAGCTCATGCTGTGGCCAGTGGCCAGCCCTGGTTAAAAGAAACTGCCAAAGATGAAAACGGAAAGCCACTATTTGCGGTCCCAAATAAAGAAAACGTATTGATCATTGACAAGGAAAATACTAAAAGACGTGTGCAATCTCGTGCTCGTTGGATGGATATTGATTGCGATAATATTTTTTATTTGAAATACCCCCATTACTTTGAGTTAGCCGATCCCAGTGAAGAGGGTGGAATTTCAAAAATTGCTCAGGCTGCGGCTCGCAAAGTTAAAAAGAATAATATCAAATTTATTATTATTGACGCTTTCACCGATGTGATGGTCGGCAATGAGAACGCCGCTGGAGACGTGCAGGGGTTTTTCGATGCCATGAGAAGGCTATTTCCCGGTACGAGTATATTAGTTCTACATCATGCCTCAAAGCCTGCTCAAGGGGTTATTAGAACCTCAGCCCAAAGAGCTAGAGGATCTACCAACATCATGGCTCAAGTTTATTCGGCATATTATGTTGAAACTTTGCCCAAATTAAGAAATGAATTTATTTTAGAACAGACTAAATCAGGTGATGCTGAAAAGTTTCCCAAGTTTACCGTTGAACTAGATATAAAACGAATCGCAAATAGCCAAGATAAAACTAAGGTAGTCGGGATAATTTATAAAGGAATTGTCCCCGATGAAGAAATGAAGAATCAAGCAGCTATGAACGCTATTGAAAAAATATTCAAATCGACCACTTCACTTAGTCGAAAAGAATTACTTGATTTGCTGCAATCGGATGGAATTAGCCAGCGCACTGCATTGCGGGCAATTAAACAGATGAAGTCCGATAGTATTATTGACTCGGTCGCTGATTCTGCGAATAAAGCTAAGAGAAATTATATTTGGTTGGGTCAAAAGGAGGACGATATTTATGAAAACTGACATTAAAACAATCATTAGCAGTCTTTTAATTAGTTTGCCAAACGTGTGCCAAGCTTTTTTTTCCTTGAGTAAAAGTTGGCACAGGTTTTTGAGCAAATTTTCATTGATTTTAACAAACCTGTGCCAAACGTGTGCCAACCCTTGGCACGGGTTTTTACAGGCTAGACAGTGGGGTCGTGCCAAGGTCGTGCCAAGACTAAGTACAATAAATGAAGAAACCTGTGCCAATGCCAACCTATATATATAGGTGGCAGTTGGCAGGGGTTTTGTAATCCAGGTATTTTTAACTAGGAAAAAGAATACTCTTTTTTTCTTTAATTAGGACAAATACATTTTTATAAACGGTCAAATATTATAGGATGGGAGGTGAAATTTATGAAAATAAATCGAATTAAAGAAATATTAATTAAAATTAAACAAGGGCACACACTTTGGAAAAATAGTGACGACATTGTTTATAGGGAACGGTTAGAAACAGCTTTTCAACCTTTTTTTTTGGAATTGGAGACTTTGGGAGTTGAAAAACATTTTAGCGAATCGCTTTTGTTTTTTGGTAAAGAGTTTACAGATTCTTTTGTTAAAGGGGCTACTATAAAGGATGTAGAGGAGATATTTCAAGTTGAGGCTGTCAACTTGACCGATCAACAATTAAAAGAGTATAGACTGGCTGAGAAGAATAACGCTTTGATTTATCGGTCTTTACCAATGAAGGGGGATAAGGTAGGGATTAAGGTATTAGTTAAAAAGTCTTGAGAAGATTTGGGGCTTGACAATACATAAGCGTTTATGATATTGTATTCACAGATTAACAAAAACAACTTACACCTAGCGAATAAATTTTACGCTTAAACAGAAGTTGAATAGTTAACAGATCGGGGGAGAAAAGGACAGGATTCTTTCCCCTGATTGGCACTTTAACAATCCGGACACAGATGGTTGTTTAGGATATGAAAGTTTTAAGTGTCAGGATTGTGGAATAGATCAAAATGATAAAGAGGTGGTAACCAATGACAAATAAGCATGCTAAGGCTTTGGGCAAGTTGGGCGGGTTTGCTACTAAAAAGAAGTATGGCAAAGAACACTATCAAAAATTAGCTGAGAATATGAACAAGAAAATCAAAGAAAAGAATAAAAAGTAATCTTAATATTTACAGCCTTTGAGTTTAATGTGCTATACTTTTAGTATGCAGATTAATCCAACTGACAAAAGTATTTCGATAATTGGAGATATAGATTTCCTTTTATTTGGTGATAGTGCAGACTTAAATACTGATTATTCTTTAACTGATCGGATTAGGAACATCAACACTGCTTGGGATGAAGTGGTTGCTGAGCTCTATAGAGCTGACCCTAATCACAAATGGGATGACACCACTAATATCAATTTTCCTATTGCTACGACTCCTCTAGTTGCTAATCTCGACCATTACACAATGCTCGACTCTTCTTTAGTTATTTATAGGGTTCGAGTAAAGAATGCGGATGGTTCTAGTTGGATTACTTTAGATCCTAAAATAAGAAGTGAGCTAACAGACTCAGAGCTAAGCGCTACGGGTACTCCAGACAAATACTTTAAGCTTGGCGAAGCAGTTTTTCCTCTTCCTCTTCCTGATTATGGCATTGCTGCTGGTATGGAGCTTTCATTTCAAAGAGGTGGTAATCATTTCACTACTAGCGATACAACGGATAGTCCGGGTTTCAATTCTCAATTTCATCAAATATTATCAATTAAGGCGTCAAAGCGTTATGCTATGGCTAATGGAATGAGTGAGAAGGTAAAAATGCTTGATGAGATGGAAGAAGGTGTAATGATAAAAATGCTTGAGCATTATCAATTACGCGCGCCTGATGAGAAACCAAAATTCAAACTTAAGAGGAGTGTTAACACTTATGGATTAAATCATGGCTAAAAATAAAGATTTATTATCACCACTGCACACAAGAATGGAAACCGAGATTAATAACTATTTGTCTATGACAATAGAGATTAGCCCCGGTGTCTTTTTCAGTCAGTACAGGACAATCAACAGGATTTATAAGTTTAAAAATCGAGACTTAACAGGTACAAAGATTAATGATGATCTCTCCTATGATTATTATTTTGACATTATTGCCCCTCGTACTGATAGTGAAGTAAAGAACTTAAGATTTGACACAAAGCATGTTCTAGTCTTCTCACGTAACCCACGCAAAGACTTTCCCGCGGTGTTTATCTCAAATGCAGTATTAAAAAGCTGGATGGCTGAGAGTGGCGAAGATTTAAAGTTGAAGTCTGCAGTCGAAGAGTTTTCAAGTAATGGGAATATCTGTTTTAAAAAGGTGACTGGTGGTTATGAGATAGTTGACCCTCTAAATACTTTCGTTACTAATCAAAAGGCTGAAACAGTTGACGATACTGATTTAATCGAACGCCATGGAGACATGACAGCTTCACAAATTAAGTCAATGTCTGCCTGGGACCAGGATGTTGCAGACGAGGTAATAAAAGATCTTGGTGGCAAGTCTTTTACTGCTGCAGAGTTGACCACTCCAATTGAGGCAACTTCCAAAAAGTATGAAATCTTTGAATATACTGGAGAGGTTAACGAAAGAGAATATAACCAAGTTAAGGGAATAGAGGGCGGAGATGAACATAAATACTTTTTAGCTAAGGTAATTGTGGCAGGACTTCGAAAAGGTGGGAAAAGTAGGAAATACACTTTGTTTGCTGAAAAGTTAAAAGAAAAGAGTAAAATGTCTGATCATTATATCTATGCTCATCGTGGAAGATATGAGGGTAGATTCTGGAGGGTTGGAATGACTGAATTGTTATTTGATCATCAGATAAGATCTAATGAAATAGGTAATCAACTGGCCAGAGGCATGGAATGGGCTTCAAAAGTAATCTTCAAAAGTAATGATTCAAGAATAATGCAAAATATTCGTGCTGATCTTGATAATGGTGATGTGGTTATTACCGAAGATTTGTCACAAGTTGATGTGAGGATGCAAAGTATGGATCAGCTTATTGCTGACTGGAACCGTGTTCAGGTTGATGCGGATAAGCTTTCTAACTCTTTCGAAATTGTGAGAGGTGAGTCTCCGCCTTCTGGTACTCCGTTTAGGCTTGGGGCTTTGATAGATGCAAATGCGGGGAAACTATTTACTTTATTACGCCAAAAAATAACACTTCCATACAAAAGAGTATTTAGAGAATGGGTGTTGCCTCAACAAATTAAAGATATGAGCGGTGAAGATGTGTTTCGTTTTGTGGGTGAAACTGAAATATTAGATCAATTAAGAGAATTAATGGCAAATAATTGGTATATGGAAAATCTTGTTGAAATTGGTCCTCATACAAAAGATATTGCCGATGCGATAAAAGCTGAGAAAATGGATGAGTTGAGACAGTCTGATCCAGTTGTTGAAAATACAAAAGAAATTTGGAAGGGTATTTTACCCAGGCTCTTTATCACAATTACTGGCGAAAACTCTGACGCAGCTGATAACATTCAAGATATGGTGCAATTGATGCAGCTTGAACAAGATCCGGTAAGGCTTGCTTTCCTTTTGGATTCTATTTACAAGATTCGTGGCATACCTGTGCCACCGCTTCCCGAGCAAGCCCCTGCTGAAACTCAATTAATTGAAAAAGGCGGAGAGACTCCAACCGAAAAGCCTAAGGCACGAGAAGTTCAACAACCAGTAATACAATAAAAATATGGCTGATATAGATTTCCAAATTGAATTTGAAGGTTTCAACGAAGGGCAAAGCCCACTATCTCATCTTGATGATAAAACTTTTATAGGCAACAAAGGTCAAGCAAGTGATATGAAGGCCGATATTATTTCCAATCCTGGCTTTTTAACTCAAAGTCCTGCATTAGTTGATTTGACTAATGGTAATCAAGATGGAGTTGTGGATCAATTGATCAGACATATTTTAGATAGACCAACAGGGACAGATACTACTTTTGCTATTGGTACTACTAAATTATTTAAATTAAGTTCAACTACTGTCAATAGTGGCGGTTCTCCTTCTTGGCCTCAAGCAATAACTAATGCAGTGTCGGGCGAAAGTGTCATCAGATTAAAAGCTAATCTTTATGGATTCTTTAATCGGGCTTCTGATGGTGAGATATTGAAAATGCCACTCGCAAATGAAGTAATAGATCCTATCTGGGGGTCGGATACTGATGCAGCTTTAGAAAATGCGCCTCATCCAGTAGCAATAAAAGAAGATGTAATGGTTTTTGGCAATGGTAGATATGTCGGTGTTTATGTGGAAGGTTCAGCATCCCTTGACGTTCAGAAATTAGATTTTGGCGAAGGTAGTGAAATTGCCGACGTAGTATTTAATTCTAATACTTGGCTGATTGCGGTTAATTATGGAGAGGGCAAAAAAGGTCAAGTTTATCTTTATGATGGTTCCGCAATTTCAAATATTCTTTCTGATGAAGCAGGTGTGGGTGATCAAGAAATAGGCTTTTTATATGTTTTGAATGGAATTGTATATATTGCTTATCATGATAATAGTTCAAATGGATTTACTATTGGCTGGTTATCTGGAAGGCAAATAAAACCTCTTAGGTATTTTTCAGGATCTTTGCCAGATCATCGACAAAAAGCTCTTTATAAGAATACAATATTATTTGTTTCAAGCACTAATATTATGAGTGCGGGGGCTTCTGTAGAGCAGTTGAAGTTTCAAATTTCGACATTGGCTGATGGTGGTCATGCCACCATAGGGGGTATAGCTTCACCATTTGGTACACCATTGATAGCGTCTACTGATGGAGGCAGTAATCATAGGCTGGCAAAGTTTAGCGGATATTCGGTTGATTCAAATTGGAAGAGTGTATTTGTGGATGTTACTCAGGGTAGACTATTAGGGAAAATTCATACAATTATTGTCAATACAAAAGCTTTGGTTGGAAGTGCGAGGTGTGATCTAAAGATAGAAGGTAATCAAGGTGTAGTTGAGTCAAGTGAGTTTGAAATATCTACTGCTGATAAAACAAGACATGTTTTCAGGAGTATTGATTTAAAGGCAGTTGAAGATATGCGCTTAGTTTTAAGTTATACTAATGGAGATACAACCAATACTTGTCCAATTCGCAAAGTAACAGCTTTGGGGAACTATGTTGAAAGATAATGAAGAAAATATTAATAATAATAGGCGTAGTCATCATAATATTTAGTATGGCAAAAATAAAAGACTTATCACCAAAATTTAAAATACCTCTTGCTGAAAAAGAATTAGAGCTTCAAATGGGGCAAGTGCCAATGGGAATGAATCAAGGTGGATTAAATATGTATTCGAATAAGTTTAAACGTGGATATGGTGATGCTGTTTTTGGTAGTGATGAAAATGGAATTTGGTTGGGGGGGGCTGAATTTGACGATTCTCCTTTTAATGTTGATATGGATGGGGCATTGGCAGCTAAGAGTGCTACTTTTAAGGATGAAAATAATACAACAATAATTGATGCGGGTGGATTGGTGAGTATTAATAATTTTAAAAATGGAACTGTTTCGGCTAGTTCAGAACAATTAATAATAGGGACTTCTTATGTTGATTTAGATTCAATGGAGTTGATAACCCCAGAATTTGATCGTTCTGTTGTGGCTTTAATATTATTTACTTGTCAACATAGAGTTGTTCCAAATGATGGTAATGCCTATGCTGCTTCTGTTAATTTTGTGTTAGAGAAAGATGAGGTTGTTATTCCCCAAACTTATATGACTAAATATGCCGAAGGAGATCCAGCTATATCTTGGGCACATGATGGACAAGGTTGGGTAACTACCACTTGTCATTTTTTAACTGATTTATCTGCTGGTATTCATAATTTAAAAATGCAATGGAGAATGATTCAATATTCTGGAACTGGAAAAGGTGGATGTTATGCTAGGACTTTTTCTTTTACAGTATTGGGATCTTAAATATGAAAAAGGTTTTGGTAAAATTTGATAAAGAAGGAGTTTGTAGGGCTATATATAAATTTAATTATGAACCTGATATTAGTTATTATAAAAAGGGACTTGTTGAAATTAAAGACGAAAATTTAAAAGAAAAAATTAGTCCTGATTTATTTATAAAAAAGAATGGAAAAATAATTAATAATAAATAAATATGTTAGAATAAAATTATGGCACAAAAAGATCCATCAGGAAAATCAGCACCATCAGGAGGATTCCAAAAAGGTGGTTGGTATTCAGGATATCAATACTGGAATGGTAGCT